>ERZ808029.88-NODE-88-length-99184-cov-30.894599_pt1 | contig 99184 bp, 102 predicted proteins | sample MGYA00380185_ERZ808029 | MGnify/ENA primary metagenome ERZ808029 (study PRJEB31490, sample SAMN06133404) | mouse gut metagenome | isolation source: M2_3 | host: mice | place: China: Chengdu | collected 2015-05 ... | reverse complement strand
CTTCATCCTTAAGAGGTTTAAAAAAATTGAAGGGTTAAAACCCGGTGAAAAGTCTGCGGATTGGATTTGGATAAGTTGTGAATGAATGATTATGTAAACAATAAAGGAAAAGAATAAAAAAATTATTTAGTGTTTACATAATGTAGCTTGTCCATATTTTTGCACAGAGCTTTAACATAATTTCAACATGCTGATGTTCATATCTAGTTCGGGTTAATCTTTTTCTTGATGGTATCGATCAGACTACGTGTCGTTGCGTCGGATTCGTATTCATCGGAAATCTTCTGCACGCCGTGAATGATCGTCGAATGATCTCTTCCTCCGAGCAGCGCTCCAATGGAATCAAGCGGAGTATCCGTCATATTCTTGCACAGATACATCGCAATCTGTCTGGGTCTGGCGATATCCTTGCTGCGGTTCTTCGAAATCATCTGATCCAGTGAAATCTGGAAATGTTCGGACACTACTTCGATGATGAGCTGCGGTGTGATTTCCTTTGGCTTGTCCGGTGTAATGATATTCTGCAGCTCCTTCTGTGCAATTTCCATCGAGATATCTGTCTTCTCGAGGTTGGAGTAAGCTAAAAGCTTATTTAATGCGCCCTCCAGCTCACGGATATTCGACTTGATGTTCGTCGCTATATAATTAAGAATATCATCGCTTAGATGCATCTCGTCCGCTTCTATTTTCTTTCGGAGAATTGCCATTCTCGTCTCGTAATCAGGCGTGCCGATGTCTGCCATGAGACCCCATTCGAAACGTGAACGAATACGTTCTTCCAATGTCTCCATCTCTTTCGGCGGTTTATCGGAAGTCAAAATGATCTGTTTTCCGGCAGAATGAAGGGCGTTGAACGTGTGGAAAAACTCTTCCTGTGTACTTTCTTTTCCTATAATAAATTGTATATCGTCAATCATCAGTACATCGATGGTGCGGTACTTCTCGCGGAACTTGTTCATTGCTGAGGCGTTACCGCTTCGAATCGACTCGATGACCTCGTTGGTAAATTCCTCAGAGGTGACGTAGATGATATTGGCGTTCGGGTTCTTTTCTAATATAAAGTGACCGATGGAATGCATCAGGTGCGTTTTGCCGAGTCCGGGTCCTCCGTAAATGTAAAGAGGGTTGTAGGCTTCTCCCGGGGATTCTGCAACTGCGAGGGATGCGGAATGTGCAAAACGGTTATTGCTTCCTACGACAAAAGTATCAAAGGTATAATTGGAATTCAGATTTGACCTTGCGGCATTCTCTGAATAGATCGGCTTATTTCCTTTTTTGACACCAATGGAAACCTGGTTGGTCTGTTCCGGCAGGATAAATTTAATTTCGTATTCCGTGCCGGTGATCTCCGTGATCGCCACCTTTAACGGGAGATAGTATTTCTTGGAAATATAGCTGAGTCCAAGCTGCTCGGATGGGACAAGGATATATACAGTGCCGTTTTCCACACCATAAAATTCAAGAGGACGTAAAAAGGTATTAAAAGCAATATCGCTGATGTCATGCTCTGTCTTGACGGTCATCAGGATCTCGTCCCATTTTTCTAAAATCAAGTCCATGTAAACGCTCCAATTTCTATACATTCTAAAAAAATCTACTTTCTTTATCATACACCATTTTAAAGCTTTAATCAATGTCTAATTTGCCATAGAAAGGGTGGGGCGTAGGGGATATTGTTAATGAAAAAAAATGGCTATTTGGGCAAAATACAGCGTTTTGGATTCATGAAATAGGGTTTTGTGTGTTATACACGGGTTGTCCGTCTATTATCCATATATTATCCACAAGTTATCCACATTTTGGGGATAACTTATGTAAACACTGTTTTTACCCTATAGTTTGGTGTATATGGCCTTGAATTTTTTGTGGAAAAATTGTGGAAAGTATTTTTACAAGATATAGTTGAAATGAGTTTCTTCCTTATATATATAGTGGTTATTTTTTTTCACAGGCAGATCAATGTGGACATGTAGACAGTTCCGGGCGTCCTGCTATGCGATTTTTTGCTTGACTTGGCGGCTTTTTCTGATATAATTGAGAATGATGTTTTTTAATGTAGAGGAGGTGAATGCGATATGAAGATGACATTCCAACCAAAAAAGAGATCTAGAGCAAAAGTTCATGGATTCAGAGCAAGAATGAGCACAGCTGGCGGAAGAAAAGTATTAGCAGCCAGAAGAGCAAAAGGAAGAAAACAATTATCAGCGTAGGCCGCATATATGTGGCCTTTTCTTCTCTCAATAATTAGGAGAAAGAGATGAAATTTTCCGAGTCATTAAAGAAAAATAAAGATTTCCAGATAGTATATAAAGAAGGAAAATCTTATGCAAACCGTAATTTGGTTATGTATATAAGAAGAAATAATACGAATAGAAACAGAATAGGAATTTCTGTCAGTAAAAAAGTAGGAAATAGCGTTGTACGTCACAGGTTGACAAGATTGCTAAGAGAAAGTTATCGATTACAAGAAGACAGATTTCAAGATGGGTTTGATATAGTAATAATAGCCAGAGTGAATGCAAAAGAAAAGTCTTATAAAGAAATAGAAAAATCACTTGTCCATCTTGGAAAACTTCATAATATGATAGATATGCAAATGGAGATATAATTTTGAAAAAGATTTTAATTTCGTGCATCCGGTTTTATCAAAAATATTTATCTGGTTTAAAGACAAGAAACCATTGTATTTATACACCTACCTGTTCAGAATATGGAATTGAAGCAATTGATAAATATGGTGTTATAAAAGGTGGTTTTTTAACTTTATGGAGAATTGTAAGATGTAATCCATTTGCAAAGGGAGGATATGATCCGGTCCCCGAAAAGAAAAAATAATATGGAGGAATGATAATGGAAGGAATTTTATTGACACAGTCCAAAGGATTTATTATTGGACCGATCGCGTGGGTGCTCGGTGAGATAATGAATGCTATTTTTGTTGTGTTAAGTGCGATTGGAATACATAATATTGGTATATGTATTATCCTTTACACCGTAGTTGTTTATATGTTGATGGTTCCATTGACGATAAAGCAGCAAAAATTTCAAAGAATGTCTCAGGTTTATATGCCGGAGATCCAAAAGATTCAAAAGAAATATAAGAATAAAAAAGATCAAGCTTCAATGATGAAGATGCAGGAGGAATCTCAGGCAGTTTACCAGAAATATGGAGTTTCTCCTATGGGGGGATGTGGAACGGCGCTTATTCAGTTCCCATTATTCTTCGCTCTTTATGCAGTTATTCGTAATATTCCAGGATATGTAACACAGATTAAAGAAGCTTATATGCCGATGGCGAAAGCAATATTAGAAACTTCAGGAGCAGAAAAATTTATGACAAATATTGCTTCTGAAAGACATATCCTTGTAGATATTGAAAAATTGGGATTTAATGAGAATTCGATCGTTGATATTCTTTACAAATTTCAGGAAGGAAACTGGGATGCATTAGCTGATAAATTTCCAAATCTTTCCGATCTTGCCGAGAAGACACAGGCAGGAATTTCAAGCCTTAATAGTTTTCTTGGGATAAGTATTTCTGAGACTCCTATGAACATTATTATGACTGGTATCAAGACAGGTGCTATTTTAGCAGTGATCGTTGCTGTTTTGATTCCGATTCTTGCTGGTATTACACAATATATGAGTTTGAAAATGGTTCCGCAGGCAGGAAATAATGATGATAATCCGATGGCAGCTTCTATGAAAACTATGAACGTTATGATGCCGTTGCTTTCGGTATTTATGTGTTTTTCATTCCCTTCCGGTATGGGACTTTACTGGATTGCAAGTGCAGTCGTGCGTACAATTCAGCAAATCGTTATCAATAAGCATTTGAATAAAGTTCCGATTGAAAAATTGGTTGAAAAAAATCAGAAAAAAGCAGCAAAGAAACGTGAGAAAAAGGGTGTAAGTGCAAATGCATTAAATGAGATGGCACAAAGAAATGTAAAAAGCATTCAGGAGCCAAAAGTAAGTATGTCAAATGCTGAAAAAGAAGAAAAATTAAGAAATGCTGCTGAAAAAACAGCAAATGCAAAAAAAGGAAGTCTTGCATCAAAGGCCAATATGGTTAGAAATTTTAATGAGAGTAAATAAGAGGGGGAATTTTCCGTGAAAGAAGTAACAGTATCAGCAAAAACATTGGATGATGCGATTACAGAAGCTTTGATTCAGCTTGGAATTACAAGTGATCAGTTAGATTATGATGTAATAGAAAAAGGAAGCGCAGGATTTTTTGGAATTGGAAGTAAACAGGCTGTCATCCGTGCAAGAAAAAAAGCAGTAAAAGAAGAATTTGAAAAAACTATAGAAGAAATTAAAGATATCATAAAGGAAGAGCCAAAAAAAGAAGTCAAGAAAGAAGAGAAAAAAGAGTTAAAAAAAGAAGTAAAAAAAGAGCCAAAGAAAGAATTTAAGAAAGAACCAAAAAAAGAAGTTCATGCAGAAATTCCTTCAAAGATAAAAAAAGAACCTGCAAAGGAACTTGTAAAAGAAGTTGAAAAAGAGAATTCAAAGGAACGAGCAGTAGAACTTTGTGAGGTAAAAGAAGAAACAAAGGCTGCATGCGAAAAATTCCTGAAAGATGTTTTAGATACCATGAATATGGAAGTGGTCATCACAACAAACATTGATGAAGACGGAGCTCTTTGCATCAATATGGATGGTAAGAATATGGGAATTCTTATCGGAAAAAGAGGACAAACTTTAGATTCTCTTCAATATCTTGTAAACAGAGTGGCTAATAAACAACAAGATGGTTATGTACGTGTGAAATTAGATACGGAAAACTATCGCAAAAGAAGAAAAGATACATTAGAAAATCTTGCAAAGAACATTGCTTATAAAGTAAAAAGAACAAAAAAATCTATTTCTTTAGAGCCAATGAATCCATATGAAAGAAGAATTATTCACTCTGCACTTCAGGCAGATAAATATGTAAATACACATAGTGAAGGTGAAGAGCCATACAGAAGAGTTGTAGTTACATTAGCCAGACGATAATTTAGTAAGGCTGCAGCCATAATTTTGGTTGCAGTCTTATTTTTATCTTATAGGAAATACTTTGTTTCGTAACAGCTAATTTAAACTGTTATGAATCAGCTGTTACATTTTTAATTATATAGATATTATATTAATGGAGATTATTTATGAAAAAAGATACAATTGCTGCAATAGCAACGGCCATGTCGAATTCCGGTATAGGGATTGTTCGTATTAGTGGGGAGGAGTCTTTCCAGATCATTGATAAGATATACAAAAATAGGTCAGAAAAAATATTATCAAAAGAGAACAGTCATACGATTCATTATGGGTATATCTATGATGGTGAAGAATTAATTGATGAAGTTCTTGTAATGCTGATGCGAAATCCTCACAGTTATACAGGGGAGGATACCATTGAAATTAATTGTCATGGCGGTGTATATGTAGTAAAAAGAATATTGGAAACAGTAATTAAATATGGTGCAAGACCGGCAGAGCCGGGAGAATTTACCAAACGGGCATTTTTAAACGGAAAGATGGATCTTTCTCAGGCAGAGGCAGTTATAGATGTTATTGAATCAAAAAATGAATATGCTTTAAAGAGTTCAATAAGTCAGTTAAAAGGCTCTATGCAAAAGAAAATCAGTGAAGTAAGAAAACAGATTTTGTATCATACTGCATTTATAGAGACCGCTTTGGATGATCCTGAACATATAAATATAGATGGATATGGGGAAGAACTCCATGAAGTAGTAGATAAATTGTTGATAAGTTTAAAAAAACTCATTGATTCTGCGGATAACGGAAGAATGATAAAAGAAGGAATTAAGACAGTTATTGTTGGAAAACCCAATGCCGGGAAATCTTCTCTTTTGAATCTTCTTGTTGGAGAGGAAATAGCAATTGTTACGGATATAGAAGGTACCACAAGAGATATCTTAGAAGAAAATATCAATCTTGGGGGAATTAGTCTCAATATGATCGATACTGCCGGAATTCGTGATACGAAGGATGTTGTCGAAAAAATCGGTGTAGATAGGGCAATCCAGTCGGCAAAGGATGCAGATCTAGTTATTTATGTGGCAGATGTATCAAGAGATTTAGATAAGAATGATTTTGAGATTATGAAAATGATCCAGGATAAACAGGTATTGATTCTTCTTAACAAGTCAGATTTGGAATCTGTAATAGAAAAAGAAGACATAAAAAAATATCTGGATAAGCCTATGATTGAAATTTCTGCAAAAGAAGAAAATGGTATGGAAGAATTGGAAGAAACATTGAAAATGATGTTTTTTCATGGTAATATTTTTTTTAATGATGAGGTTTATATTACAAATATCAGACAGAAGACAGCTCTTATAGATGCTTATGAAAGTCTTAAAAAAGTAAATGAAAGTATAGAAAATGGAATGCCGGAAGATTTCTATTCCATTGATTTGATAGATGCTTATGAATCTTTGGGAAGTATCACCGGTGAAACGATAGGAGAAGATTTAGTCAATGAAATATTCAGCAAATTCTGTATGGGAAAATAAAGATGAATTAGATATTGCTGTTATCGGTGCAGGACATGCCGGATGTGAAGCAGCGCTTGCATCTGCAAGACTTGGATTGAAAACGATTATATTTACCGTAAGTGTGGATAGTATCGCATTAATGCCTTGTAATCCAAACATCGGTGGAAGTTCAAAAGGACACCTTGTAAAAGAAATCGATGCGCTTGGCGGAGAGATGGGAAAAGTGATTGATAAAACATTTATTCAATCTAAGATGCTTAATAAATCTAAGGGGCCTGCAGTTCATTCCCTCCGTGCACAGGCAGATAAAATGGATTATACGAGGACTATGCGAAGTGTGCTTGAGAATCAGGAAAATCTTGAGATAAAACAAGCAGAAGTAACAGATATTTTGACCGAAGATATCAAAGATGCAGATGGAAATGTAACTGGCAAAAGAGTTATTGGGGTTCAGACATATTCCGGTTGTATCTATCATTGTAAAGCGATCATTTTGTGTACCGGAACTTATTTGAAGGCGCGCTGTATTTATGGTGACGTAAGTCAATATACCGGTCCAAACGGGCTTCAGGCAGCAAATTATCTTACGGATTCTTTGAAATCTTTAGGGATTGAGATGTATCGATTTAAGACGGGAACCCCGGCCAGAATTGATAGAAACTCCATTGATTTTTCAAAAATGGAAGAACAATTTGGTGATGAAAGAATTGTCCCATTTTCTTTTACAACAAATGCAGATGAGATTCAAAAAGAACAGATTTCCTGCTGGCTTACCTATACAAATGAAAAAACACATGAAATTATCAGAAATAACCTCGATAGGTCTCCTTTATTTTCGGGAATGATTGAGGGAACCGGACCACGGTACTGCCCTTCTATCGAAGATAAAGTAGTAAAGTTTGCAGACAAAGACAGACATCAGGTGTTTATTGAGCCAGAAGGAATTCATACGAATGAGATGTATGTTGGAGGAATGTCAAGTTCTTTGCCGGAGGACGTACAATATGCGATGTATAGAAGTGTTCCCGGACTTGAAAATGTAAAGATTGTTCGGAATGCATATGCAATTGAGTATGATTGTATTGATGCAAGACAGCTATATGCTACATTAGAGTTTAAAGAGATTGATGGATTATATAGCGGTGGTCAGTTTAATGGAAGTTCTGGATATGAAGAAGCCGCGGCACAAGGACTTGTGGCAGGAATTAATGCGGCGCTTAAACTTTTGGGAAGAGAACAGATTACGATTGACCGTTCAGAAGGTTATATCGGCGTTTTGATAGATGATCTTGTGACAAAAGAAAGCCATGAACCTTACCGTATGATGACCTCCCGTGCAGAATACCGTCTTTTGCTGCGCCAGGATAATGCGGATCAAAGGCTTACAAAAAAAGGATATGAGGTTGGTCTTATTTCTAAAGAAAGATATGAACATTTGGTTGAAAAAGAAGCAAGAATAGAAGAAGAAATAGATCGTCTTTTACATACAAACGTAGGTACTTCAAAGGAAATACAAACATTATTAGAGGAAAACGGAAGTACACTTTTAACCTCCGGTACGACGCTTGCAGAGCTTATCAGAAGACCGGAATTGTCTTATGAAATACTTTCTCCGATTGATAAACAAAGACCAAATGATATTAGTCCGGAAGTTGCAGAGCAGGTAAATATTAATATTAAATATGATGGTTATATAAAAAGGCAGAAAAAACAAGTAGAGCAATTCAAAAAATTGGAAACAAAAAAGATTCCGGAATCCATCAATTATGATGAAGTGAAAAGTCTTCGTATTGAAGCAGTTCAAAAATTAAAAGAATTGAAACCGCAATCAATCGGACAGGCATCCAGAATATCTGGCGTATCACCAGCAGATATATCTGTTCTTCTTGTATATCTGGAACAGTATAGAAAATAAAATTAAAATAAATAGTTATAAATATAAAAAGAGGTTAGTATGATTCGTATTTTTGATAAAAAATTAGCGTTATTAGGGATTCAATTGACAGAGAAACAAAAACAACAGTTTGATAAATTTTATGAATTGCTTGTAGAGTGGAATAAAGTCATGAATCTGACCGGAATCACGGAATATGAAGAGGTAAATGAAAAGCATTTTGTGGATAGCGTTGCTTTAGTAAAAGCGGTTTCTTTAAATAAAAAGCAGAATTTGATCGACGTAGGGACAGGCGCTGGTTTTCCAGGAATTCCGTTGAAAATTGTTTTTCCACATTTAAAAGTCACTTTGTTGGATTCTTTAAACAAACGAATCAAATTTTTGGATACTGTAATCGAAGAACTAGGACTTGAACATATTGAGACGATACATGGGCGCGCAGAAGATTTTGCGAAGCAAGCAGATTATAGAGAACAATATGATATCTGTGTATCCAGAGCAGTTGCAAATCTAGCTACACTTTCGGAATATTGTATTCCATATGTAAAAATCGGTGGATTGTTCATACCATATAAATCAGGAGAAATCGAGGAAGAACTCTCCCACTCCGAAAAGGCGATTACAATTCTTGGTGGAAAATTGGATCAAGTGATAAAATTTGAGCTTCCGGGAAGTGAAATAGGAAGATCTTTTGTGAAAATTGAAAAGATAAAGTCTACGGCAAAGAAATATCCAAGAAAAGCAGGTCTTCCATCCAAAGAACCATTATAGAAAATGAAAATCCCAGTCTTTTTGTAGACTGGGATTTTATATTACATTTTTTCCGCAAATAAGATTTTGATTTGCTCCAATACTTTTACCGGAGATTCCAAATGAGGTAATTGTTTTACATTTGATAATTCAATAATTTCAATAGATGGCATAATATTCTTGTATGCTTTTGCATTTGCAAGATTTTCAGGATCACCATCAGATGTCAGTATATAGATACTGTTATCCAACTTTCTTAGGCAATGTAATATGTTTGCGTTCATATATTGGCTTTGAATGCTTGAAAATAAATATTTGGAATATCCATGATTATTATGGGCAGCTTCATAATAGGCTTTTACAATATCTTCACTGACATTTGCCGGATTATAGAATCCTTCAGTGATTAATTGTGCACTGATATTTTCTTTACTATGAATAATATTGTAAATCATAGTTCCGATAATTGGCATATCCAGGATAAACTTTGCTGTTTTAGCACGTTTTGTTGGTATCTTGGATAATTCTTCGAGATTTTGTGGATTAATCAAAATAATCTGATTAATAATAGAATCATCATTTAAAGCAGCCATCAAACCAATTGATCCAGCATTGCCGGATACAATCATATCTGTTTTGTCTTTGATTACGTTTTTTATAAAATCACATATTAACTGTACATATAAAAAATTGGTATAGGTGAGATTAGGTTTATCAGAGCGCCCGCAACCTAATAAATCAATTGTATATACGGTATATTCTTTTGATAAATTTTTTCGAAGTTGATTCCATTCATACCTGGAGCTGCATGAAGTTAAATCATGAATCAATAAAAGAGGCTTTCCCTCTCCTTCTTTTGTATAAAATATATCCCCAAATCTCCAATTATAAGTTTTTTCCTCATCTTCTGAAAGCAAATCATCAAGTGTTGAAGAATAAGAAATGAATTTATTAATAAAGTGAATCACTGTCAATGATAAACCACCAATAGAAGCTAAAGTAATAAGTTTTTTTGCTAATTTCATAGTGAAGACCTCCTGTTTATTATCTAATTATTATTATACTATATATCTAAAAACATGAAAAGAAATTTATAGAATCTTTTTACGACATAATTTACGATTGTTTCACGTGAAACATTTGTGAGTTGTTTTGAAATTTTATGTTTCACGTGAAACATTTGTAAGTTATATTGATGTTTCATGTTTCACGTGAAACATTTTCTGGATTATTAAATAAAAAAATGGTATAATGATAAAGCGAAAGAAAGGTGATATAAATAATGGAAAGAATTATAGCTGTTGCTAATCAAAAAGGCGGTGTGGGAAAAACTACTACTGCTATAAATTTATCCTCATGTTTAAGTGCGCTGGGTAAAAAAGTACTGGCAATTGATATGGATCCGCAGGGAAATATGACAAGCGGGCTTGGTGTAGATAAGGATGAAGTAGAATATACAGTATATGATTTGATATTAGGGGAAACGAATATTCAGAATGCTATTGTAAAGGATGTAATAGAAAATCTGGATGTATTACCTACTAACATTGATCTTGCTGCTGCTGAAATTGAATTGATTGGTGTTGATGAAAAGGAGTTTATTATCAAGAAGGCTGTAGAAGGTGTAAAGGACAATTATGATTTTATTGTTATTGACTGTCCGCCATCTCTAAGTATGCTTACAATTAATGCTATGACTACGGCAAATTCAGTGTTGGTTCCGATACAATGCGAATATTATGCTTTGGAGGGATTGAGTCAGCTGATTCATACGATTGAATTGGTTAAAGAAAGATTGAATCCTGATTTAAGTATTGAAGGTGTTGTATTTACTATGTATGATGCAAGAACAAATCTATCTTTACAAGTGGTAGAAAATGTAAAGGATAACTTGCAGCAAAGTATATATAAAACAATTATTCCGAGAAATATTAGATTAGCGGAGGCTCCTAGTCATGGATTGCCGATTAATTTATATGATGCGAAGTCTACGGGTGCGGAAAGTTATATGTTATTAGCAGAAGAGGTAATTAATAAAGGAGAATAAGTGATGGCAGTAAAACGTGGAGGATTAGGGAAAGGTTTAGACAGCTTAATTCCCGAACCTAAAAAAGCAAAACCAGCTGTTCCAAAGCAAACTTCTCAGGATAAAGACAAAGAAGAAACAAAAGGCGGGGAATTTATCGTTAGTATAAATAAAGTTGAGCCAAATAGGGAACAGCCTAGAAAAGCATTTGAAGAGGATGCTTTGTATGAACTTTCGGATTCAATTAAGCAGTTTGGCGTATTACAGCCATTGCTGGTACAGAAAAAGAAAGATTATTATGAAATTATTGCCGGTGAGAGGCGTTGGCGGGCTGCAAAGATGGCTGGAATAAAAGAAATTCCAGTGATTGTAAAAGAATATACAGAGCAGGAAGTGTTGGAAATTGCTTTGATTGAAAATATTCAAAGGGAAAACTTAAATCCAATTGAAGAAGCAATGGCGTTTAAGCAGCTTTTGACTGTATATAATTTAAAGCAAGATGAAGTTGCGGAACGCGTGTCTAAGAGCAGAACGGCTGTGACAAATTCTATGAGACTTTTGAAATTAAGTGAAAAAGTACAACAGATGGTAATTGATGATATGATTTCTACCGGCCATGCGCGCGCACTTTTGGCAATTGACAATGAAGAGCAACAATATGCGTTAGCAATTCGGATTTTTGATGAAAAATTAAGCGTAAGAGAAATTGAAAAGATTATAAAAGAATTGAAAAATCCAAAGAAAAAGGTTGAAAAAAGGATTATTGAAAATTCTTTCATTTATCAGGATCTTGAAGAAAAAATGAAGGCTGTGATTGGAACAAAAGTAAGCATCAATCAGAAGGCAAAAGGTAAAGGGAAAATTGAAATTGAGTACTATTCTGATGAAGAATTAGAACGTATTTATGAAATGATTTTGAATACAAAACAATAGTTATAAATATTTTTGGCGTTTATATATCTAAAGAGCGGGAAAACTCTAAAAATAATGAATATATTTTATGAGAGAATAGATGAAAAGGAGAAAAATCAATGTTAGACATTAAATTTTTAAGAGCAAATCCAGATATAGTGAAAGAGAATATCAAAAAGAAATTTCAGGATGAGAAACTCCCTCTTGTGGATGAAGTAATTGAATTAGATAAAGAAAACAGAGAAATTAAGCAGGAAGTGGAAGTATTAAGAGCACAAAGAAATAAAATATCCAAGCAAATCGGCGCATGTATGGCTCAGGGAAAGAAAGAAGAAGCAGAAGAATTTAAAAAACAGGTTGCAGCAAATGCAAGCCGTGTAGAAGAACTTTCTGTAAGAGAAAGAGATGTGGAAGAGAAAATCATGAAAATCATGATGACAATTCCAAATATCATTGATCCTTCCGTACCAATCGGAAAAGACGATTCCCAGAACGTGGAACTTGAAAAATTTGGCGAGCCGGTCGTTCCGGAATTTGAAATTCCATATCATGCAGATATTATGAAAACATTTGATGGAATTGATTTGGATGCTGCAGGACGTGTGGCAGGTAATGGTTTCTACTATTTAAAAGGTGATATAGCAAGACTACATTCTGCTGTCATTTCTTATGCCCGTGATTTTATGATTGACAGAGGATTTACGTACTATATTCCTCCATTTATGATTCGGAGTAATGTCGTTACCGGAGTAATGAGTTTTGCAGAAATGGATGCAATGATGTATAAAATAGAAGGCGAAGATTTGTACCTGATTGGAACAAGTGAACATTCTATGATTGGTAAATTTATCGATCAGGTAGTGGACGAAGAAGAACTTCCACAGACAATGACTAGTTATTCTCCGTGTTTTCGTAAAGAAAAAGGTGCCCATGGTATCGAAGAACGTGGTGTATACAGAATACATCAGTTTGAAAAACAGGAAATGGTTGTTGTATGTAAGCCGGAAGATAGCCCATACTGGTATGATCAGTTATGGAAAAACACGGTAGATTTATTCCGTTCACTGGAGATTCCAGTTCGTACATTGGAATGTTGCTCCGGCGATCTCGCAGATTTAAAAGTGAAATCTTGTGATGTGGAAGCATGGTCTCCAAGACAGAAGAAATATTTTGAAGTAGGAAGCTGTTCAAACTTAGGTGATGCGCAAGCAAGAAGATTAAAAATCCGTGTAAATGGAAAAGACGGAAAATATTTTGCACATACACTGAATAATACAGTGGTGGCGCCGCCTAGAATGTTGATCGCTTTCCTGGAAAATCATTTACAAGAAGATGGAACAGTGACGATTCCGGAAGCGCTCCGTCCGTATATGGGTGGTAAGGAAAAGCTTGTTCCAAAGAAATAGAAAGGGACAATCGTGCATAAATATTTAAAATCAATTGGTTTTTCGGATGCAAAATTGAAGAAAGAAGAAGATGCGTTGATTAAACAGACCATCGATCTTTATACAGATTATGATTCTGTTTCTATCACGGAAGAATATGGATTTGCAGAGTATTGTAAAGAATATGGAGACCGTATCGGAGTTAAAGTATGTGGTCAGATAAATGAAATGAAAGAATTTAATCCAGAATCTTATTTTCCATATTTAAAAGGAAGTGGAATCACATCTCGTGCAGATATTACAATTGAGCAAAAAATTGATAAAGTAGAATATCTAGGCGTCTGTGAAGATGTAAGAATCGGAATCAGCCTTATTTTTCATTTGCAAAATATCGTAGAGTATCTGAAAGAAATAAAATTACGTACTATTTATGATAAAAAGATATCCGTTACATTATGCGGATTAGCTGAATCGGGAACAATTCTTTTCCCGATTCAAAAAGCCGCATCAACGCAGCAAACGAAAAAAGAAGAATCTAAAAATCGTATGATGCTTCTTAATGCAGCCAGAAATGGAGATAAAGAAGCAATCGAAAGCCTTACTATGGAAGAGATGGATATTTACTCTAAAGTAAATATGCGCATCGCCACAGAAGATATATTCACTTTGGTCGATACATATCTTATGCCGTATGGATTGGATTGTACTATGTATTCTATTCTGGGAGAAATACTTGAAATTCAAGTGGTAAATAATAAAATCACTCAGGAGGAATTATATATTATGAAGCTGGAGGTAAATGAGCTTCAATTCGATATATGTCTTCCGGTACGGGGGCTTTTGGGAGAACCAAAGGTGGGAAGAAGACTGAAGACAAATATTTGGCTGCAAGGGAATATACATTTTGAATAAAAAACATCAATCGAAACCGTCAGAGGGTTTTTAAAAACCCTCTGACGGTTTCGATTGATGTTTTTTATCCTTCCCCACACGCTTTCTTATATGAAAATTATTAAAAATAAAAAGGCTGAAGTGAAAAGTTTATTTCCACTTTGAAAAATGAGAAAATAAAAGTGGCAATTACTCTTAAAAAAAGGTGTAATTGCTACTTTTTCTGTTTCATAAAGTAGAAATAAGTGCTACACTAAACAAAGAAAACAACAGGTTATCTAAAGAAGAGAGATTTTTCTTTGCATCACAAAAAAGCGGATTTTAGTCGTTGTTTTAAAAGTGAAAGACTAAATTCCACTTGCGTTGGGTTATATTTACTTTCTTTGACAGCCGCCTGTTGTTTTTTGATGTGGTAGTTTTATTTACTTATTTTTCTGCTTGAGTAAATATGGTTTTAAAATAATCTGGTCTTTTTCAATCGGATGGATGCCGAAAGCGATCAGCTTTTCATACAGATCCTGATACATAAATTCAGTCAGTTCCAACGGACTTTTATTGCCAAGCACCTCGCAAGGCGAAGAGTTTACATGGCTGAGAACCAGATTCAGCTCGGACTGGCAGGTCAGTCCGAGATTTTTCAGATTTGTTCCCTTTGGAAGAATGTAGCGGAGTTCTATATGCTTATTTTCCAGAGTGCCTTTTTGCCCTGACTGCATAGGATCGCAGTAAAATACTCTTGTCCGTCTAGTGCCATCAGAAGAGGTTTCCATAGCTTCAGCAGCTGAAAATTCTGTTCCTCGATCAGTCAATAGGACATGGACATATTTACGAAATAATTCTGTACCAAGAATGGATTCAAGGATATCAACGCCTTCTTTCATGGAAACAGCCGTTTTCTCGTTGTGGTATAAAGCAAGAATGATCCCAGCTCTCACAAATTTAAAAGTCTGAAGGAAAGGACCGTTTGTTTCATCGTTATAGACGGTATCCATTTGAGTGACAAAGACCTCAGAATTTTCGGAGAGATAGGTCTCATAATCGTTGTAGGTTCTGCCTTCGAGATATTTTTTGTCGGCGCGTTTCTTGTAAGTTTTTGCTTTTTTCTTTGTCAGCTTGCGTGATACTTGGCGTCGCAGATCCAGGACAGTGATTCCTGCAATTTCACGAAAAACATTGTTTTCGATATAGTTGTAAAGAGTTTTTTCAGAAATGCACAGTTTTGGATGGTTTGTAATGATCTGATAGGGAGACTGCCCCTGTTTCAGAAGAGGTGCGATAACAGAAGCCATTTGTTTCGCCTCTTGTATGGTAAGATTGACCCCTTCGCGAGAATCAATCAAAGTGGTACGGTAATCCATATGAGCATCTTCCGGACAGTATAGGTATTTATCAAATCGACAGCGGGACCAGTTGGAACAGCCATTGCAGGCGCCAGGGGAGCGGTCACGCCTTGAACAATAAAAAGGAGTGTACTCCGGGCAGTCAGGAGAACACTGACGTCCATAAACACATTTTTTATAGTGATTGCATTCCAGAGGCATCTTACACTTATGAGTAAGAGATCTGTGGAGTTTAATCTCTTTGCCAACAGTAGACTTATCTTTGCCAATGGTCTGAGCGATCGCAGTTTTTGTGGAGGCATTGGTAATACCGGAGAGAATGATACGCCGTTCCTCTAATGTTAAATGAGAAAAAGAGTTTTGAGTTTTCATAATAGACACCGACCTTTCTGGCGACTGCCTGCTATGAAAAGTGTAAGACTAAATACTACATTTGTGAAAGAGGAAATGAGTGAAAGACTAAAATCTACTTTTGCGTATTCAAAGTGGAAATAAACTTTTCACTTCAGTCAATTGTACTTTGATAATAAAAGGAAAAGAAAGGCTTTCTTTTGAGGAATAGATGGGGTATAATTTTAATAGAGGTATGAAGAAGGTAGTGAGTTGTAGCGTTGTCTTGGAAGGGCAAAGAGACGGAGTAAAAGTTTGTGATTTGCTAGAAGGAAAAAGGAAGTTTGGGCATGAAATATGAACAAAGTATGAACAGTACAGAAAACGTCCTGAAAATGCTTATTGTCAGAATAGTCAGACAAATACATGCAAAAATGAGTCTTGAAACCCTTGATTTGTAAGGGATTCAGGAAGGGAGCGTAGAAATGAAAGAAGCCCGATTAGGGCATTGACACATATTCACATTAGTGATGCATTCTTAAACAGAGTTCTTCAGGTAGAAATGAAAGAAGCCCGATTAGGGCATTGACACATCCTGCTATTTAAAAAGTAGTAAAGCAAAATGGTAGAAATGAAAGAAGCCCGATTAGGGCATTGACACACTCTCGTGCTTCATCCACTTATCCTCCTTTGAGTAGAAATGAAAGAAGCCCGATTAGGGCATTGACACACCGTAAGGATGTCGGGCAACTTTTTTCTAAAGGTGTACATGTAGAAATGAAAGAAGCCCGATTAGGGCATTGACACATTCAAAAAAGTGTTGATTTTGCTTCTCTAAATCGTAGTAGAAATGAAAGAAGCCCGATTAGGGCATTGACACCTTAAATATAGAAAACTTTGAAGTTGCGATTTTATTTGTAGAAATGAAAGAAGCCCGATTAGGGCATTGACACTTTTTTTTTCATAAAATCCCTCCTTTCTTTGAAAGTGCCGTAGAAATGAAAGAAGCCCGATTAGGGCATTGACACATCTGCCACCTCTTTGGGTGGCTTTTTTTGTTCAGCCACGTAGAAATGAAAGAAGCCCGATTAGGGCATTGACACATACCATTGTATTAACCTCCCGCAGTTGTTCCTCGTAGAAATGAAAGAAGCCCGATTAGGGCATTGACACAAATACCAGCCAGATATATTCTTTCTATCGCCGGTAAGGTTGTAGAAATGAAAGAAGCCCGATTAGGGCATTGACACAGAATTATGATAATGACCAATCTTTCTTGAATTGTAGAAATGAAAGAAGCCCGATTAGGGCATTGACACATCCACCATGTAAAAAAATAGTTGCTAAACCTTTTTCGTAGAAATGAAAGAAGCCCGATTAGGGCATTGACACATCATACGAATACTGATTAACTGGATTTAAAGTATGTAGAAATGAAAGAAGCCCGATTAGGGCATTGATTTGTTAGGGAAGTGCAGATTTTTGTGATTGTTACATATTTGAAACTTTTAAAAACATAAAAGAGTGGAAGAAGAGAAAAAAGTATTGCTGGTATAGCTAAAATACTATAAAATCATAGTTGAAACCTGTTTTAAATATGTTGATCTGAATAGTAACAGGTGACAGTGATAATGAAATAAAAATCCATATTTTGAATGTCTAATACTTAGAAAATTATCTTTGAAATCTATATAAAATCGAATGTCTGAATCAGATAACACTTCAAGTTCAATATTAGGAAAAATGAAGAAAAGAAACGCTTTGTTGTTTGATATGTTATAATTGTTGCAAAGAATATGAAGTGCAGTATCATTTTCAATTGTTGTTTTTCTTGGGGGAAATAAGAAAATGAAAAAGGTATTTGCGGATTTTGACAAACGAAAGAAGTTTAATTGATATTGAAGTTAAGAAGGGAGCAGGTCATGTTCGATATTCCATTTATAAAATTAGAATTTCATGTAAGAATGCTGGAGGATACAAAGATGCCTAAGACGAAGGTATCTGCCCTGAGAGGCGGTATGGGTGAGATGCTGTTGCGGCAGAATTGCATTGGAGATCGTCAGTGTGAGAGATGTTACTTCCAGAAAACATGTCTGGTGTGGCATACTTTTTATAATAGAATGGAGAAGCAGCCGGCTTATATGACAGGAAAAGGAAGTGTGGGCTATCTGATTGAATGCGAAGAAAAAACGACATTTTATAAAAAAGAGGATAGATTGATATTTAATCTTATTTTGTTTGGAGACAGCATTCCGTTTTTTAATGTGTATTTGCAGGCACTCACATATTTGGGGTATTCTGGGATTGGCAAGCATCAGAGTAGATTTTATATTGATAAAATTATTAATTCGGATCAACACAAAATTTTATTTCAGGGGCAAATTGATATGCGTGCATATCGTATTAGTAATATAAGTGAGTATATTGAGAAACGTAAGAGTGAGAGAGCTGTTCGAGGTGAGAAAATAAAGATAAAGTTTTTGTCTCCGTTTAGTATGAAATTTGACGGAGAGTTTTTGGAGGAATTTCATGTGGAAGCTCTTATGAAGGGGATTGGGCGAAGAATACAAATGTTGAATTATTATATTGGTAATGAATATGAAGCGCCTGTGTTTGAAAGATATCCAATAATCGAATCACAAATAGTAAAGAAAGAAAAGGTTATTCGTTATTCTGGTACACATGATTCTAAGACAGTGCTTTGGGGAATTGTAGGAGAGATTAATTTGAAAGATGTGCCGGAGGAATGCAGAGATTATTTAATCGCAGGAGAACTGATTCATGTAGGAAAGAACAGTAGTTTTGGTTTCGGAAAATATAGGATTATCGGTTAAGTGCAAGGAGTAAAAGGTAAGAAGCGTATAGAATTAATATACATAATGTAGATTCTAAGATGGATGTTGGATGTGAGGATTGGGAAGAGATGGTGTCTACAGTTTAAGTATTATAAAAGCAGATTATTGATGAAAAATGTGGAAGAGAATTACAGTAAGTATGACGGGAATAAAGGATTAAAAGTACGAAAGAGAAAAGGAGCGGATAAGTATGGGGCAAGTGGTGGAGTATCCGGCTTTTGGAAAAGATGATAAAAGGCCAAGGGTGTTATTGGCGGGAAATGGAATGTGCCGTTGTTACAATAGCAGATCATGGGAATCTTTGTTGGCATCGATCAAATGGAATGAGTGCAAAGTGGATTTGACGTCTGAAGAATTTAAAAATGTTCCGTTTCCGATTGGTGCAATTATTGCTACGGATGATCATGTGGATGAGGCGTGCGGAGTGATTGCGAGAGATTTGATGCAGGAGAGTTATTATATGGCAAAAGGAGAACTTGCTTTGTTTCGGGAAATGCTGGCGGTTGATTTTGATGCTGTCATTACGACGAATTATAGTTATGAATTTGAATATGCTATGGATTCTAAGTTTCTGAAGAAAAGCAATAAATATGCGGCGCATACGGATGGATGTGCCAGGAAGGAAGTATGTTATCCGCTGTATTCTTTTTATCGAATGCCATGTAACGGACAGTTAAAAGACATCTGGCATATTCATGGCGAGGCGAAGAATAAAAGTTCTATTGTGCTTGGACAGTATTATTACATAAACTCCATATCGAAGTGGCGGTCGTATTTGAAGGATGCGTATACGAAATATTATAAAAAAGAGGAAGATAAGATTAGACCGAAAAGCTGGTTGGAGTACTTTATTTTTGGAGATGTGTATGTTGTCGGATTTGGAATGGATTTAAGTGAGATCGATTTATGGTGGTTACTGAATCGCAAAAAGCGCGAGGAGTTGCCGCATGGAAAGACGGTTTTTATCAAAGATGCAAATGAAGAGTTGGATATGATGAAACGCAGTATGCTGGAAGTGATGGACGTGGAAATCAGAGAATTTTCTTGTGAACGTACAGATGGTAAAACGGACTATCAAGGGCTGTACCGGAAGATAATCGAATGGTTAAAGGACGGAGCTGTAAGTGTATGAGGGTAAATCAGCGGAAAGATGATCTGACAGAAGTGCCGCCATGTCAAGGCTGCAAGCATCGCTGGCGCGACAAGACCTTGACATGGCGGCACTTCTGCCAGGTGCGGTGATCAAGCTGATTTAAGGTGAAGCCTGCCGGAGAGAAGGTTTCCGCGAGGGTGATAAAATTTGAAAAAAATCTTGACACATATCTGAGGGTGTGATATTCTATCTTAGAAAACTGCCGAAGACAGTAGGTGCCGAAAGGTATAAGCAGATAAACGCCTACCGAGGAGATTTGAATTCGAGATTATATGAATCTGTGTCCTCTTGTCATGTGGCAAGAGGATTTTTTATACCTCATTTCGAACGGCGGTACACAGACAAAATTTATAAGGAGGTGCACCATTCGTGGCAAAAGTTGAGTTAAAACAACCTATCGTACAGGCTATTGCAGAGGATATCAAAGGCGCTGCATCAGCAGTATTAGTTGATTACCGTGGATTAACTGTAGCAGAAGATACAGAGTTACGTAAACAATTAAGAGAAGCTGGTATCATTTACAAAGTTTGTAAAAACACAATGATGAAAAGAGCTTTTGAAGGAACAGAATTCGCAGGTCTTGATGAATACTTAGAAGGACCAAGCGCTCTGGCTATTTCAAAAGATGATGCTACAGCCCCGGCAAGAATTCTTTGCAAATTTGGCGCAAAGGCAAAAGCATTAGAACTTAAAGCAGGTGTGGTTGAAGGAACAGTATATGATGTTGACGGATTGACAGAATTATCTAAAGTTCCATCAAGAGAAGAATTGCTTTCCAAATTGCTTGGAAGTATTCAATCACCTATTACAAATCTTGCTCGTGTTCTTAATCAGATCGCAGAGCAGGGAGGCGCAGCTAACTGCACACCAGCAGCCGCAGAAGAAGCTCCGGCAGCGGATGCTGAATAATCCGGTAAAGTCTTTTTGAGGACAGGGCACATTGAGAGATGTGGCATATGAAAAATATTATTTAAAAATATTCATGGAAAATTATTTATGGAGGTAAATATAATGGCAAAATTAACAACAGCTGAATTTATTGAAGCTATCAAAGAATTATCTGTATTAGAATTAAACGAATTAGTAAAAGCATGTGAAGAAGAATTTGGTGTATCTGCAGCAGCAGGTGTAGTAGTTGCAGCAGCAGGCGGAGACGGCGCTGCAGCAGCAGAAGAGAAAGATGAATTTAACGTAGAATTAGTAGCAGCAGGTGCTTCTAAAGTTAAAGTAATCAAAGTTGTTCGTGAAGTAACAGGACTTGGATTAAAAGAAGCAAAAGAATTAGTTGACGGAGCTCCAAAGGTAATTAAAGAAGGCGTTTCTAAAGCAGAAGCTGAAGAACTTAAAGCTAAACTTGAAGCTGAAGGTGCTGAAGTTGCTCTTAAATAATTGTCGCGATTATAAAGGTGTACAAATAAAGACCTGCAAGGCATTTGCTTTGCAGGTCTTTTGTGACTTTTGGATTTTTGTGTTTTTCCTATCGTTTTCATTTACCGTCAGAGGGTTTTTGAAAACCCTCTGACGGTAAATGAGAAAATCGACGTGTTACAGGTGCATTAGGTAATGCGGGAGTGAAATTGTTTAGCAAATAGAAATACAGTAATAATGGAAAAAGCTAATATAAAGAGAGGTATGGCGGAAGAATTGTTTTAGATTTTTGTATAGATTTGTTTAATGAAGTTATTTGAGGCTGATTTTGAGGTGTGGGAGAGTGGAATCGTGGCAAATAAAGGGAAAAGAGTTGTCGGAATAGTTTGAAACGTTAATTTTGCGTCAGAGGCTTTTTAAAAACCCTCTGACGCAAAATTAACTGTTGACAAGCCAAAACTCTTTGTGATATAGTTAAGAATGCGCTATTATGGATAGTTATGCCATGAAATAAGCGAATGAAACTGGTACACGAAACCGTTTTTTCGACAATTTTTGTATGGATTTTATAGAAATGAAGGAAAAACAAGGTTTTCTTGATAATAAAACGAAGGAGTGAAACGTCAATATGGAGAAAAACAGAATTCGTCCTATTACAAACGGAAAAAGTTCTCGTATGAGCTACTCTAGGCAAAAAGAAGTTCTTGAAATGCCGAATCTGATTGAGGTTCAAAAAGATTCCTACCAGTGGTTTCTGGATGAGGGATTAAAAGAGGCGTTCGACGATATTTCACCAATCGCCGACTACAGCGGGCACTTAAGCTTAGAGTTTGTAGATTTTACATTATGCGAGGATGATGTAAAGTATACGATTGAGGAATGTAAAGAGCGTGACGCCACTTATGCAGCACCGTTAAAAGTGCGTGTAAGACTTCACAACAAAGAAACAGATGAGATTAACGAGCATGAAATCTTCATGGGAGATTTGCCGTTGATGACTGCGACGGGAACGTTCGTTATCAATGGTGCAGAACGTGTTATCGTAAGTCAGCTTGTGCGTTCCCCAGGTATTTACTATGGAATTGCACATGATAAAATCGGAAAAGAGTTATACTCTTGTACCGTAATTCCTAATCGTGGTGCATGGTTAGAGTATGAAACAGACTCCAATGACGTTTTCTACGTACGTGTAGATAGAACAAGAAAAGTGCCAATCACGGTATTGATCCGTGCCCTCGGTATCGGCACAAACACAGAAATCCTCGACTTGTTTGGGGAGGAACCCAAAATTTTAGCAAGCTTTTCAAAGGACACAGCAGAAAGCTACCATGAAGGACTTTTAGAGTTATATAAGAAGATTCGTCCGGGTGAGCCGCTTGCAGTGGATAGTGCGGAGAGCTTGATCACAAGCATGTTCTTTGACCCAAGACGTTATGACCTTGCAAAGGTAGGACGCTATAAATTTAATAAGAAATTACTTCTTCGCAACCGTATTGCAGGACACATGCTTGCAGAAGCAGCAGTCAGCCCGCTCACAGGTGAAGTGATCGCGGACGAAGGCACAGAAGTAACCAGAGAAATTGCTGATGCAATCCAGAACGCAGCAATTCCATTTGTATGGATGAAAGCAGAAGGCGAAGAACGCCCGATCAAAGTGCTTTCTAATATGGCGGTCGATTTAAAAGAAGTATGCGGCATTGAACCGGAGGAAGTAGGAGTTACAGAGTTAGTATACTATCCGGTGCTTGCAAATATTCTGGAAGAAACTGCCGGTGATGTGGAAGAGCTAAAAGAAGCAATCCGTAAAAATGTCCACGAATTGATTCCGAAGCACATCACAAAAGAAGATATTATCGCATCCATCAACTACAACATCCATTTAGAGTATGGATTTGGAAATGATGACGATATCGACCACTTAGGAAACAGACGTATCCGTGCGGTTGGGGAACTTCTCCAGAACCAGTACCGCATCGGTCTCTCCAGATTAGAAAGAGTGGTACGCGAAAGAATGACAACACAGGACTTAGAAGGAATTTCCCCTCAGTCCTTGATCAATATTAAACCGGTAACTGCAGCAGTGAAAGAATTCTTCGGTTCTTCTCAGCTGTCACAGTTCATGGATCAGAACAATCCGCTTGGAGAGCTGACTCACAAAAGACGTCTGTCAGCGCTTGGTCCAGGTGGTCTTTCCCGTGACCGTGCCGGATTCGAAGTACGAGACGTTCACTATTCTCATTACGGAAGAATGTGTCCGATCGAGACCCCTGAAGGTCCGAACATCGGTCTTATCAACTCCCTTGCAACATATGCAAGAATCAACGAATATGGTTTTGTAGAAGCACCATATCGTAAGATTGATAAATCCGATCCGATGAATCCGCGCGTCACAGACGAAGTTATCTACATGACAGCGGATGAAGAAGATAATTACCACGTAGCACAGGCGAATGAGCCATTGGATGAAGAAGGTCATTTCATCCATAAAAACGTATCCGGTCGTTACCGGGAGGAAACACAGGAATACGAAAGAAGAGCGTTCGATTACATGGACGTTTCTCCGAAAATGGTATTCTCCGTTGCTACTGCATTGATTCCGTTCCTGGAAAATGACGATGCGAACCGTGCGCTCATGGGATCTAACATGCAGCGTCAGGCAGTGCCGCTTCTTACGACAGAAGCGCCGGTAGTCGGAACAGGTATGGAGACGAAAGCAGCCGTCGATTCCGGAGTATGTGTGGTTGCAGAAGAAGCAGGCGTGATTGAACGCTCTACTTCTAAGGAAATCATCATCAGACAGGATGACGGACAGAAGAGAACATATAAACTTATCAAATTCCTTCGTAGTAACCAAAGCAACTGCTACAATCAAAGACCGATCGTTTTCAAAGGCGAACGCGTAGAAAAAGGTCAGGTAATCGCAGATGGTCCATCTACTGCAAACGGCGAGATGGCGCTTGGAAAGAACCCATTGATCGGATTTATGACATGGGAAGGTTACAACTACGAGGATGCCGTATTATTAAGTGAAAGATTAGTACAGGACGATGTATATACATCCGTTCATATTGAAGAATACGAAGCAGAAGCACGTGATACCAAGTTAGGACCGGAAGAAATCACACGTGATATTCCGGGCGTTGGTGACGATGCATTAAAAGATCTGGATGACAGAGGGATCATTCGAATCGGTGCAGAGGTTCGTGCAGGCGATATCCTGGTTGGAAAAGTAACTCCGAAAGGAGAGACAGAGCTGACCGCAGAGGAACGCCTCTTACGTGCGATCTTCGGTGAAAAAGCAAGAGAAGTAAGGGATACTTCCCTGAAAGTACCTCATGGTGAATATGGCATCGTAGTCGATGCAAAAGTATTTACAAGAGAAAACGGAGATGAATTATCTCCAGGTGTGAATCAGGCAGTCCGCATTTACATTGCCCAGAAGAGAAAAATCTCTGTTGGTGATAAAATGGCGGGACGTCACGGTAACAAGGGTGTTGTTTCCCGTGTGCTTCCGGTAGAAGATATGCCATTCCTTCCAAATGGCCGTCCGCTGGATATCGTATTGAATCCGCTTGGTGTGCCTTCTCGTATGAATATCGGGCAGGTGCTTGAGATCCATTTAAGTCTTGCGGCAAAAGCACTCGGATTTAACATTGCAACTCCGGTATTCGATGGTGCAAACGAGATTGATATCATGGATACTTTGGATCTTGCAAATGACTATGTAAACTTAAGCTGGGAAGAATTTGAAGCAAAACATGCAGAAGAATTACTTCCGGAAGTATTGGAATATCTTTACGAAAACCGCGGCCACAGAAAATTGTGGGAAGGCGTGCCGCTCTCTAGAGACGGTAAAGTACGTCTAAGAGACGGAAGAACAGGAGAGTATTTTGACAGTCCGGTAACAATTGGACACATGCATTATCTGAAACTGCATCATCTTGTAGACGATAAGATCCATGCACGTTCCACAGGTCCTTACTCACTGGTAACGCAGCAGCCGCTGGGTGGTAAAGCACAGTTCGGCGGACAGCGTTTTGGAGAGATGGAGGTTTGGGCACTGGAAGCATACGGTGCATCTTACACCTTGCAGGAAATCCTTACAGTGAAATCAGATGATGTGATCGGTCGTGTGAAGACATACGAGGCAATCATCAAAGGTGACAATATTCCTGAGCCGGGTATTCCGGAATCTTTCAAGGTATTGCTTAAGGAATTGCAGTCACTTGGACTGGATGTAAGAGTACTTCGCGATGACAATACAGAAGTAGAGATTATGGAAACCGTTGATTACGGCGAAACAGATTTGCATTCGATCATTGAGGGAGACCGTTATAAACGTGATGAAGATGAGGAGCAATATGCTGAACATGGATTCTCCAAACAGGAATTCGAAGGAGAAGAACTTGTAGATGTGGAAGAAGAATTTGAGGAAGATTTTCCGGAAGATTATGACCCGGCAGCAGATGATTATGATGGATTTCTTGATGAAGAGTAGAAGGGAGTGCCAGAATGTCAGCAACAAATAATGAAGGATACCAGCCAATGACGTTTGATGCAATTAAAATTGGATTGGCATCACCTGAAAAGATTTTAGAATGGTCCAGGGGAGAAGTTACCAAACCTGAGACAATTAACTATAGAACATTAAAACCGGAACGCGATGGTCTGTTCTGTGAAAGAATTTTCGGACCAAGCAAAGACTGGGAATGTCACTGTGGAAAATATAAGAAAATCCGCTATAAAGGCGTGGTTTGTGACCGCTGTGGCGTTGAAGTAACAAAAGCAAGTGTACGTCGTGAGCGCATGGGTCATATTGACCTTGCAGCTCCGGTGTCACATATCTGGTATTTCAAAGGAATTCCAAGCCGCATGGGCCTGATTCTTGATATCTCGCCAAGAACACTGGAAAAAGTACTGTACTTTGCATCTTATATCGTAATTGATAAAGGCGAGACAGATTTACAGTACAAACAGGTATTGTCTGAGCAGGAATATCAGGAAGCAAGAGAAAAATGGGGCAGCGCCTTCCGGGTAGGCATGGGAGCCGAAGCGATTCAGGAACTTTTGCAGGCGATCGACCTGGAAAAAGAATATGAAGAATTACAAAAAGGTCTGGAAGGAGCAAGCGGACAGAAAAGGGCAAGAATCGTAAAACGTCTCGAAGTGGTAGAGGCGTTCCGCGAATCAGGAAACAAGCCGGAATGGATGGTCATGACAGTGATTCCGGTCATTCCACCGGATTTACGTCCAATGGTACAGCTTGACGGCGGACGTTTCGCAACTTCTGACTTGAATGATCTATATAGAAGAATTATCAACAGAAATAACCGCCTTAGAAGATTACTTGAGTTAGGTGCGCCGGACATCATCGTGCGCAACGAAAAACGTATGCTTCAGGAAGCGGTTGATGCATTGATCGATAATGGACGCCGCGGACGTCCGGTCACAGGACCGGGTAACAGACCGCTGAAATCCTTGTCTGATATGCTGAAAGGTAAATCAGGACGTTTCCGTCAGAACCTTTTGGGAAAACGTGTTGACTACTCCGGACGTTCCGTTATCGTAGTAGGACCGGAACTTAAGATTTACCAGTGCGGTCTTCCAAAAGAAATGGCGATTGAGCTGTTTAAACCATTTGTAATGAAAGAACTTGTTGCAAACGGAACCGCGCACAATATTAAAAATGCAAAGAAAATGGTAGAAAGACTCCAGACAGAGGTCTGGGATGTACTTGAAGATGTTATCAAAGAACATCCGGTTATGTTAAACCGTGCTCCTACGCTTCATAGACTTGGTATTCAGGCATTCGAACCGATTCTGGTAGAAGGTAAGGCGATTAAGCTGCATCCATTGGTATGTACCGCGTTCAATGCCGACTTCGATGGTGACCAGATGGCCGTCCATCTGCCGTTATCTGTAGAGGCGCAGGCAGAATGCCGTTTCCTCTTACTTTCACCAAACAACCTTTTGAAACCGTCAGACGGTGGTCCGGTGGCAGTTCCTTCACAGGATATGGTACTTGGAATCTATTACCTGACACAGGAAAGACCGGGAGCGAAAGGAGAAGGAAAAGCATTCAAGAGCTTGAATGAAGCGATTCTTGCTTATGAAAACGGTGCGATCACCCTTCATTCCAAGGTGAAAGTACGTATCGTTAAAGAATTTGCAGATGGAAGCATAAAATCCGGAACAGTAGAGACTACACTTGGACGTCTTCTGTTTAACGAGATTATTCCGCAGGACTTAGGCTATGTAGATAGAAGCAAGGAAGAGAACCTTCTTCTTCCGGAAGTAGATTTCCTTGTAGGAAAGAAACAGTTAAAGAAAATCCTTGAGAAGGTTATCAATACACATGGTGCATCTGCGACAGCAGAAGTACTGGATGATGTAAAAGCAATTGGATATAAATATTCCACAAGAGCGGCTATGACCGTATCGATTTCCGATATGACCGTACCGCCGCAGAAACCTGAGCTGATCCAGAAAGCACAGGATACGGTGGACAGAATCACGAAGAACTTCAAACGTGGTCTTATCACAGAGGAAGAACGTTACAAAGAAGTTGTCGAGACTTGGAAAGCAACGGATGATGAGCTTACAGAAGCGCTTCTGTCCGGACTTGATAAATACAACAACATCTACATGATGGCGGATTCCGGAGCCCGTGGTTCCGACAAGCAGATCAAACAGCTTGCAGGTATGCGTGGACTTATGGCGGATACGACTGGACGTACGATTGAGTTGCCGATCAAGTCAAACTTCCGTGAAGGTCTTGACGTATTGGAGTACTTCATGTCTGCGCATGGCGCTCGTAAAGGTCTTTCCGATACAGCGCTTCGTACAGCCGATTCCGGTTACCTGACAAGACGTCTTGTTGATGTTTCTCAGGAACTTAGTATTCGTGAAATCGACTGTGTGGAAAAAGGCGAAGAGATTCCAGGTATGTATGTGAAAGCATTCATGGATGGAAACGAAGAGATTGAAAGCTTGCAAGATCGTATTACAGGACGTTACTCCTGTCATACTATTTGCGATAAAGATGGTGAGGTTATCGTAAAAGCGAACCACATGATCACACCAAAACGTGCAGAAAGAATCGTGACAGCTGGTGTGGATGAGAACGGAGAACCTATCACGACCGTGAAGATCCGTACTATCTTAACATGTAAGTCTCATATTGGTATCTGTGCAAAATGTTATGGTGCGAACATGGCAACCGGAGAGCAGGTACAGGTTGGAGAGGCTGTTGGTATCATTGCCGCTCAGTCGATCGGTGAACCTGGTACACAGCTTACGATGCGTACCTTCCATACGGGTGGTGTAGCCGGTGACGATATCACGCAGGGTCTTCCTCGTGTTGAGGAGCTTTTCGAAGCAAGAAAGCCGAAAGGTCTTGCGATTATCACAGAATTTGCCGGAAGAGCAGTCATCAATGACACGAAAAAGAAACGTGAGATTATTGTGACCAACGAAGAAACAGGAGAATCTAAGGCATACCTTATCCCTTATGGTTCCCGTATTAAGATTCAGGATGGTGTATACTTAGAAGCCGGCGATGAGCTGACAGAAGGTAGCATCAATCCGCATGACCTTTTGAAGATCAAAGGTTTGCGTGCTGCACAGGATTATATGATTCAGGAAGTACAGCGTGTATATCGTCTTCAGGGTGTAGAAATCAATGATAAGCATATCGAGGTTATCGTGCGTCAGATGCTTAAAAAGATTCGCATTGAGGAGAATGGAGATTCCGACTTCCTTCCAGGCACAATGGTGGATACACTTGAATTCGATGATGTTAACGCAAAATTGGTTGCAGAAGGAAAAGAGCCTGCAACAGGCGAACAGATCATGCTTGGTATTACGAAAGCATCGCTTGCTACTAATTCATTCTTGTCAGCAGCTTCCTTCCAGGAAACTACAAAAGTCCTGACAGAAGCAGCGATCAAAGGTAAGGTCGATCCGCTTATCGGTCTGAAGGAAAACGTACTCATCGGTAAATTGATTCCGGTAGGTACGGGTATGAAGAAGTACCGTGATGTAAGACTGGATACAGGGGAAGAACTTGTAAAAGAGAATGAAGATCCGGAAGAATTGGATGAGGAAGTTATTTCAGAGGCAGATGAAGATATGGAGCAGGAGCTGGAATCTTTTGATGAGGCAGAAGATGAAGAATCGGATTACTTATTAGAAGAGGAAGAAGAGGAACTTGCAGAAACAGAAGAGATATAGAAGCAAGTAAAATCATATATTTTCTAAAATAACAGATATCCTTGTGGGGAGAAAAAGCAAGATATACTTTTTGTTTCCCATAAGGATATTTTTTGCTTTATTGTTTACTTTTTGCGGATATACTAATATAGTTAATATCAAGATAGGATTCAAGGAGGGTGAGCATATGCCTGCATTGTATGCACATAATCGTTTTGGACAAAAAGTTTTGGAGCAGTTGAAAGGCGAACTGAAAGATATTGTAACAGCACATGATACACAATTCAAAATCGGACTGCAAGGACCGGATATTTTCTTTTTTTATAAGGCGTATTCTAAGAATGACGTGACAAGATATGGGAGTCATTTGCATGAGATTTCCGCATATCCTTTTTTTAAAAGGGCGTTGAAGATTATAAAGGAACGTGGGCGAAACAGCCGGGAGTATGCTTATTTGCTTGGATTTATATGTCATTTTGTGCTGGATAGTGAATGTCATCCTTATGTAAGTGAGATGATAGAGAAAACCGGTATCGGACATGTCGAGATTGAAGGAGAATTTGAAAAGAAGCTTTTGCGTATGGACCAAAAAGATCCATTGGCGTATCCGCTTTCGGAACTCGTGCCGACAGATACGGCGACAGCGCTGGCAATCGCTCCATTCTTTGAGGGAAAGGATTGGGTTACGGTTAAAAAATCCCTGAGATGGATGAAGCGGATTGAAAAGTTAATTACAGCGCCAGGTCCGATTAAATATAATCTGATCGAGGGGATATTGAAAACGGCTGGAAAATATCCGGATTATAAAGGTATGATGCGTCAGCATAAGGATAATGAAAAATGTCTGGAGAGCAACATCGGACTTTTGAAGCGGTTTGACAAAGCGGTTTCGGTGGCGGTGCGGATAATAGAAAGCTTTGATGAAAGTTTGCAAAAAGGAAAGGTGCTCGATGAACGTTTTGATCGTACATTTGAGTAAGGGGAAGAGCTATGAAACAATCAAAATTAACAAAACTGGAGAAATACTGGATTTTATATGATGTAGGAAACTCGGCATTTATTATGCTCGTTTCTACGATCATTCCTATTTATTTTAATTATCTTGCCGGCAATGCCGGAATTTCTGAGGTGGATTATCTGGCATACTGGGGGTATGCCGCGTCAGTAGCAACGGTGCTTGTTGCGCTGATCGGACCAATCCTCGGCTCCGTTGCGGATACAAGGAATTTTAAAAAACCGTTATTTATTGTCACAATGATGATTGGCGTGCTTGGGTGCGCGGCGTTGTCGTTCCCGACTTCCTGGGTGATTTTTTTGGCGGTATTCGTCATTGCGAAGGTAGGTTATAATGCAAGTCTGATTTTTTATGATTCGATGCTGGTGGATGTGACGACATCTGAACGGATGGATACGGTATCCTCCCATGGTTATGCATGGGGATATATCGGAAGCTGTATTCCCTTTGCGATTTCACTGGCATTTGTGCTAATGTATGAAAAAATCGGCATCAGCATGAAGATGGCAATGGCGATCGCTTTTTTCTTAAATGCTGCTTGGTGGCTTTTGGTAACGATTCCGCTTCTTAGAAACTATGAACAGAAAAATTATGTTGAGATGCCAAAGCACCCGGTAAGAAATAGCTTTAAAAGACTAGGAAATACCTTAAAAGATATTAAAAAGGAAAAAAATATTTTTCTGTACCTTCTGGCATTCTTCTTTTTTATTGATGGGGTATATACGATCATAGAGATGGCAACGGCGTACGGAAGTGCGCTGGGACTAGATTCCACAGGACTGCTTCTTGCATTATTAGTGACACAAATCGTGGCATTTCCATGTGCGCTTATCTTCTCGAAATTATCCGGGAAATATAATACCGCGAGTTTGATCAAAGTATGTATTATCGCTTATACAGGCATCGCGTTGTTTGCAATTTGGCTGGATAAACAGTGGAAATTCTGGTTATTGGCGATTTTGGTAGGGATGTTCCAAGGTGCGATTCAGGCATTATCGAGATCCTATTTTGCAAAAATCATTCCCGCAGATAAATCGGGAGAATATTTTGGAATTTATGATATTTGCGGAAAAGGGGCTTCTTTTATGGGAACTACTTTGGTTGGTATTGTAGCGCAGGTTACGAACGTTGCCAATGCGGGAGTGGCAATTATCTCTGTGATGTTCGTGATTGGATTGATACTGTTTTGCAAAGCAGTAAAACTAAATTCCCGATAATGCAAAAAAAGCGGTGGAAAATGCAAATGCGAAACATTGTGGATAATGTATAATAGAGGTAGTTATGCTAGGCATAATTTCAGCAAAATGTAAAAACAAGAAAAGGAGGAAAGTATTTTGAGAAAGACGAAAAAAAGGTACTTAAGTATCGGGGCGGTCCTTATGTCTTTATCTTTAATCCTTCAGGGAGCCGGAAGTATTACATCCCTGCAGGCAGCGGATAAACAGATCAAGGTCCGTTCCCAGTCTCAGACACAGATGAGTTCTGAACCGGAGGTCGTATATGTAAATTCTTATAATGATACTACTGTTCGTACACAGAACTTTGACAGTAACTGGAAGTTTTATTTGGGTGAGGCAGGGGATGCGCACGTATCATCATTTGATGATTCTAAGTGGAGACAACTCTCATTGCCGCATGATTACAGTATTGAACAGGAATATTCAAGATCCATGGAAGCAGAAAGCGGATACTTGCCTGGTGGCACAGGATGGTACAGAAAGAGCTTCACAGTTGGAAAAGAAATGGAAGGCAAGGAGTTAAGAATCGATTTCGGCGGCGTATACATGAACGCTACCATATGGGTAAATGGCGAGCAGCTTGGAACACACCCATTTGGATATACTCCATTTTCTTTCGACATCACAGATTATGTGAACTACGGCGGAGATAATGTGATCGCAGTAAAGGTTGAACATAGAACTCCTTCTAGCCGTTGGTATTCAGGAAGCGGTATTTACAGAAGCGTAAATCTTACAGTTATGGACAAGGTTCATGTAGGATTATACGGAACGAAGGTAGAGACTCCAAACCTTGAGGCAGAGCAGGGCGGAACCGTAAATATGAATGTAAAAGCAACTATCGCAAATGAGTCCGAAGAGGCAGTTGATGTTTCGCTTATACATACAATTTACGAGAAAGGCTCTGATGTAAGTATTGGAACAGTAACGACAGATGCCACAGAGATTGGCGCAGGTGAAAGCGCCGATATTGAAGCTGTTCTCCCGGCAGAGAATCCGGAATTATGGAGCACAGAGAATCCTGCACTTTACACGGTCCGCACAGAAGTAAAAGTTGGGGATGCAGTAGTAGATACATACGATACAGAGTACGGATTCCGTTATATTGCATTTGATACCGAGACTGGTTTCTATTTAAATGGAGAGAATGTAAAACTCAAAGGTGTATGTATGCACCATGATCAAGGCGCTTTGGGATCCGCAGCATATCGTCGTGCGATAGAGCGTCAGGTAGAGATTTTAAAAGAGATGGGATGTAATTCCATTCGTGTAACACACAATCCGGCAGCAGATGAATTGATTGAAATCTGTAATGAAAAAGGAATTCTTGTAATCGATGAATTCTTTGACGGATGGATGTATCCAAAGAACGGTAACAGCAATGACTACTCTGTATGGTTTAACAGAACGATTGAGAGCGGCAATGAGATTCTCGGAAGCGAATCCGGAATGACATGGGCAGAGTTCGATCTGAAAGCAACAGCTAACAGAGGAAAAAATGCACCGTCTATCATCATGTGGTCACTTGGTAATGAGATTCAGGAAGGAGCCGGCGGATCAGGCTATAACACAAAGGCAGTCGACCTTATTAAGTGGACAGAGGAAGTAGATACGACAAAATTGTTGACAATTGGAAGCAATGCAGTCAAAAACGGTGCATCAGAACATATTGATATCGCAAATCAGCTGACAGCCAAAGGCGGTGTATCCGGTACAAACTATTCTAACGGTTCAAGCTATGACAGCTTACACAGCCGGTATCCGAATTGGCGTATGGTAGGTTCCGAAACAGCATCTTCTGTAAACAGCCGTGGTATCTATAGTACAAAATCCAACAATTCATTAAATGCAAATAAGCAGCTTACTTCTTATGATAAGTCAGCGGTTGGCTGGGGCGCATTTGCAAGTGCAGCATGGTATGATGTTATCACAAGAGACTTTGTGGCTGGTGAATATGTATGGACAGGCTTTGACTACATCGGCGAGCCTACACCAGCGAATGGAACAGGCGCAGGAGCAGTAACATCATGGCCTTCACCGAAGAGTTCATACTTTGGTATCGTAGATACCGCAGGACTTCCAAAAGACTCTTACTATTTCTATCAGAGTCAGTGGAATGACGAAGTGAATACATTGCACGTACTTCCTGCATGGAATGAAGACGTTGTTGTAAAATCAGGAAATAACGTAGAGGTTGTTGTTTATTCTGACGCTGCGGCAGTGGAGTTGTTCTTAAACGGAGAATCGCTTGGTAAGAAAGCGTTTACACAGAAGACAACACAAGCAGGATATACATATCAGATTTATGAGGGTACAGGAGCAAGCTACAGTACACATCAGAACTTATATCTGACATGGAATGTTCCGTTTGCAGAGGGAACATTGGAAGCAGTTGCTTATGATGCAGATGGCAACGTGATCGAAGATACACAAGGACGCTCCATCGTTAAGACGACAGGAGAAGAAGCAAAATTAGAAGCAGCAGCAGACCGTACAGAAATCAAAGCAGACGGAAAAGATCTTTCTTATATCACAGTTGATGTAACAGACGCAGATGGCAACATTGTTCCGGATGCAGACGACAGAGTTACATTTACAGTAGAAGGAGACGGAGAATTAGTTGGTGTAGATAACGGAAGTTCACCGGACCATGATTCTTATAAGGCAGATAACAGAAAAGCATTCAGCGGTAAATTAGTAGCGATCATCAAAGCTACAAAGAATGCAGGCAATATTACGGTAACAGCAACTGCAGAGGGTCTCGAACCTGCAACAGTTGAGATCACTACAACACCGGTCGATACCGGAGCGGGCGCACAAAAAGAGATCAGCAGCTTCTACATGGCAAAGAACTATTACGTAAAAGCTGGCAACATGCCGGAACTTCCAGCACAGATCGAAGCACGCTATATGGATGGAAGTGAAGAGTTAAAAGATGTTGTATGGGATGAAGTAACAGAAGATCAGATCGGACAGACAGGTACATTTACAGTAAGCGGTCTTGTGGATGGTATGTATGTTGTTAGTGTAAATGTCAATATGATCGATGATATCGGCGGACTTCTTAATTATTCATCTGCTACTCCGGTAGGTGTAAAACCGGTAATCCCGGAGACAAGACCTGCAGTTATGCCGGATGGAACGGTATTGGCAACTGCATTTGCAGTAGAGTGGGAAGAAGTAGATGACAGCGTATGGAATGAAATCGGAGAAGTTGTGATAAACGGAACTGCAAATGTGCTTGGACAGGATGTAGCAGTAACCGCGACGATCCGTGTGGCAAATGAATCTATTACAATCGGTGACAGCGTATCCGGTGCAGCATATTTGACACAGGATATTCCGGAAGATCAGCAAAGCGATACATTAGACGCGATCAAAGACGGAAGCACAACGATTAGTGATAATTCAGGCGGCGGAGCAAACCCAACTGCATGGAGTAACTGGAGCGCTGCTCAGGCAGGAGATACAACCGCAGAGATTACATTCCGTTATGATACACAGCAAAGAATCGGACGTATCGTGATTCATTTTGCAAAAGACAGCGGAAGCATGAGATACCCGGATGCGGGAACGACAGAAATCTATATTTCTGAGACGGGTGAAGAAGGAAGCTGGACAAAAGTTGAGGCAACAGAAACGATCGGAGCAGAAAGCAACCGTGTGAAACCATATACATATGATTTTGCACCGATCACAGCTACGTTTGTAAGATTTGACCTTGTGAATTCAACAGCAACAACAGGTACTCAATGGAAGCCATGTACTGCGATCACAGAGATTGAACTTTTGAAAGCGCAAGGTGCGTTTGTTGCGAATACCACAGCGAAACTTGGAAGTTTATCTGTCAATGGACTTGAGATCGCACAGGAAGATCTGGCAGCTGGCAGCTATGTAACAGCAGCATCTTATGCGGATGTGGAGGCAAAAGGCGCTGACAATGCATCTGTAACCGTACTTCCGGCAGTGGACGATGTTATCAGAATCATCATTGAGTCAGAAGATCATAATACACGTAATATGTATGAGATTATGCTGAACGGAGAAGTGAAACCTCTTACGGGAGATTACCCGGTTGAGAAACTTACGGCAATCGCAGACAGCCAGTATTCTGGCAACGCCAATGAAGGCCCTGCAAGTTACGTGTTAGATGGAGATGGGGAAACACATTGGCATACCAACTGGAGTACATCTGAGGCAGCAGACGTAGAAAAACGCTGGATCGGTCTGGAATTAGAAGAAGCGGCAGCAGTAAGCGGTATCCGTTATCTTCCAAGAACGTTCGGCGGCAACAATGGCGCTGTTACAGAATATAAGATCCAGTACCGTGAAAACAATGACGGAGAATGGACCGACGTTGCGACGGGTACATGGAGCTATAACGACAGCGCATGGAAAGAGATTACATTTGACGAACCGGTAATGGCAAAACAGGTACGTGTCGTAGGTGTGCATACATGGGCGGATTCAGGAAATGACAAGCACATGAGTACAGCAGAGATGAGAGTTACTGTTCCGGAAACAGTAACAGATATTACAGATGAAGCTAATGGCATAGAAGCATCTCTTGTATCTGATACAATCAAAGTTGCTGCTGTAGATGAGGCACATCCGGTACTTGCAAGAGTGAATGTGACAAAAGACGGCGTGGAACTTTACCATGGTGAGGATTATGTTGTAACATACGAGAACAACACTGCTTACGGTGAAGCCGTAGCTATTATTACCGGTATCAGATATTACAGTGGGCAGATCCGTCTTCCATTTACAATCGCAAAAATAGACGGAGAAGATCCTGGTCCGGGACCATCTGACGTAGACAAATCTGATCTTGCGGCACTTATTGAATATGCAAACGGACAGAAGGCATCCGCTGATTATGAGTGGGTAGTTCCGGGAATCAAAGCATTGTTTGAAGATGCGCTTGAGGCAGCAGAAGTTGTGAATGCAGATGCGCAGGCAACGGCTGAAGAAGTAGATGCAGCATATGACGCATTGCTTGCAAAAGTACATCTGTTAAGCTACTTAGGTGCAGATAAAGGCAATCTTGCAGATGCAATCGAAAGAGCTGAAAATATCGACACGAGCATTTATACGAAAGAAACTGCAGACGCATTAAAAGATGCGTTGGCAAAGGCGAAAGAAGTAGATGAAGATGAGAATGCGCTTGCTGATGAAATCGAAGAGGCGCGCACAGATTTAATAAATGCGATAAATGGACTTGTACTGAATCCGGTAAATAAAGACGCATTAAAAGCGCTGATCGCGGAAGCAAACGGATACTTAACTGACGGAAAAGAATACACGAAAGATACAAGAGAAGCGCTTGAAATTGCTGTAGCAGATGCACAGGCGATCGTAGATGATAATGATGCTACTCAGGATGAAGTAGACGGTGCATACAGGTCATTACGTCAGGTAATCTTCGGACTGCGTCTTGTTCCTGATAAAGGAGTGCTGGAAGGTCTGTTAAACAATGCAAATGCAATTAATCTGGCAGATTACACAGAAGAATCAGCGGCAGCAGTTAAGGCAGCAACAGCATTTGCGCAGAAAGTCATGGAAGATGAAAATGCGACAGCAAAAGAAGTGGAAGAAGCAGAAGAAGCTCTTCGTGCCGCGATGGAAGGACTTAAAGTAGCAGACGCGAAAGGTTCAGGAACATCAGAGAAAGGCGATGATAAGTCTGGTGATAACAGTACTGGAAAAGTTGCCGGAGACAACACGGGAAAGACAAACACTACATCCCAAAAGGGTGTTGCTAAGACAGGCGACAGCGTAACAGTAATGCCGATTATCGCAATATTATTGATTGCAGCAGTAGCTATGATTAGTTCTGTCACAATAAAAAGAAAGAGAAGATAATCTTTTTGAATAGGAAGAGAGCTTTCGAGGCTCTCTTCCTATTCATGGCAAAGGGGGATTTGCCGGAAGAGATTGGAAAGGAGATTTATGAAGACAAAAGTTGCAAAACGAATTCTTGCGCTGGCAATGACGGCAGCTTTTACTGTAACAGCAGTACCATTCCCGGTACACACAGTGGAGGCCGAAGAAGGCGGTGTGTTGAGATTATGGTATAGTCAGCCTGCATCAGAAGGAACTAATATTCTTTCACCTGGAGCTTATGGCACAACTGCAGAGGATAATACATGGCAGCAGCAGACACTTCCAATTGGAAATAGTTATATGGGCGCCAATGTTTATGGAGAGATTGCAGAGGAAAGACTTACATTTAATCATAAGACATTATGGAATGGAGGGCCTAGTACAAGAAGGCCAGACTACAATGGCGGTAATAAGGAAACCACAGCAAGCGGAGAAAAAATGTCGGATTTATACAAACGTATCATGGAGTTGTATAAAGAAGGAAAAGATACAGAGGCAAACAACCTTTCTTCACAGCTGGTTGGTATAATCGACGGATATGGAGCATATCAGTCATGGGGTGATATTTATTTAGACTTTGGATTCGATGAAAGCACGGCAGAGAATTATGTGCGTGATCTGAATTTAGAAAATGCAGTGGCATCCGTAGACTTTGACTATAATGGAACCAAGATGCACAGAGAGTATTTCATGAGCCATCCGGATAATGTTCTGGCAATGAAATTTACCGCAGAAGGTAATGAGAAACTAAACTTCGATATCAGTTTCCCGATTGATAACGCAGAAGGAGTAACTTCCAGAAACCTTGGAAAAACAGTAAATACAACAGTAGAAGAGAATACGATTACAGTAGCGGGCGAGATGCAGGATAACCAGATGAAATTGAACGGACAGCTGAAAGTTGTGCCAAAGGACGGTTCTGTAAATGCAAAGGACGCACAATCATTAAGTGTAGCGGATGCTACAGAGGTTATCATATATGTATCTGCGGATACGGATTATGCGAATGAATATCCGGTGTATCGTACTGGTGAGAGTGCAGAAGAGCTGGACGCAAGTGTTGAAGCCGATATTGCAGCAGCGGCAGCAAAAGGATATGAAGCGGTAAAAGAGGCTCATATTGCAGATCATTCTGGGATTTTCTCAAGAGTAGACTTAGATCTTGGACAGAATGTTCCGAAGAAAGCAACGGATGTTCTTCTGGCAGGATATAAGAATGGAAGCAATACAGCGGAAGAAGACAGAGCGCTTGAGGTATTATTATTCCAGTACGGAAGATATTTAACAATTGCTTCTTCCAGAGAAGGCGATTTGCCGTCCAATCTGCAAGGTGTGTGGCAGAATCGTGTTGGCGATCACAATCGTGTGCCTTGGGGTTCTGACTATCACATGAATGTAAATCTTCAGATGAATTATTGGCCGACATATTCTACTAACATGGCGGAATGTGCAGTTCCGATCGTAGATTATGTATATTCATTAATGGAACCTGGTAAGATAACTGCAAAAACATATTTTGGAGTAGAGAACGGTGGATTCACTGCTCATACACAGAATACACCATTTGGATGGACTTGTCCTGGATGGTCATTTAGCTGGGGATGGTCACCGGCAGCGCTTCCATGGATCCTACAGAACTGCTGGGAATACTATGAGTACACTGGCGATGTGGAATTCATGAGAGAGAATATCTATCCAATGTTGAAAGAATCTGCACTTTTATATGACCAGATCATGATCGAAGATCCTAAGACGGGAAGACTGGTATCTGCACCGGCATATTCACCGGAGCACGGACCAATCACAGCAGGAAATACATATGAGCAGTCTTTGATCTGGCAGTTATATGAAGATGCATCTATCGCAGCGGGAATATTAGGAGTTGATGAAGATCTGGTAGCAAACTGGCGTGAAAGACAGGCGAGATTAATGCCAATCGAAATCGGCGACAGTGGTCAGATCAAAGAATGGTATACAGAGACAACACTTGGAAGTCTGGGCGCTTCCGGACATAGACATATGTCTCATCTTTTAGGACTCTTCCCGGGTGACCTGATTTCTGTAGACAATTCAGAATATATGGAAGCTGCAATTGTTTCTCTGAGAGAGCGTGGAGATAAGAGTACCGGCTGGGGTATGGGACAAAGAATCAATTCATGGGCAAGAACCGGTGACGGTAATCAGGCTCATAAATTAATCAAGACATTATTCAATGACGGTATTTATCCAAACCTTTGGGATTCTCACGCACCGTTCCAGATTGACGGTAATTTCGGCATGACAGCAGGCGTTGCCGAAATGCTGCTCCAGAGCAACATGGGTTACATCAACATGCTTCCGGCACTTCCGGACGTATGGGCAACGGGAAGCGTAGACGGATTGATTGCAAGAGGCAACTTTGAAGTAAGTATGGATTGGGAAGATAAGAATCTTACAGAAGCAACGATTCTTTCCAAGAATGGCGGAACAGCAACTGTTCAAACAACGAATGCAGCATTAGCAACAGTTACAGACAGCAAAGGCAATGTTATGGATATCGAAGTTTTAAGTGCAGACAGGATTGCATTTGAGACAGAAGCGGGAGAAACTTATACATTGAAAGATATCCCGGCAGCAAATAACATAGAAGTTCCGACCGGATTGAGCGCAAGCCGCATCAAGGCAGAGAGTGTAGAACTTACATGGGATGCGATGGAAGGCGTGACATACAATGTATATCGTCAGGTTGGTGACGGCGAAGTACAGAGAATCGCAAGCGGACTCACCGAGGCTGCATATGAAGATATGACTGCAAGCGACAGATTGGGTGATATCCAATACCAGATCAGTGCGTCGGTAGATAGAGGAGAATCCAAGAAATCAGATAAGGCATCCGTAAAAGACTTAAGAAACATGGCAGGAATCATAGACAATGCAGATTCACGCGTGGTATATGAAGGTTCAGGCTGGGGTAACTGGACAGCAAAAGAAGGCAATTATAATGATACGATTCAGTATATCAATAACGCAGATGTAGTCGGCGGAGAGACTGCAACATTGGAGTTCGTTGGAACCGGTATTCAGGTCATGACATGTACACAGTGGGATCGTGGTTTTTATGAAGTATTTATTGACGGAGAATCTTACGGGAGATTAAATACATACTCTGCAAGTCAGAAGCGTCAGTCCATTGTATTTACAGAAGATGGCTTAGAGTATGGAAGACATACAATCGTATTGAAGGTATTGAATGAAAAGGTGGCGGAAAGTTCCGGAGTGAAAGTAGAACTCGATGCATTTGTCGTACTGGATAATACAGCTGCACAGCCAGAGCGGATCAACGTATCTACGGTATCTGGAATTACAACGGCTGCAGAAGCGGGAAGTCAGGTGCAGATGAAGGCAGAGGTTCTGCCAAAAGAAGTATTTGATAAGACTGTGACATGGAGTTCTTCCAACACGAGTCTTGCAACGGTAGATGAAAATGGTCTTGTGACAATTGGTTCCCAGAACGGAACAGTCACGATCACAGCGACCTCCACGGTAAACACTTCGGTAAGCGGTAGCGCAGAACTGAAGATTGCGATCGCAGGCGATGCACAGCCGGCGGAGACGATCGTGGAAGACGGAAATATGAATTCCACGAAGAACGATGCCATCACATGGAGCGGAAACTGGTCCACATGGGCAGGGGAAGCAGACAGACATCATGGCGGAACGAAGACAGAATGCAATGGCGCAGGAAACTACTTTGAATACAGTTTCAACGGAACCGGAATCGAAGTATATGTACAAAAGCATGCAAACTTTGCAGCATTGGAAGTATTCATAGACGGAGAAAGTCAGGGAGTGAAATCCATGAATGGCTCCGGTAGCGGAGATGACCAGCAGCTACTGTTCTCAAAGAAAGACCTTGAAAACGGACAGCATACCATCCGATGTGTCATCGTGGAAGAACGAGGCAAGAATCAGGCGAATCTCGATTACCTGAAGATTTTCACACCGACAGAATCTACAGAGGTAGACAAAGCCGAGCTTCAAAGAAATATCACAATGGCATCCAAATTGGTAGAGACGGCGTATGCTCCGGAAAAATGGCAGGCATTTAAAGCTGTTTATAACAGAGCCGTGCAAGTAATGAATGATGATGATGCTACAGAGGCACAGGTAGAAAATGCGGTAAATGAATTGGCAGAAGCAGTGATCGCGCTTGGCGATGCACAGGCGCCGATGATCACCGATGAAACAGCTGAAGCAATTCTGGTAGAAAGCACGAGAGTTATGCTTACATGGGATGCAGTAGAAGGGGCAGTTTCTTATAAGATCAAAGCAGGCGAGTTGGTGGTGGAGACCACAGATACTTCCTGCATCGTAGAAGGACTTGCTTCGGGAACAACATATCGTTTCGAGATTTATGCAGTCAATGAAGGCGGAGAATCAGCATCTGCGATCGAGCTTGAAGTAACTACGGCGTTATCGGAAGGTGAAGCAGCGATTGCACCGGTGACAGATATTCAAAAAGAAGTGACCGGAGCAGATTCGGTGAGATTAAGCTGGACGGCATCCGACGATGCAGCAGGATATGCAGTATACATGGGCGGTCAGAAACTTGGCGAAACAGAGTCTGCGGAATATGAACTGACAGGTTTGGAAGCAGGAAAACCTTATGTAGTAAAAGTAGTGGCATATGATGCAGAAGGAAATCAGTCCTTGCCGGCACAGTTTACTTTCGTGATGGAAGGTAAGACACCGGAGCCGTCAGAATCTGACAAATCCGACTTGGATGCGTTGATCGAATATGCACAGGGACAAAAGGGCAGTGAGGAATATCAGCTGTTAGTACCGGCTGTAAAGAATGCATTTGAAGCAGCGCTTGCAGAGGCAGAAAGAGTGAGCGCAGACACAGCAGCGACACAGGAGGAAGTAGACGCAGCGTACGATGCACTCCTTACAAAGGTACACTTGTTAGGATTCATTGGCGGAAGCACGGATGATTTGGAGCAACTGTATAAGATCTTAAGCGAACTGAACAAAGACCTTTACACAGAGGAAAGTATAGAAGTATTAGAAGCAGCGCTGAAACTTGCACAGGAGGTATTGGCAGACGGGGAAAATGCACTGAAAGTCGATATCGACAATGCAATGAAAGCGTTAGAGGAAGCACAGGCCGGATTGGAACGCCTGCCGTTTGACAAGACAAAATTAGCGGCGCTGATTGCCCAAGGAGAAGGCTATCTGGCAGAAGCGGAGAAATACCTTTCTGTAGAAGACCTTCAAACTTCCCTTGCAAGTGCAAAAGAAGTATACGGCAGAGATGATGTGACACAGGAAGAAATCAATACAGCATACGGTGTATTGCTGCAGTCAATCTTCGGATTGAGAGAAGTACCGAACAAAGAAGCGTTAAAAGATTTGATCAAAGCAGTAGAAGCAATGGATCTTAGCGAATACAGCGATGCATCTGCGAAAGCAGTGAAAGCAGCACTTGCGGCAGCAATCGCAGCATACGAAGACGATACGGCAGATCAGAAAGAAGTAGACGCGGCAGCAGAAGCGCTGAATGCAGCAGTGGAAGCATTAAAGACAAGCAGTGATGAGACAGCAGATAGATCAGATGACTCTGATAAAGATGGTTCTAATGAATCAGGCAGCAAAGTAGCTTCGGATAATGGAAAGCAGACGACTGGCAAGACTACAGGAAACACGACAGGTAAGTCAGCAGCGAAGACAGGCGATGCAGCGAACGTGGCAATTCCTGCGGCGGCAGGACTTATGGCGGTGCTTGCAGCAATCGCAGCTTGGAGAAAAAGAACAAACGCATAAGAGATTTGATATAGTAGAATAGAGATATGCGAATATAAAAAGAAAGCGATGATTTCGGTCATCGCTTTCTTTTTACTAAATTACTTTATTACAAAGTATTTATTATAGAGTGTCTTTTCTTGCTATGTAGCCAGGGTTCTGTGGATCGGCAATCACTTCTTTTACGTGAATCAGTTTTGCGTGTTTGTCCACAACAACATTTTCTACATGTACGTCTTCACCAATTACTGCGCTGGCGAGAATGATGCTGTTTTTGATAACGGCGCCTTTTTTGATGATGCAGCCACGTCCGATAACGGAATTCTCAACGGTACCTTCGATTTGGCAGCCGTTAGAGATCACAGAGCTTTTCACCTCAGCTGACTCGTAGTACTGTGTCGGACAGGAGTCATTTGTACGTGTGTAGAATGGCCATTCCTCATCAAACAGGTTTGCGGCAGACTTGAAATCCAGTAAGGATAAGTTTGCGTCATAGTAACTCTTGAAGTCTGTAATGGTTGCAAAATATCCGCGATGAGAAACGCCGCGGATGTCAAGCTCTCCGCAGGCAGCATTTACGATATCGGCCAAAGTGTATAAAGAAGAAGTCTTGTTTGCTTTTTTGATCAAATCAATAAATACTTCTTTCTTCATTATATAAGTATCCATGAAAATATTTTTACTCTTAGCAGTTCCGCGGTTAGGTTCTAAGGAAAGAACACCTTTCTGGCGGTTTAAGTTTAATGTAGTACAATTTAAAAATGCGTCTTTTGCATTATCTACAATGTGGTATAACAATGTAATGTCAGCGCCGGATTCTGCATGAGCTTCTAATAGAGCTTTGTAATCCTGAGAATATACCATATAACTTGGGGCAATGACAACATATTGTTCATGCATTCCTTCAATATAGTCAAGATTATCGATATAAGCAGAGATATCTGTGTTGTATAAGCTGTTATCAGCAGCAGTTTCTGCAAATAATAAGTGGAGTTTTCCACGTTTTGAGTTAATGTTGTAATGACGTCCTGTGCCAAGATGTTCGATCAGAGGACGAGGCTTACTGTTTATATATACCTGAATACGGTCAATGCCGCTGTTACTCATGTTTGAAATTGGGAAGTCAACAACACGATATCTTCCAAGGAAAGAAAATGCACCGATTGGGCGGTAGTCCTGCAGCCCCTCTACATGAACATTCTTTCCAGAAGAATTGATAATTCCAAATGCTTTATACATATTATTCTACCCCCTTCACACGTTTTGCAACAAGTTCGATGTGTTCGCTGTCAGAAGAACCGACAATCGCCTGTTTTCCGACCTTTACTTCGTTAGCAACAAGTGCGCGTTCTACAATGGCGCCTTCTTCAACCACTACGCCCGGCATGAGCACGCTATCGATAACTTTTGCGCCGGCAGCAACTTTTGCGCCGGTAAATAATACAGAGTTCTTTACTTCCCCGTCGATCATACATCCCTGGGTGATAAAAGAAGTTTTAATATTAGCATTAGCGCCAATGTATTGTGGAAGGGAGGTGACATCTTCCGTATAAATTTTCCATGTAGGATCACTAAGATCCAGTTCATTTTTGGAATTGAGAAGATCCATGTTTGCTTCCCATAAGGAATCGATCGTTCCTACGTCTTTCCAGTATCCTTTGAATTTATATGCATAAAGCGCTTTGCCATCATTTAAAAGGGCTGGAATAATGTCTTTACCAAAATCATGTTTGGAATCAGGATCTTTCATATCAGCAACAAGCATTTTACGAAGAAGCTTCCAGTTGAAAATGTAAATACCCATAGATGCAAGATTGCTTTTTGGGTTTTCCGGTTTTTCTTCAAATTCTACGATTTTGCCTTCCGCATCTGTATTCATGATACCGAAACGGCTTGCTTCTTTCATTGGCACTTCGATAACCGCAATAGTCGCGTCTGCCTTGTTTGCTTTATGTTCTGCAAGCATCTTTGCATAATTCATTTTGTAAATATGGTCTCCGGAAAGAATCAAAACATATTCTGGAGAATAAGTATCAATGAAATCAATGTTCTGCGAGATTGCGTCTGCAGTACCACGATAAACATCAAGGTTAGAATCAGCTGTCTCACGAGGAGGAAGTACATATACCCCACTATCTCTTGCATCAAGTCCCCAACGATGACCTGCTGCAACGTAGCTGTTCAGCAAAATGGATTCGTATTGTGTCAATACGCCGACAACATCGATTCCACTATTTGCACAGTTGCTGAGCGGGAAGTCAATAATTCGATATTTTCCGCCATATGAAACGGCTGGTTTGGCCACTTTGTTGGTCAGATCATGCAGTCGGCTGCCGCGGCCACCGGCCAAAATCATTGCTAACATACTATTTTGTTTCATAAGTTAGTCCTCTCTTTCAATTTCTTGCATATATTATACAATTTTCTGGTCAATCTTTCCACGATTTTGTGCAAAAAATTCAAGAATTTTGAATAAAATTTAACCTTTTTGTAGCCATTCAATGAATCAAAAAAATTTATGCCGAAAATCATGCGTTAAGTGTAGTATAAGGGGGTTATCTTACGTTATTATTGATATATATATACAAATACGCAGACAGGAGGGAAAAGATGCTTGTTTTTTTGGAAATGCTGGAAGGAGAGGAAGAGAAGAGCGTATTTTTAGAGATTTATGAGACGTATCGATATTTTCTGTGGTTTCTTGCTCATGAGATATTGAAAGATGAGTACCTGGCTGAAGATGCAGTTCAGGAGACGTTTTTTTCGATAATTAAATATATAGAAAAAATAAAAGACATAAAAAGTGTGCGGACAAAAAATTTTCTGGCAACGATTGTGAGGAATAAAGCAATTGACATTCTCAGGAGACAAAAAGGTATGGTAATGGAAGAACTGGAAGAAAGTGATCATTCACAGAGTCAAGATATGCTGGATACCTATTTGCAAAAAGAGAAAATGGAACAGATTGTAAAAGCGATTGAGAATTTGAATGAATCGTACAGAATCGTGCTCGAATATCGGTATCTTCATGGGCTGAGTGAAGAGGAAACGGCGAGAATGGTTGGAATTAGTCCGAAAAATGCAAATGTACGGATTTTTCGCGCACGGAAAAAACTGCAGGAAATCCTGATAAAGGAGGGAGTCTATGAGTGTTGATAGAGACCAGATACTAAAAGAGGCCTTGGAAATATGTATGGACAGGAGTTTTAGGGATATACCGAATGAGAGAGAGATCAGGCGAATACATACATTTTCACATAAATTTCAAGAGCAGATGCGTTTTCTTATAAAGGAAGAAAACAAAAAGAAAAAATCAAAAAGAACATTTGCCGTAAGAGCGGCAGGATGGTTTGTGGTTTTGGCCGTTGGAGCCGGGATGATAAAAGTTGTGGATATGCAGTTGGAGAAAAATGCGAAGAAGGATATCTGTGTAGAAGAGACGAATGATGAGCTTGCGTACGATGAGAAAGCAAGCGGGAAACCGTGGAAGTGGGAGTTTGTTGAAGAAGACGGGGATACGGTGAGGCTGTTCCTGGAAAATGTCTGGGCAGACGAATTTTATTATAGCGATATCCTTGAGGCTCAGTGTTGGGATGAAACGAAAGGTGTGTGGAAAACGACTTGGAAGAAAGAAGGAAGTGTGGAAAGGAGGAAACTTTTATCAGGTGAAAGGATAGAAGAACGTATTTTGTTAGATGATTATGATATCACGGAATCGGAGCAGTGGCGTATGATGCGCATGATTAATGAAAGTGAGGTGTGGATTTATGGAGAGACGGAATAAGCGATGGAGAAAAATAGGAATCGTACTTGTGGTTTTTTGCATGTTGGCGGCAGGATGCGGTGCCCAAAGTGACAGTTCGAAAAAAGACGGAAGAGGGGCATATGAAGAAGTATATGAAGAAACAGCAAAAAGCAGCAGTGATATGACAATGGATTCCGTAGGAAATATGTCAGAAGGGGAAGCCGCGCCAGCGGATATAAAATCATCTGGAGAAGGCGAAGCTGCGGATGATAATCATGCAGCGGGCCAAAAGCTTATAGTTACACAGAATATGTCGGTGGAGACGGAACATTTTGATGAGTTTTTGAAGACAATAAGGAATAAAACCGCGGAACTAGGCGGATACCTGTCGAATAGCAATACGAATGGACAAAAAGAGCAAGGAAACCGCAATGCAAGCCTGTCCATTCGTATTCCGGCAGCAAATTTAAGCGTGCTTACAGATGAGGCAAAGAATGGAGCAAAGGTTACATATTTTGGCGAGGACACACAGGATGTGACGATGGAATACGTAGACGTAGAAAGCCGGGTTAAAGCGCTTCGGACAGAACAAGGAAGCCTTTTGCAGCTGCTTGAGAAGGCAGAATCGCTGGAGGATATTATCAAACTGCAGGAAAGACTATCGGAAGTGAACTATGAGATTGAATCTTATGAATCCAGACTCCGTGTTCTGGAAAATCAAGTAGAGTATAGTACTTTATATCTTGATGTAAGAGAAGTAGAACGGGAAACAAAAGAAGGAGGGAAAGGATTTTTCACAGAGATCAAGGATGGTTTTGGAAACTCTTTATATAATGTAGGAAGAGGCATCCGGGAAGCGGTAATTGGACTCCTTGTAGCATCACCGTACCTTATTGTTCTGGCGGTGATTGGAATAATTGTATTTACAATTATAATGAAAATTGCGAAAAAGCACAGAAACAGGCAGGGAAAAGTGATGCCGGAGATGAGAGAAGAAGCTGAATACAAGGAAAATGAATTGTCAGAATAGTTTAAAACACCAATTTACCGTCAGAGGGTTTTTAAAAACCCTCTGACGGTAAATTGCGGCAACGTAAAAACAGCTTGACGATAGCTTGCATTTATGGTACACTAAACGGGCGAATGGAAGTAGGTCTTTTTTTTATGCCTAAAAATAGGTAGTCTCGCAAACTACCAAAAGGTAACTCGAAGTAAGAATATTAACGAAGCGAGGTGGAAGTTGTGCGCACAAGAATCACATTGGCATGTACAGAATGTAAACAACGCAATTACAACATGACGAAGGATAAGAAAGCTCATCCGGAACGTATGGAAACAAAGAAATATTGTAGATTCTGTAAATCACACACAATGCACAAGGAGACAAAGTAGTCATTGAAAGGAAGTGGCATTATGGGCGAAAAATCATCCAACAAAACTCAGAAAAAGGACAGTTGGTATGCAGGTCTTAAGGCAGAGTTTAAAAAGATAATTTGGCCAGACAAGAACACACTTGCAAAGCAGACGGTGGCAGTCGTTTCCGCGTCCGTTATTTTGGGACTGATCATCACAATCGTAGATGTCATTGCAAAATACGGAATCGATTTATTAGTAAAATAAAAGACTGGTAAACAAGTGCTAAATATGAAAGGTGATTTTATGTCAGAGGCAAAATGGTATGTAGTTCATACTTATTCAGGGTATGAGAACAAAGTAAAAGCCAACATTGATAAGACAATCGAAAACAGACATCTGGAAGACCAGATTTTAGAAGTACGCGTACCGATGCAGGATGTCGTAGAGCTAAAAAATGGCGTGCAGAAAGTCAATCAGAAAAAAATGTTTCCGGGATATGTCATGATTCACATGATCATGAATGATGATACTTGGTATGTCGTGAGAAATACCAGAGGAGTGACAGGATTTGTCGGCCCGGGATCTAAACCGGTTCCGCTTACTGACGAAGAAATGAAGCCGCTTGGAATTCAGGATGAGAATATCGTGGTTGATTTCAAGGAAGGCGATACAGTTACTGTTGTTGCCGGAGCATGGAAGGATACGGTTGGCGTAATTCAGACAATGAATACGCAGAAACAGACACTGACAATCAATGTTGAGCTGTTTGGTCGTGAAACACCAGTGGAAATAAGTTTCCAGGAAGTCAAAAAAATGTAACAATAACGTGGGAGGGAAAAACCCGCAAATACCACAAGGAGGTACAATAAAATGGCAAAAAAAGTAACAGGTTATATTAAATTACAAATTCCTGCTGGAAAGGCAACTCCAGCACCACCGGTTGGTCCTGCACTTGGTCAGCACGGTGTAAATATCGTTGAATTTACAAAACAGTTTAACGCAAAGACAGCAGATCAGGGAGATCTCATCATCCCTGTAGTAATCACAGTTTACAATGACAGAAGCTTTAGCTTCATCACAAAAACTCCACCGGCAGCAGTTTTGATCAAAAAAGCATGCGGATTAAAATCCGGTTCAGGTGTACCGAACAAAACGAAAGTTGCTACAATTACAAAAGCACAGCTGCAGGAAATCGCTGAACTTAAGATGCCAGACTTAAACGCAGCATCTGTAGAAGCAGCTATGAGCATGGTTGCAGGTACATGCCGTAGTATGGGTGTTACTGTAGAAGAGTAAAATTTACACATTAGCCGAACTGCAGCGTCAGTCATCACTTCGCGTAGGGACTACGCGGGCGTTTGACTTCCTTGCATTTCGACAATCTGAAAAATTTTATTTGAGTAAAATTGTAAACAGACGTGGGAGGGCTAGCTCCCGATATTACCACTAGGAGGTTATTTAACATGAAAAGAGGAAAAAAATATATCGAAGCTGCTAAATTAATCGAAAGAGGAAATCTTTACGAGAAAGCAGAAGCAATTGCATTAGTGAAAAAAGCAGCAGTTGCAAAATTTGACGAGACAATCGAAGCTCACATCAGAACAGGCTGTGATGGACGTCATGCTGACCAGCAGATCCGTGGTGCGGTAGTATTACCACACGGAACAGGTAAAACAGTTCGTATCTTAGTATTCGCAAAAGATGCTAAAGCAGAAGAAGCAAAAGCAGCCGGAGCAGATTACGTAGGTGGAATGGAACTCATCGAGAAAATCCAGAAAGAAAACTGGTTTGAATTCGACGTAGTAGTTGCTACACCGGATATGATGGGTGTTGTTGGTCGTATCGGTCGTGTACTTGGACCAAAAGGTTTGATGCCAAACCCGAAAGCCGGTACAGTAACAATGGATGTTACAAAAGCCGTTAACGATATCAAAGCTGGTAAGATTGAGTACAGATTGGATAAAACAAACATTATTCACGTGCCAGTTGGAAAAGCTTCTTTTACAGAAGAACAATTAGCGGACAACTTCCAGACGCTTATCGATGCGATTATGAAAGCTAAACCGGCAGCAGTAAAAGGTCAGTATTTAAAGAGTGTGACACTTACTTCTACAATGGGACCTGGTGTAAAAATCAACCCTGCAAAATTAGCTTAATAATGAAAAGATAGAATATAAAAAAGATTGCGTGTAATGCGCAATCTTTTTTTTGTGATATAGGAAAGTACGAACTTTCCTGTATCACAAAACGCTCCGCGGGATGCGCACTGCGGCGTAGAATGAAGTTGTCGTATGCGACCGCCGCAGGCGCAAGAATGTGCGAAGCACATTTTTTGTTTGTGATGCTATTTTGTCTTTGCAGAGTCTCCAATCTGTTCCAGAGACTGGAAGGTATAGCCCATTTCCTCCCATTTGGTGAGAAGTTCATCCATAATCTGCGCGTTGGTGGAGGAAGTACTGTGCAAGAGCACGATAGCGCCTGGATGGATGCGTGTGAGCAGCTTCGAAAAAGCCTCTTCTTTGGTTGGCTGCTTATCTTGATACCAGTCTACATAGGCAAGGCTCCAGAAGAAGGTTTTGTATCCCATATCCTTTGCCATCTGGAGGTTGGCTTCGCTGTATTTGCCTTGCGGCGGGCGGTAGAATTTGGTCATTTCTTCACCGGTGATTTCTTTATAGATAGTCTCGACTTTGCCAAGCTCCTCAGAAAATGCTTCTTTCGTGGAAATTTTGGACATGTCCGGATGTGAATAAGTGTGGTTGCCCACGATATGCCCCTCATCATTCATGCGTTTGATTAAATCAGGGTTTTCTAAGACATAGTTACCGACGCAAAAAAATGTCGACGGAGCATTATGTTTTTTCAAAGCGTCCAGAATTGGCGCGGTATTGCCGTTCTCATAACCTGCATCGAAGGTAAGATAGATCACTTTTTTATCGGGGGTATCAGAGTAATATGTATCGAATTTCTTGAGTTCTTCGGAGGTCGCATTGGCAGCAGGAGGCTTGCCGTCTTCCTGAAAGCTTAATCCCCAATTACCGTCGGCGGCGGTCGGAACGGCAGGCGGATTCATTTTTTCAGCAGCATATCCGATAAAATGTCCGATAAAAAATGCGGCGGTAAAAAGAGCAATGATTTTCCCGCCGGCTTTTGCATGTTTTAATTTCATAAGAACTCCTAAGAGAGCGTTTTGTAAAATATATTCGTAAAATCTCCGATTATGTCTTTGGCTTTTGCAAGCTGTGCCGTCGTCATGGTAAGCTTACCCTTGCAAATGCCAAGAATTTTTTCATCCTTTAGTTTCGCTATTGTCCGATTCAGCGTCTTTACGCTGATTCCGGTTTCTTCGCAAAGCTCTTGTCTGGTCATTGGTAAGGTAAAGGCATCTCGTTCACCTGTGCCGTGCATATCCGCGTAGCGTAAGAGGAATTCCAACAGCAGAAAATGCGGAGGATAGAAAAGCCTGGCGCCGCGGTTATAGGAAGAACGGTACAATTTGTAGGCGATTTTTTGAGATACAAGGCGCAGGAAATAAATGTCATCGGCAATCCATTCCTCAAAATCTCTGCGGCTCATGTAGATGATGATACTCTCGGTGGTCGTCTCGATAGTAACAGAGGTAATCGGCATATCTGCAAGAATGGTCACCTCGCCGATAAAATCAATCGGTTGATTCCGCTCAATCATATATACATTTCCATTTTCAAATTCATTGACTACCCGGTGCTCGCCGGAAGCTACGATACCGAAATAGTCAAGGGGTGTATTTTTTTGGTGCACGATGAATCCCGGTGGATGCACCTTTACCACACATTTTTCTTTTAATTTTTTCGGCATGGTTTTCACATAGTCAAAAAGCTGGGGTACCTGTTTTACTACATCATCTATCGTCATAACTGCTCTCCCTAGTATGGTTTATAAATATCTATTAATAAGTATAATATATAACCGCGAAAATGTGGGGAAAAAGTTCTCATTTGTCCTTTTTAGCAGAAATATCTGTGTTTTATAATAGTAGTATGATAAGAAAAACTAATAAAATGAGAGCGAGGGAGAACACACATGGAAAATTACAAAACCTTAGGCGAACGGCTTAAAACCGAGTACAAACTCTACATACTGGCATTTTTGTTTATTTTGATTGCCGATGCGATTGGGCAGATCAAGGTGCCGGTAGGCCCGGGAACATTTATCCTGTTTCCGATTTTTTATGCGATTATCTTAGGAATCTTAGCAGGACCACAGGTAACCAAGATACTGAAAAAGAAAGAAGTCAAGAGGGCATCAAGCTTGGTAATTGTGGCGATTTGTCCATTTATCGCAAAGCTTGGTATCAATGCGGGAGCAAATTTAGAGGCGGTTATTTCAGCCGGACCTGCACTTTTATTCCAGGAAGTCGGTAATCTTGGAACAATCTTTTTAGCATTGCCGATCGCAATCCTCTTAGGATTGAAGCGAGAAGCTATTGGAGCAACACATTCGATCAATCGTGAGACGAACCTTGCGTTGATTACGGACATGTATGGGCCGGATTCGGCAGAAACAAGAGGAAGCCTTTCTGTCTACATTGTCGGCGGTATGATAGGTACGATTTATTTTGGATTTCTTGCTTCCATGACCGCGGCAATCGGATTCTTCCATCCGTATGCGCTTGGTATGGCATCCGGCGTGGGGGCAGGCATCATGATGGCAAGCGCAACGGCAAGTCTTGCAGCGATTTACCCAAATATGGCGGAACAGATTTCGGCGCTTGCAAGTACGAGTGAAACTTTATCTGGTATTACGGGAATCTATGTCGCAATTTTTATAGGAATTCCGCTTTGTAATAAGCTTTATAAAGTATTAGAGCCAAAGCTTCGAAAATTCGCATTAAAAGATAAGGAGGAGAACTAAGATGAGATATGTAGAATGGGCGGTTCTTTTAGTAATCGCAGGCCTTGGAATTGCAGTAGCTAATTTAGTCGGATTTAAAGTAGGATTCTTTGAATCTCTTCCGGGAATTGCAGTGCTTTTGGTCATTTCCTTTTTAGGAGTAATCTGTACGAAAGTCATTCCTTTAAAACTTCCGGTCGTAGCATATTGCTCGATCATCGGACTCTTGGTTGCCTGCCCAATCTCTCCGATTCGCGAATTCGTCATCGAATCTGCCGGGAAAATTAATTTTACAGCGCCGCTTACGATGGTTGGCGCTTATGCCGGAATGTCCATCAGTGACCAGATTAAGACGTTTGCAAAACAAGGATGGAAAATGATTATCATCGGTGTGTTTGTAATGACAGGAACATTTTTAGGTTCTGCGCTTATCGCACAGCTGATTTTGACATTGACAAAAGCAATCTAAGGTGAGTTTATGAAGATTAGTAATACATCAATTTTGAATGAAAATTATGAAATCCAGCATGATATGGACATCTGGATCCGGGATGGGAAAATAGTAAAGATTCAAAAACATAGTAACAGTCTGGCAGAAGAAGGTGTGAAGTGTTGCGAAGTCTTAGAAGGACGCGGAAAGCTTTTCATGCCGGGGCTTATTGACAGTCACATGCATACCGGGCAGCAGCTTCTAAGAGGGAAAGTGCTGGATGCGATGCCGATGATATGGACCAGGATCATGCTGCCATTTGAGAGCACGCTGACGCCGAAGAAGATGCGTTTGAGCGCGGGCATTGCTGCGCTCGAGATGATAAAATCCGGGACGAGTGGATTTATCGACGCCGGCAGTTATTTTATGGAAGAAGCGGCAGAGGTATACAGAACATCCGGACTGCGTGGAGCGTTGTCCTATTCGACCATGGACCAGAAAAATCTTCCGCGGAGCATCCGTGATACGGCACGAAGTGCAATCGAAAAGACAGACAGCCTGTATGATGCTTATCATGGGAAGGATCATCTGAAAATATTCTATTCGCTGCGTGCGCTGATGTCTTGCTCCGAGGAGCTGGTCCAGATGGCATCTGCGCGTGCGAAGGAGCGCAATACAACACTGCAGGCACATATGAACGAGTACGCCGGCGAAATCAATTATTCGATGGAGCATTATCAGATGCGTCCGTACGAATATCTGGAATCTCTTGGTGTGTTGAGCGATAGATTCTTAGGAGCGCATAGCCTGCTGCTTTCTGAAAACGAGATGGAGCTTATCCAAGAGCATGGAGTGAGAATCTGTTATTGTCCATTCAGTAATTGTGGAAAATCCGTGCCGAATTCCCCGGAAATGTTGAGAAGAGGCGTGCTTCCGGGACTCGGAACAGACGGTACTGCGCATGGAGGCATGAGCCTTTGGAATGAGATGAAAATTTTTCGCTCGGTCATTAATATCTCGCATGGAGTTCCATTGGCGGAGCCGAAAATCATGCCGGCAAAAACCATTCTTTCTATGGCGCTGGAAGGCGGAGCCGCAGCGCTTGGTGAAGTTGGCAGTCTTGGGAAACTGAAAGAGGGATACAAGGCAGATTTGATTGGGATTGATTTGTGGCAGCCGCATCTTCTGCCTAGCGGCAACTTGGTCAATACGCTGGTAGAAAGCGTGAATGCCAACGATGTGGTACACATGATCGTAGATGGAAAGCTTGTCATGAAAAATCGGGAAGTACTGACGATGGATGAAGAAAAAATCATGTGGGAAGCAAAGGAAGTGACGATATGATAGAAGTTGTAATCATAGCAGCGGCAAACCTGATTGTTGGAGGTTTGATTGGAATGACTGGCGTGGCAGGATTTTTGCTTCCGATGTTGTACGCCGGATATCTGAAAATGAGTGTGGCAGAATCATTGGCGCTTAGTTTTTGTGCATTCTTTGTATCTGGCGTACTCGGTTCCTGGAACTATTACAAACAAAAAAATCTGGATGTGAAGCTTGCAGTGAAACTTGGTATGGGAAGCCTTATCGGTGCGATTGCCGGCGTGGCGCTTAATTCCAGGATACCGGAAGCACAGGTCAAAGTATTATTATATATGGTCGTACTTTTATCGGGGATTTCGATTTTGATGCGTAAGGATAAAAAAGACACCGCAGCAAGGAAAGAAAACCTGTTGGAGCATAATGTGCCGGCAGTGTTAGTGCTCGGCGCGATAACCGGAGCGATTTGTTCCTTATCCGGCGCAGGGGGCCCGGTACTGGTGATGCCGCTTCTGGTGATGTTTGGTATTCCGGTACGGGTGGCAGTCGGGGTAGCGCTCTTTGACTCTGTCTTTATCGCGGTGCCATCCATTGTCGGATATGTTATACAAACAGATATTGCAAAACTGGCATTACCGCTTTGTGTATCCGTAGCGGCACATGGAATCGGCGTCTATGCAGGAAGCTTACAGGCAGAACGGATTCGCCAGGATATCCTAAAAAAAGGAATCGCAGTTTTCTCGATCATAATCGCATTGTGGAAATTGTTTGGATAGAAAAAAAGAACATTCCGATGAGGAAATCAAATGTAGAAATCTTTTGATCTCTCGTGGAATGTTCTTTGTTTAATTTAATGTAGCGATTTTTTCTTTATATATCTTGCGATAGAAGAAGCTGCTCATCAATACCGATACGATTTCCGCAATCGGGATTGCCCACCATACCGCCCTTAATCCAAACACATAGCCTAAGATTGCGGCTGCCGGAAGGATAACGAGGAGCTGACGGCATACAGATACGATTAAGCTGTACATGCCGTTTCCAAGCGCCTGGAATACTGAGCTTACAATAATACAGAATCCGGCAAACACGAAGCTTAAGGAGATTGTCCGAAGCGCCGGGACGCCGATCGTGAGCATATCCTGGGATGCTTTGAACATGCCAAGGAGTGTTTCCGGTACCAGCATGAAGATGGATAATCCTACAGCCATAATTACAATCGCAGAAACGATACAAAGTTTGATCGTCTGGACAACACGGTTTTTCTTGTGCGCACCATAGTTATATGCAATGATCGGCACCATTCCGTTATTCAATCCGAATATCGGCATAAAGATAAAACTTTGCAGCTTAAAGTATACGCCAAACACAGCAGTTGCTGTAGACGTAAACTGGATCAGAATCTTGTTCATACCGAATGTCATGACGGAACCAATCGCCTGCATGATAATGGATGGAAGTCCGACAGAGTAAATGGTACGGATGATCCGTTTATTTGGGCGAAATCCCTTGAAGCTGATATGAATATCATGATTGAACTTGATATTGAAAAACAGTGCAAGTAAGGTTCCGCAAAACTGTCCGAATACCGTTGCAAGCGCCGCGCCTGCGATGCCTAATTTCGGGAATCCAAACAGACCGAAAATCAGGATCGGGTCAAAAATGATATTGATGATGGCGCCGGTTCCCTGAGAGATCATTGTAAAAAATGTTCTTCCGGTGGACTGTAAAAGTCTCTCCAACATGATTTGCATAAATACGCCCAGACACAAGACACATACCAGAGAAAGGTAAGTGACACCATATTTTAAAATCTGTGGATCATCTGTCTGGAAAGAGAAAAATGGTCTGGTAATGAGCAAGCCTACGACTGCAAATATAATAAAACTTAAAAATGCAAGGAATAGACCGTTTTTAGCCGAATCATTTGCCGCCTCGTAATTCTTCTCCCCAAGACTTCTTGAAAGTACGGCGTTGACGCCGACGCTGGTTCCGACTGCGATCGCGATCATGAGATTCTGCATCGGGAATGCAAGTGAAACTGCGGTAAGTGCATTTTCATTGATTCTGGCAACGAAAATACTGTCAACGATATTGTAAAGAGCCTGTACCAGCATGGAAAGCATTATAGGCAATGACATCTGGACCAGGAGTTTGGGAATGGGCACAACACCCATCTTGTTTTCGCTTCGTTTTGTTTCTGACATGTGCAACATCCTTTCTTTTGTAATATAATAATAGAAAGAAGAGAAGTCTTTCTTTCGGTGTAATTAAATAAAGAATATGCTTCGCACATTCTTGCGTCTGCGGCGGTCGCATACGACAACTTCATTGTACGCCGCAGTGTGCATCCCGCCAAGCGTTTTATGATATAGGAAAGTATGAACTTTCCTATATCATAAAAAAATGTGCCGAAGCACATTTGGCCGCAAGGGCAACAGTTTTATTCTAATGGAATATAAAATTGCTGTCAACATTTATATAAAAATACTGTCGTTTTTTCGGTGTTGAGGCAAAATGCAACTGCAAGTTGCCAGATTTTCAAGCGCACTTGGTGGTTGTCAACCAAATAAAGGCGTATAATTACAGCTGAAAGGAACAAAGATGTTGAGAAAAAATGTTTATTCAAAAAAGAAGGAGGAACAACATGATATTAGCAGACAAGGTCATAAAACTAAGAAAACAAAGGGGATGGTCTCAGGAAGAGCTGGCCAACCAGCTTAACGTATCGAGGCAGGCAGTCTCCAAATGGGAGAGTGCATCCTCGATTCCGGATATAGATAAGATACTGAAAATGAGCCAGATCTTTGAAGTGACAACGGACTACTTATTAAAAGAAGAGCTGGAAGAGGAAATAAATGTATCTGTACCCGCAGAAACAGAAGAAGCGGATGGGTTAAGAACGGTTTCCATGGAGGAAGCGCTGGATTTTATGAAAGAGAAAATACAGTCGGCAAAGAAAACAGCGCTCGCAATCATGGCAATCATAATATCACCAATCCTATTACTTACGCTAGGTGTAATCAGCGAACAAAAGAATAGTCCGATTACGGAAGACGCCGCCGGTGGTTTTGGCGTGGTAGTATTGCTTTTGATTATTGCATGTGCTTCCGCTGTACTGATTTTGGTCGGGATGAAAATGGAAAAATATGAATATATGGAAAAGGAAAGCTTCCATACACAATACGGAATCGAAGGTATTGCACGTAAGAGAAAAGAAGAATTTGAACATACATATAGAGTCTGTATCGTTGTAGGAGTTATGCTTTGTATCACATGTGTCATTCCATTGTTTATTGCGGCAGCACTGCGTGCATCCGATTTAGTACTTATTTTATGTGTGGATGCAATATTAATCATAGTCTCATGCGCGGTATTTTTATTTGTCTGGGCATCCGAGCAATATGAAGCATTTCAAATCTTGCTTCAGGAAGGCGAATTCACGGCTGAGAAGAAGCAGCAAAAGCGGAGTATTAATTTAATTGCAGGAGTGTATTGGTGCATCGTTACAGCGATCTATCTTGCGGTCAGCTTTTATCAAAATAGCTGGGGACGTACATGGGTTATCTGGCCATGTGCAGGAGTATTGTTTGCGGCAATATGTAGTGTGGTAAATATTGTAAGGCAGGGAAAACAGAAATGAGATTGCGTAAATTTAACTTAAAAACTTGAATTATAACATCTAATAAGTTAAAAGGAGAATGATAATTATGCTTGAGAGTATATTTGGAATTCCCATAAAATATGAAATCTGGAATAAAAAAAGTTCAATGCCTTTGTATATAGCAGGAAGTTATGATTTTCGTACAGCCTATATTTCTGATAAACGCTGTATTATGATGAAGCCGAAAGAAGAACTTGTTACACTTCCGGCGTTAAAAAAACAGATAGTAAAAATTCAGGAAGTGGACAGAGTTCCTATAGTTCTTGAACTTAGAGCAGTATCTTCTTATCGAAGAAAAAGTTTGATAGAGAACAATATACCGTTTATTACAGAAAAACAAGTATTTCTTCCATTTATCGGAACAATGCTGACAGACGAAAAAGAGCCGGAAAAGAGAACAGAAAAATTTGTTTTTTCTACACAACAGTTGTTTTTACTTTACCTGTATAGTAAGAAAAAGCGTTTGTATATTTCCGAAGCTGCAAAAAAGCTTCCGTTTACTGCGATGACATTAACAGGAGCGGTGAAACAATTAGAAGATACCGACTTATTTCTTGTTACAAAAGATGGTGTGAATAAAGTAATTGAGTCAAAATATGGAAGATCAGAGGTATTTGAAAAGACTAAGCAGTATTTATCAACTCCGGTTCGTAAGGCTGGATATATAGATAAATTACAGGTTACTTCTGACATGGTATATGCAGGAGAAACTGCACTTGCCGAGAAAACAATGTTAAACCCGAACAAGGTTATTACGTACGCAGTAAGTGATAAGAATTTTGATAAGAAGATTCTGATTGATGAGTTGATTGATCCTGAAAAACAGGTCAGACTTGAATTGTGGGCGTATGAGCCAAAGATGTTTTCAAACGACAATAGTGCTGATAATCTCTCCGTTGTATTATCCTTCCGAGATAATTCTGATGAAAGAATTGAAGAAGCAGTAGAAAAACTGACAGAAGGAGAATTTAAAGATAATGGTTAATGGATTTACAAAATTTAAGGAAAGGTTTCATTGTACTGCAAGAACAGTGGGGACTTGTATTCTTTTTTCAAAAAAGAAATCTTGACAGTCACAATAAAAATAGTATAATAATATTAACAGAACCCACCACGCCTCTGATTTTCATGCGCAACCCGGTGGGACTTTTTCATTTATGGGGTGTTTTATGTATCAATATCCAAAACAAATATTAACAACTGAACAGCAGGTGCAATCTTACGTTGACGCTGGAATGGAGATAACATCTCGGGAAGATGTAGGGAAAGCATTAAAATCTGTAGGTTTTTATCGCCTGCGTGGATATTCGTTTCATTTATACGATAATTCTGCGAAAAAGTATATTCCCGGGACTAAGTTTGATGATATTTTTCAATTGTATCAATTTGATCAGGAATTATCTGCTTTGATTTTTTCAATGATTTCTAAAATTGAAGTAGCATTGAGAGTCCGATTGGTGGAGGCATTGCTGGTACATGGAGATGCTTTGATTTTACAGGATTCATCGATTTTTAAAGAGAAAAAGATGTACTGGCAGAATATGTCCACAATAGCATCAGAGATTGCTCGTTCTAATGATGTGTTTATTAAACATAATTTTGACAATCATGAAGGAGAGGTGCCGGTATGGGCAGTTGTGGAAGTCCTTTCCTTTGGGACATTATCAAAGATAATTAAAAATTTGAAAACAGGTACAGGCAGTACCTATTCGATTTTGACGGCTAATTATCAATATATTTCTAAAAAAGGGAATTTTGCAAATCCATCACAGAAAATGTATACTTCATGGGTACAGGCTGTTTCTGTATTAAGAAATATGTGTGCTCATAATTCCAGAATATATAATCGGACAATACATACCACACCGGAAATTCTGGATGCTGATAAAGTAACACCTGCACCAGCACATAATGGTTTATATCAGATTTTGCTGGCAATGAAATATCTGAGATCGTCAGATGAGGAATGGATGTTATTTGTTGATGAATTAGATAAGCTGCTTCAGAATAATGGTAGTGTGCTCAGTCTTACGGCAATGAATATGCCGACAGATTGGAAAGCACATTTGAGTGTTTAAAATTGATTGTATTGCATAAAATATAAGTACAGACCTAATCAAGCAAATTATGCTCAAACCGATTAGGCTTTCGGCGGAGTGTTACGATAAGCACTCCGCCATTTTAATATTTAACGATGAAGAATATTACATGATAATGCATTTTAGAGAAAAATGAAAGAAAAAGGGGGGAGTTGAAGTGGGCTGCCCTCTTTGTTTTTGTGTCGGTTATCTATGTAAGTCAACGCTGCAAAAACTACCAAAATCAAAGTAAGTACTTCCATTGTGTTTATGGGCACCACCCTCCTTTATTACTAGAGAGCAGGATCGAAATGCATCCGTCTTTCTGGTTCAGTTATACCGATTCAACATAACACAGACAAATATCTGTGACAAGAAGTGACGAAATATTGATAAAATTGAATATTATGTTTGCAGGTTCTTTTCTTTATATGTGGTGAGTCTGCAGTGCACAGCCGAAGCTTCTGGAAGCGATTCTGTATAAAGATAACTTGAGTAGAGAGTCAGACTGTCTAACGTATGCTTGAACGGGAGGGAGGAGAAAAAATATTTTTTCGCTACTCCATTAAAATACGGAAAATAGTATTAAGGACATGTTGGATTAGAAATCCAAGGGCTATTTTCTTGACAATCTATGAAAAATACTTTGTTATTAAAATAACTTTATAATATAAAGTAAAAAGAGGACGGAAAATGGAATTGACAAAGAAGAGAATATATGAAGATATTGAAGAGATTAGGTTTTGGTTATATAGGTCTTGGGATGTTGTTGAAGTATCAGGAGAAGAAATATGGAAATATTTAACATACCGGAAGCATTCACTTCGTCTATCAGATTAAAACTGATTAGTTGTCTGCTGAATGGAGAAAAAACGTTTACAGATATAAAACAGATTACAAAAGCGACAGATGGGAATATAAGTGTACAGTTATCAAAACTTGAAGAATGGGGATATATTGAATCTGAAAAAACCATATGCGGAAAACGGCCAAAAACAAGTTATAAGATAACAAAGTTCGGTATTCGGCAATTTCAGGATTATGTTGATTTACTGGAGTCGATGTTAAAAGGAAATTAATTTGGAAATAGAATAATATATTTTGAGGATTTAGGGCTATCAGGAAATGGATAGCCCATATCCAATTTATCCTGGACACGTAATCTCTAAAATCTTTTCGATTGCAAGATGCAGTACCTTACTTTCTTCGGTGTCTGCAGCTTTATAATACATTTCTTTTCCATCTCTGCGGCTTGTGATAAGCCCGCTTATTTTTAACTGCCGTAAATGATGTGATACTGCGGGGCTGCTCATATTGACCAAGGCAGAAATGTTGATGACACATTCTTCGCAGTGACATAGGAGCCAGAAGATGCGAAGGCGGCTGCCATCGCCAAGTAAGCGGAAAATATCAGCAGCTTTCTGGAAAGAATCTATATCAGCGACTTTATTCAATTCAGGATTCCATTCACAGTGGTGATGCGGTAAATCTATGGATGACATGTTAAACAACCTCCCAGCTAATCCGAAAATCTTTTTCATTTTTTAAGTATAGCATAAAAAAATCTTTTTGAAAAATAGATTGACATTTTTCGTCATAGGGCATATTATAATAGCATAACAATTAAACGATTATTTAATTGTTAAAAAGTTGAGACGAGGTAAAGGAGAGAAGATTATGAAAAAAACTTATAAAATTGAAGTGGACTGCGCAAACTGTGCAAATAAAATGGAAGATGCAGCGAGAAATACAGCAGGAGTGAAAAATGCGGTCGTGAATTTTATGATGCAGAAGATGATCGTGGAATACGAAGAGGGAGCAGATGCAAAAGAAGTGATTGCCGAGGTAATCAGGAATTGCAAAAAAGTAGAGGATGACTGTGAGATTTACTTATAACAGCAAAATGAAAAGCGAATATAGAATGAATATGCAAAAATAGTGATAGAAAAAGAGGGAAACGAACATGAATAAGAAGCAGAAGAAAATGCTGGTGCGGATTATCATTGCCGCGGTTTTGATGGTGACTCTTAATTTTGTTCCGGCAAAAGGCGTTTTAAGATTTGGATTGTATTTGATTCCCTATCTGATTATCGGATATGATATTTTACGGAAAGCCTGGAAAGGAATCTTAAACAGGCAGGTATTCGATGAGAATTTTCTGATGGCAGTTGCTACACTTGGAGCGATTGCGGTGGCGATTTATGATAACGGAGATTATACCGAAGCGATTGCGGTAATGCTGTTCTATCAGATTGGAGAGTTTTTCCAGAGCTATGCAGTCGGAAAGAGCAGGAAAAATATCAGTGCACTCATGGATATCCGTCCGGATTATGCGAATGTAGAAAAGGATGGAGAACTCGTAAGGGTAGATCCGGACGAAGTGGAGGTTGGTACGGTTATCATTGTTCAGCCAGGAGAAAAAGTACCGATCGATGGTGTGATCATAGAAGGAAGCTCTACATTAAATACGAGCGCACTGACCGGAGAGAGTATGCCGCGAGAGGCTTTGGCGGGAAATGAAGTCATCAGCGGATGTATCAATATGACAGGTGTGCTTAAGATAGAGACGACAAAGGAATTTGGAGAATCTACCGTTTCTAAGATTTTGGAACTAGTGGAGAATTCCAGCTCCAGAAAATCCAAATCTGAAGACTTTATTTCCAAATTTGCAAAATACTATACGCCGGCGGTCTGCTACAGTGCGTTGGCATTGGCGGTACTTCCGCCGTTGGTACGGATGCTTGCGATGGGCCTTGCGCCGCAGTGGGGAGATTGGATATATCGTGCGCTTACCTTCCTTGTAATTAGCTGCCCATGTGCGCTTGTGATTAGCATTCCGCTTAGCTTCTTTGCCGGAATCGGCGGAGCAAGCAAAGAGGGCGTGTTGGTCAAAGGCTCCAATTATTTGGAGACATTGTCTAAGACCAAATGTGTGGTGTTTGATAAGACCGGAACGCTGACGCAAGGTGTATTTGAGGTAAATGCAGTACATCACAATCAGATAGAAAAAGATAAGTTAATCGAGTATGCGGCATTGGCAGAAAGCGCTTCTTCCCATCCGATTAGCAAAAGCCTGAAAAATGCATACGGGAAAGAAATTGACCGTTTGCGGGTGAGAGAGATTCAGGAGATCAGCGGCAATGGTGTAATTGCAATCGTAGATGGGAAAGAAATTGCGGCGGGTAATGATAAATTAATGAAACGTCTGAATGTGGCGTATAAGAACTGCCATCTGATCGGAACGGTGATCCATGTCGCGATTGATGGGGAATATGCAGGGCATATTATTATTTCGGATGTTGTAAAACCGACTGCGAAACAGGCAATTCATGCAATCAAAAAAGCGGGCGTAGAAAGAACAGTGATGCTGACCGGGGATGCGAAGGCTGTTGCCGGACAGGTAGCGGATGAACTTGGCATGGATGAGGTGTATGGAGAGCTCCTTCCGGGAGATAAGGTCGAGAAAGTGGAAGAACTGCTTGAGAAAAGAGACGGATATGGAAAACTTGCATTTGTCGGTGACGGCATTAATGATGCGCCGGTACTTGGAAGGGCAGATATCGGGATTGCCATGGGCGCAATGGGTTCTGATGCGGCAATCGAGGCGGCTGACGTGGTGCTGATGGATGACGATCCAATGAAGATTGCGAAGGCGATCAAGATTTCAAGAAAATGTATTCGCATCGTATACCAGAACATTGCGTTTGCGCTTGGCGTAAAGGGAATCTGCCTTGTGCTTGGAGCGGTTGGCATCGCCAATATGTGGCTTGCGATTTTCGCGGATGTTGGCGTTATGATCATCGCGATTTTAAATGCAATTCGCGCGTTGTTTGTGAAAAATTTGTAAGAGTGAATAATCCAGAATGTATATTAGAGAAGGTTTGCCAAAGCGTTGGGGAACCTTCTCTTGGCATTTGCGCAAAGAGGAAGAGAAAGTTATAGCAATACAGAGATGCTTTTTTACAGGTTCTATGTTATAGTTAGGGTTGAAATTACGAAGGAAGAGAGTTTTGAATTGTGAGCAGAAGTACAACATATGTAAAAGGACTGATATTTGCCCTGCTTGCGGGTATCTTTTGGGGGATTACCGGACCTTTAGGGGAGTATTTATTTGAAAACAAAGGGATTGTGCCGGAATGGCTGGTGCCATATCGTATGCTGGTGACAGGTGGGGTGATGCTGTCGGCGCTTTACATGCAAAAGAAGGGTAGCATATTCGATGTCTGGAAATCGAGAAAAGATGCCATTCAGATGATTGTCTATGGAATCGCCGGAATGCTGACAGTACAGTATAGTTTCTTTGCTGCGGTGCAGGCATCAAATGGCGGAACGGCAACGGTGCTGCAGTATACGAACCCAGTGATGATTGTTTTATATTATACCGTGTTTAAACGAATCCGCCCAACAAGACGGGAAGTCCTGGCGGTGTTTATGGTTTTGGCGGGAATTTTCCTGCTTTCGACCAATGGAAATATACATACGCTAGTGATTACCCCGCTGGGGCTTACGATGGGACTTTTATGTGGATTTTTCAGCTGCCTGTATGCAATGCTTCCGAAAAACCTTCTGATAAAATACGATTCCACAGTGGTATGCGGCTGGGGGATGCTCCTTGGAGGGTTTGTGCTTGCCGTGTGGAAACAGCCGTGGAGATTAGGCGTCCGGGCGGATATGGAAGTGTGGGGATTATTCGCGGTGCTGATTGTACTGGGAACGATTATTCCATTTACGATGTCGCTAAGTGCAATACCGGTTATCGGGGCTATGTATGCAAATGTACTGGGAAGCATTGAGCCGGTGGTCGCGTCGCTTTTGACATTTTTCATCCTCGGTACAACATTTGGAGCTTTTGAAATACTAGGGTTTGTATTGATTATTGCAACTATTTTAATATTAACGTTACAAAAACAAGGTGAAGGAGAAATAGAATAATATGAAATATAAGCAGATTATCTTTGATATTGACGGAACACTAATCGATACGGAAGATGCAGTCATGCGATCTATGCAGGATACGATTCTTGAAATGACCGGGAAATTTTACGAAATAAAAGATCTTGCATTTGCCTTTGGCATTACCGGGGAGGATGCGCTGGAACAGCTAGGGCTTACACCAGTGGATACGATCGTGAAGCGATGGGAGGACAGGCTTCAGCATTATAAAGAGCGTATGGTTGTGTTCGAAGGGATGGAAGAAGTGCTAAAGGAGCTGATTGCCAGAGGATATGAGCTTGGCGTAGTGACTTCGAAAAACGGAAAGGAATGCGAGGAAGATTTCTTTACTTATCCAATCAGCAAATATTTTAAAACGGTTGTCTGCGCTGATGATACAAAGGAACATAAGCCGAATCCGGAGCCGCTTTTGAAATATATGGAGCTTACCGGGTGTAAGGCAGAAGAGCTTATCTATATCGGAGACAGTGAGTACGATATGAAGTGCGCAAGAGGTGCCGGAATGGATCATGCACTTGCAAAATGGGGTGCGAAAAAAGATAGAGAAGCGACATATATACTGGAAAAGGCAGAAGAGATACTGGAGGTAGTGTAGGCAGCGCCTGGCGTGTGGGCAATATATAAGAGGAGATAATCTCTTTTTCCCACGCCCGGGCTATTTTTGTGTCAAAAATAGGTTTTTTGCCCAGAGCATGGGCAAGTCAGGGGAGGGAAATAAGAGTTTTGCCCAGAGCGTGGGCAAGGCAAGGGAGGAAAATAAGAGTTTTGCCCAGAGCATGGGCAAGTCAGGGGAGGGAAATAAGAGTTTTGCCCAGAGCGTGGGAAAGGCAAGAGAAGAAGAAGGAGTTTTGCCCGGCGCGTGTCGGTTTCATAAGGGGAAAGAAAAAGAGTTTCTTGACTAAAGCATTTGTAAACAAATACCGTTCAAGAAACTCTTTGATAATCACGTTTGTACCTTTAGGCTACAGCAACTATAAATAGATACCGAGCTTTACAGCACGATATAGTCTATGTTTTTACAAGTTTGATTATACAAGAGTCACATGGAAATAAGTCTACTTCACTACGATAATCTCGTATTCCCTGCTTCCGATGCCAATCTTTTCTGCGTGTTCCAGGCAGGTCTTCCATTCGGATTCCGGTGTGGAATTCTTGAAGTGGTCGTGGTGATCTACAAATCCTTCATGAGCCATGTTATCGGATAACTGGCTGTTTGGCAGCGGGGTTGCCGCAAGGCAGGCATCCGCGCAAGCCTGGTCAAGCGCCAGCGGGTCGAAGGAGGCAAACATTCCGATATTTGGAAGGATTGGCGCATCATTTTCGCCGTGGCAGTCACAGTTTGGCGATACATCCACGATAAGCGAAATGTGGAAGTTTGGACGTCCGTCGATAACGGCTTTGGTGTATTCTGCCATACGGCGGTTCAAAACTTCGATAGCATTATTGTTATTGAAGGAGATTGCGTCGAAGTTACATGCGCCAAGGCAGCGTCCGCATCCGACGCAGTGCTCTAAATCTACGTGCATCTTTTTGGTTTCTTTATCAAATACAAGACCATTATTGGCGCATTCTTTCTGACAGCGCATACATCCGCGGCAAAGTGATTCATCTACGGATGGCTGACCGTTACTGTGCTGCTCCGTCTTGCCGGCACGGGAACCGCATCCCATACCAATATTTTTGATAGCGCCGCCAAATCCGGTCATCTCGTGGCCTTTGAAATGGCTGAGACTGATAAATACATCCGCATCCATAACGGCACGGCCGATTTTCGCTTCTTTTACATATTCACCGCCGACAACCGGTACGGCAACGTCGTCGGTTCCTTTAAGGCCGTCGCCAATCAGGATAGGGCAGCCCACGGTGAGCGGAGTGAATCCATTCTGCCATGCACATTCCAAATGCTCCAACGCATTTTTACGGCTTCCAGGATACATCGTGTTACAGTCGGTGAGGAATGGCTTGCCGCCGAATTCCTTTACGACATCTGCAACAGCCCTTGCATAATTCGGACGCAGGTAGCTGATATTTCCAAGCTCTCCAAAGTGCAGCTTGATCGCAACGAATTTGCCATCCATGTTAAGCTCCTCCACTCCGGCGCGTTTGATTAATTTTTGCAATTTCGTCGGAAGACCATCTCCGAAAGCAACGGTACGAAAATTAGTAAAATATACTTTTGATTTCGCCATGATTTCAATTCTCCTTTTTATGTTTGCTAGAATTTAGTTAGTAACAGTATAACATAGGTTATTCATTTTGTATAATCAATTACAATAATCATAGCGCTAAAAGCGAAGGTGCGTTATAATAAAAAGAGTGAGCAACGAAAGAGAAAAGAGGTGTCAGGATGAATTTGTTTAAATTTAATTTTCCATTTTATAATTATGCGCTGACAGAATTGGCATTCGATAAAGTGATCGGACAGAAGTTAAAAAGTGATGGCTACTATAATATGGAATTATTGATAAAATCGGAAACTTATTGGAAAGATATGAAGGACAGCGTAGAAAATACATGGCTGCAAAATTTATATAAAGACAAAATCCCCGGAAATGTAGAAGAAGGCCAAAAGCGTTTTGAGAGTGTGTTCGAAGGATCGCTTCATAATCCTAAGACAGAGATGGGCGAGAAGGAAGCGTATGCGCTGATTTGGTGGATTTTCCGCACGTTAAAGACACAGACGAACCGCCATGAATTTGTAAGGAAGATGGCAGAATCATCAGTCAGTGATCTTTGGAGGCTGGAATATGAATCCTGCGTTCTTTATGATGCGAATGAAATTGAACTGAATTTTATCCGTAATATTTCTGATTATGCAAAATTTATTGGCGATATGAAGCAGAGGTATCCGGAAGAAAAATTATTTTTCAGAGGACATGGAAGCCTTAATTATTTGCTTGCGCCAACGGTTATGAGGAAGAAACGCTGGCAGGAGCGTGAGCGAGATATGTATCAGGAGATTCAGATCCGCTGTCCGGAGCAGTTTAAGGAGTTAAAGACGCATCTTGATTATCTTGTGAAGATGCAGCACTATGGAGTGCCGACGAGACTTCTTGATATCACGCAGAATCCGCTGGTGGCATTGTATTTTGCATGCGAAGACAGAAAAGAAGCGTTGGGAGAGATTATTGCGTTCAAAGTAAAATCGGAAAATATTAAATATCCGAACAGTGACAGTGCTGCGATTCTTGCAAGCCTTCCGATATTTAACGCAAAGGAGCAGGCAGAGCTTTTATATGATGCAGGGGCAGGTACCAAAGATGATGAGGAGTTCAATCAAAAACACAGGCGCCTGCTTTATGAGATCAAACAGGAAAAGCCGGCATTTCAGGATGAGATTAAGAAAGAAACGATAACAAATAATTATTTTGTGGTTTCTCTTAAGAATAATCAGCGCATTTTGAAGCAAGACGGTGCGTTTATCATCTGCGGATTATCCGAAGATAAATACGAAAAGAGCCATACGCTTGCCAAATTAAGGCTGGAGGAAAAAGGCAAAAAAATCGTTTGTATCTGCGACCGTAAGAAAGAGATTCTGGAAGAACTTGACATTTATTCGGTGAATAAAGCAGCATTGTTTCCGGAGATTGATACGGTGGCAGCCTATATCAAAGAAAAAATATAAAAATGAAATATAATCAGGAGGCGAAACAATGAGTTATGACAAACTAAATGCGAAGATGATGGAGATGAAGGAGGAGATTATTGGCTCTGTCAGAGATGCTATTTCAATCTATAGCGTGAAAGGGGAAGCGGAAGAAGGCGCGCCATATGGAAGAGCGATAAAAGAATGTCTGGAGCAGACGCTGGCACTTGGCGAAAAGCTTGGCTTCAAGACCGGTAATGTAGACAATAAAGTAGGCTGGATCGAGTACGGCGAAGGCGAAGAGATGGTAGGTGTTCTTGGACATTTGGACGTTGTTCCGCTTGGCGAGGGATGGACCCAGGATCCGTTGGGCGGTGAAATCGTGGACGGGAAAATGTATGGCCGCGGCGTGCTGGATGACAAGGGTCCGGTCATTGGAGCAATCTATGGATTAAAAGCAATCCGTGATCTTGGGATGCCGATCGACAGAAGAATCCGCGTGTTATTTGGATGCGATGAAGAATGTGGTTCCTCTTGCGTGAAACATTATATAGAATCCGGAAATGAACTTCCGACGATTGGATTTACGCCGGACGCAGAATATCCGCTTATTTTCTGTGAGAAAGCACAGATGTTTCTTAATGTCAGCAAGAAAGTCGAAAAAGCCTCGGATGTGAAAGTATTGTCCATCGAAGGCGGTACCGCTCCAAATGTAGTGACGCCAAAATGTACGATGATCGTGGAAGGTGATTTTGATTTCAAGGCGACTGCGAATATCGATGTGACCAAAGAAAATGGCAATACTGTGATTGTTTCTAACGGAAAAGGGGCGCATGGAAGCACTCCGCATCTTGGGACAAATGCGGCAATCCAGCTGTTTTATGAATTGAAAAACCAGGGAATCGACCTCGGAGGTGACCTTCAGGCAATGATCGATTTCGTGCTTGCCAAAATAGGAACGCAGACGAAGGGGGAAGCGCTTGACATTTACTGGGCAGACGAAGAGACGGGCGAAACAAGCTGTAACTTTGGTGTTATCAAGTGTACGGAAGAAGAACTGTATTTTACGCTGGACATCCGCTGTCCGAAAAATGCAGATGTTGATGTGGTAAAAGCAAATGTGGCGAAGGCAGCGGGAAGCGTTGGCATGACGGCAGAAGTTAGCCAGGAAGGCAAGCTTTTGTATGTGCCGAAGGATTCGGAGCTGGTACAGAAATTGATGAAAGTATTCGAAAGCCAGACCGGAAGAAAAGAAGAGCCTTTGGCGATCGGCGGCGGCACATATGCGAAAGCCTTTGATAATATGGTGGCATTTGGACCGGTATTTTTGGAGGACCCGGAAGTCATTCACCAGCCGGATGAATGTGCGGATGTGGAAAAATTAATGTTGTCATTCCAGATAGCGGCAGCGGCAATGTATGAATTAGCACAGAAATAGGAAATCGAATCCTTCTTGCAATAAATTCCATTTGCGTGAATATAATGTTGCAGGAGGGCGATATTATGATGCAAAATATGTTTGGTATGCCTGATGCGTATGCGCAGATACAAGGGAATGCGGATAACGCACAGGTACATGGAAAGGTTTCGTTTTATGGGATGCATAATGGAACGCTGGTAGTCGCTGAGATTTTTGGATTACCCAATACGATGGATAAGGCCAATGGCAATTTTTATGGATTTCATATACATGAGGGTGCAAGCTGCACAGGAGATGAAGAGGACCCTTTCAAGAATACGAAGTCTCATTATAATCCGGAACAGGCAGAGCATCCAAAGCATGCAGGAGATTTGCCTCCGCTGCTTGCAAATGCCGGGCTCGCTTGGAGTGCGGTGTATACGGAGCGGTTTTATCCGGAAGATTTGATTGGAAGAACGGTAGTAATACATGATATGGCGGATGATTTCCATACACAGCCATCAGGTGATTCGGGTATGAAAATAGCATGTGGTGAGATTGTAGCATAAAAGAAATGGAAGGACGGATGTTTCCGTCCTCCTGTTTTGTTTAAAAGCGGGATTTAATTCTCGTTGCCTTTTTTGCGTTCCACTGTTCTTACATTGATTCCGTTTACTTCTACGGAATCCGTAATCTCGATTAAAAGATAAGTCTTTCCGTCGATCATGCGCGTTTCCAAAAGATCTGTGCGCTCCGGATTTACCTGTATGGTGATGTTTGGAGTCTTGACTTCAAATTTTCTTGTGTTTGTGACATTGGAGGCTAAGATTTCTTCCTTTTCTCCGATATATTCATCATATTGGCGCTCGAATTGCTCTAAGTGCTCCGGGTTTGCGCCGTTTACAGCGAGCAGTTGTTTTACTTCGGCTTTGTCCAACGTAAATGGCTCTGGCTCTTCTTTTTTCTCTTCCATCATTTCGGTCAGTTTATCATGGATGTTGCGTACTGCCTCGAAGCTGCAGTCTTCCTGCAAGGTATCTTCGATAATGGTATTAAAAGAGTTTTTTTGGCCTTTGGCAGGAAGCGGAATTCGGCATCCTAACATCTGCTCGATGAACTCGTTTTGGAATTCATCTGCATTTTTACTATAATAAAGCAAGCTATGTATGTCTGTATTGCGCTCGTTAAAGGCTGGAAATAAAAATCCCACGTCCGGCATTTCTACGAGCCAGTCTCGCATCCGGTCTTCGATATTGTTAGTCTGAGTATTGTAGCAAAGGCCTGCCTTGGAAAGCTTCACCGGGCAGATGCTGCACAGGATAAAATCGTAAACATCATCAGAAGCATCGAACTGATCGAGATTGTCGCTTCCGCGCTTGGGAATATCGTATGCACCATGGATGAGGATAATATAGTAATTTTCCCCGTAGTGATAGTGTTCGATTATTTTATCGTAGAATTCTTCAAGGAGCAGCTCGTCATTTAATTGGCTGGCTTTTAGCTTCATGAGAAAATCCTGTGTTCCGCCAGGGATTTCCTGGTCTAACGGAAACTCCATATCGAGAAGGTTCTTGCCGGGAGTGCCGGATAAGGTCTTTCTGAAAATATCAAAATATTTAAACATTTCTTCTTCCGGAAGGGAGAGAAACGTCTTTTTCAGTTCTGTTTTCTTGTTCTTTTCTGCGTCTACATAACAGCCGCAAATACGCGTAACAGCACAGTTCGCAGGCGTAAATTGTTTTCGTATTTCTAAGATTTCTTTTTTTATCATGTTTGTCACCTCGGATTCTTCTTCAGAGTTAGATTATAATTCATTTTGGAGAGCGGTGCAAGGAGAAGTCATTGGATGAAATTTGGCTTGAAAAAGTATATGACGTGTGGTAGAGTAAATCTGTTGCTGAAAAAACTGGAGAGTCTCTTTTTTAAAGGGCGCCGAAGGTGTAAGGCGGATAAAAAATCCGCTGATCTCTCAGGCAAAAGGACAGGAGGAATGAGAAAATGGAGGCAGTGACACAGATAGTAAGCCAGGCAAGTGATTTTTTATGGAATGTAATTCTTATCATTTTGCTTTGCGGAACAGGAATTTATTTTACGATCCGACTGAAATTTATTCAGATTCGGAAGTTCAAAGAAGGTTTTAAACTTGTCTTTGGCAACATTTCACTGAAAGGTGAAACAGGGAAAGAAGGAGAGATGACAACGTTCCAGTCTATCGCAACTGCAATTGCAGCGCAGGTAGGAACGGGTAACATGGCAGGTGCGGCGACAGCGCTTCTTGGCGGCGGACCGGGTGCAATTTTCTGGATGTGGGTGAGTGCATTTTTCGGAATGTCCACAATCTACGCGGAGGCAACTCTGGCACAGAAGTATCGAACCAAGAAAGATGGCGAAGTCACAGGAGGTCCGGTATATTACATAAGAGCAGCGTTCAAAGGAACTTTTGGAAAGGTGCTCGCAGGGGTTTTCGCAGTGCTTATCATATTAGCGCTTGGATTTACCGGTAACATGGTACAGTCAAACTCTATCGGAGCAGCATTTACAGAAGTATTTGCGGCAAGAAATATTGAAGTACCGGCAATCACATTCGGACTTGTTCTTGCAGTGATCATCGGATTTATTTTTTTCGGCGGTGTGAAACGTCTCGCATCCGTAGTAGAAAAAGTCGTTCCGATCATGGCCGGCATTTACATTGTAGGAAGCTTGATTTTGATTTGCATGAATATTACAGCGCTTCCGGGTGCAATCAAAATGATTTTTGTGGGAGCATTTAATCCAAGAGCGGTTCTTGGCGCAGGAGCAGGTATTGCGGTGCGTGAAGCGATTCGCTTTGGTGTGGCGAGAGGGCTTTTCTCAAACGAAGCCGGTATGGGTTCTACTCCGCATGCACATGCAAGAGCGAAAGTAGACAATCCTCACAAACAAGGACTTGCTGCAATGATCAGCGTATTCCTTGATACATTTGTAATCTTGAACTTAACCGTATTTTCTATTTTGACAACAGGCGTGTTAGATAGCGGAAAACAAGGTACAGCGCTTACACAGGCAGCATTTACAAAGGCATTTGGAGGATTTGGCGATATCTTCGTAGCAGTTTGCTTATTCTTCTTTGCATTCTCTACGATTTTGGGATGGCATTTCTTCGGAGAAGTGAATGTAAAATACTTATTCGGCGAGAAAGCTTCGAAAGTATATTCTTTGCTTGTAATTTGTTTTGTAGTAGTAGGCTCTACATTGAAAGTAGATCTTGTATGGAATCTTTCTGATTTCTTTAACGGTCTTATGGTAATTCCGAATGCAATCGCCCTATGGGCGCTTAGCGGCATTGTCGTCAAGATATGCAGAGAATTTGGCAAAAATAAATAAGAGTGCAAAAAATCACTTTTTGCTGTACAATAAAGTACAGTGAAAGGTGGTTTTTATTTTATGATATAGGAAAGTTCGTACTTTCCTATATCATAAAACGCTCCGCGGGATGTGCACTGCGGCGTACAATGAAGTTGTCGTATGCGACCGCCGCAGGCGCAAGAATGTGCGAAGCACATTCTCTGTTCCGCTGGAAAAAATCAAAATTCGTAATACAAAGATAGAAGAGGTGACTAAGATTGCCGAAATAGAGCGTATCTGTTTCCCGGCTGCCGAGGCAGCCGGCGAAGCGGAATTTCGGGAGCGCATGGGAGCGTTTTTGGAGAATTTCTTTGTGGCAGATTCCACCCATGGCGGCGCAAAATGGTACGATATGCAGCAGTGGTTTGAATAGATTGAGAAAAGGAGAAAGCAAGCATGGGGACAAAGACAAGCTGTGATTGCTGCAGCAATTATGTGTATGATGAAGAATACGAATATTATGTGTGTGAAGTCAATCTGGACGAAGATGAGATGATGCGCTTCATGACAAGTAATGTACAAAGCTGTCCGTATTTCAGACTGGATGATGAATATCAAATCGTGAGAAAACAGATGTAGGGCAAGGCTAGAAGATTTTATAATTGTGCTGCCCAAGTGCCGGGCAGAATTTGAATTTTCATATAGGTTTTGCCCAGCGTGGGCATTACAAGAAATTTCCCATTCATTTTTCCTACGGCGTGGGCATAGAGTGCTTCTAATATCACCTCATATCCAAGAATTCCTCAAAACAAGGAGAATCTTGGATATTTGAGAATTAGCAAGTTATCTTTCCCATCTCCCAGATGCTCCGCAAGGAAGAACAAGTCCATTCCCGGATACAGGAAGACCAATTTCCTGAGAATCTACATGTCCGTTCCATTTCTTCAATTCAGTTGCCAGCATGTAAGTAAGTACTGCCGGAGCAAGACCCGTCGTGTAAGAATTGATCAGGAAGAACAAAGGGTCATCTGATAAAATCTGTGTACAAAGTTTGATGAGAGGATGAATCGCATCCTCTATCTTCCAAATCTCGCCTTTTGGACCGCGTCCGTAAGATGGCGGATCCATGATAATGGCATCGTAGGTGTTGCCGCGGCGGATTTCACGCTCCACGAACTTCACACAATCATCGACAAGCCAACGAATCGGTGCGTCTTTCAGCCCGGAAGATGCGGCGTTTTCTTTCGCCCATCCGACCATACCTTTGGAGGCGTCCACGTGTGTGACATGAGCGCCTGCGGCAGCCGCGGCAAGCGTAGCGCCGCCTGTATAAGCAAAAAGGTTTAATACCTTAATCGGGCGGTTGGCATCTTTTATCTTTTGGGAAAACCAGTCCCAGTTCGCAGCCTGTTCGGGAAAAAGTCCGGTGTGTTTAAAATTAAATGGTTTTAAGTTAAACGTAAGTGTCTTGTAATGAATCTGCCATTGTTCGGGCAAATCGAAGAACTCCCATTCGCCGCCGCCTTTCTGGCTGCGGTGGTAATGTGCATTCGGGCGCTTCCAGCCACGGTGCTTTTTCGGGGTATCCCAGATGACCTGCGGATCCGGGCGTACAAGAAGATAATCGCCCCAGCGTTCTAATTTTTCACCTTTGGAAGTATCGATGACCTCGTAATCTTTCCATCCATCTGCTATCCACATATCTATATTCCTTTCAAAATGAAGTAGTATTCTTGATAACTAAACGCAATTATACCAGTTATCTTTCCAAAAAACAATGCAATATTCCAACATATCAGGTATAATCTTATCAGAAAATAAGCATTCGTTCAGACATGACGGAATTAATATGAAGATAATAATGGAGGGTAATAAAATGATACAGGTAAATGCAATAGGGGATAACTGTCCGATTCCGGTAATCAAAACAAAAAAAGCAATCGAGGCGTTGACTGGATCGGAATTGGTTGAGGTACTTGTGGATAATGAGGTTGCAGTGCAAAATGTTACCAAGATGGCAAAAACCTTAGGCGGGAGTGTTGCTTCCGAAAGAATTGCGGAAAAAGAATTTAAAATCAGGATTCAGATAGGTGACGTTTTGAGCGTGGAGGAAGAAGAGGTAGCCTGCATTCCCGATCGAAGAGAGAATACGATTATCGTGATTTCTTCTGACCGCATGGGAACTGGCAATGATGAACTCGGGAAGATATTGATCAAAGGTTTTATCTTTGCGGTGACGCAGCTTGACACCTTGCCTAAAACGATGCTTTTTTATAATGGCGGCGCAACATTAACGGTAGAAGGCTCTGATTCCCTTGAAGATTTAAAACATTTGGAGGCGCAAGGTGTAGAAATCCTCACATGCGGAACCTGCCTTAATTATTATGGATTAACCGAGAAACTTGCGGTTGGTTCCGTGACGAATATGTACAGTATCGTAGAAAAGATGGCAGGAGCAGGAAAAATTGTTCAGCCGTAATTGCCCGGGAATATGCATGTAAATGAAAGAAAGGGGAGGAGATAAAGATGATGAAGGATATAAGATTGACACAGATGACGAAGGCATCCGGTTGTGCGGCGAAAATAGGCCCGAATATTCTCTCTGAGGTCTTGGGAAAGCTGCCGAAGTTTTATGATGAAAGGATGCTTGTCGGAATCGAAACATCCGATGATGCTGCCGTATACAAAATCACAGAAGATATTGCGCTCATTCAGACGCTGGATTTCTTTACACCGGTTGTCGATGACCCATATATATTCGGTCAGATTGCGGCAGCCAATGCATTGAGTGATGTGTATGCCATGGGAGGCGAGCCGAAGATAGCGCTGAATATTGTGGCTTTTCCGAATTGCCTTGATCCTTCGATCTTAGGTGAGATTCTTGCAGGAGGAGCGGATAAGGTAAGAGAAGCGGGCGCTGTTTTGGCAGGGGGACATAGCATTCAGGATGACGTGCCAAAATACGGATTGAGTGTCACCGGATTTGCGCATCCAAAGAAACTGTATAAAAATTATGGCTGTAAGCCAGAGGATATTTTGATTCTCACAAAACCTGTTGGCAGTGGTATTGTCAATACTGCTATCAAAGGAGAGTGTGCTTCGGATGAGGCGCTGAAACAAGTTTTGGCTTCCATGACTTCCTTGAATAAAAAAGCAAAAGAGGTGTCAGAAAAATATCATATTCATGCTTGCACGGACGTGACGGGATTTGGAGTGATTGGTCATGGCCGGGAGATGGCGGCGGCAAGCGATGTGACGTTGGAATTGGACGTGCATAAGATTACTTATTTTGAAAATGCAATTGACTATGCGAAAATGGGATTCGTTCCGGCGGGAGCGTATAATAACCGCAAGCATAATGAGAGGTTTGTAGAGGCACGCAATATAGAAGAGCATTTTATGGATTTGCTATATGACCCACAGACATCGGGCGGACTTTTGATGAGCGTATCAAAAGAAGAAGCAGAAAGTATCATGGAGGATTTTGAGAAGAAGCATTTGGATACGAAGGCATCTGTGATCGGACAGGTTTGCAAGAGAGAACCGGATGGAAAATATATCCGCTTGATATAAGGAGTTTTGAAATGATATATATGGATAATGCAGCGACAACGATGCAAAAGCCAAAAGAAGTAATCGAGGCAGTAGTAAATGCAATGACTTCTTTTGGGAATGCGGGCAGGGGAGCGGGCGAAGCTTCTCTTGGAGCGGCGAGGGTGATTTTTGATACGAGAGAGAAACTGGCGAGACTATTAGGAAGCGAGAGCCCGAAGAGAATTGTCTTTACAAATAATGCTACGGAAAGCCTTAATATCGCAATCCGGGGCAGCTTAAAACCAGGTGATCATGTGATTACGACGGTGTTGGAGCATAACTCGGTGTTAAGGCCTCTATATAATATGGAAGAAACAGGAGTGGAACTTACATTTATTCCATGCGATGAGAAAGGCAGAATTCACTATGAAGCGATTGAGCAGGCGGTGAAAAAGAACACAAAGATGATTGTGTGCACGCACGGTTCGAATCTCACCGGGAATATGATTGATATTGAAAGCGTTGGAATGCTTGCAAATAAACATAGCATACTATTTGTTGTGGATGCCTCCCAGACAGCAGGGGTATTTCCGATCGATGTGCAAAAAATGCACATTGACATTCTGTGCTTTACCGGACATAAAAGTCTTTTGGGACCGCAAGGAACCGGCGGCATGTATGTAAGAGAAGGAATTTGCCTTGCACCATTAAAGAGCGGGGGCAGCGGCGTAGATAGCTATAACAAACAGCATCCGCAGGAGATGCCGGCAGCATTGGAGGCAGGAACACTCAATGGACACGGAATTGCCGGACTTGGAGCGGCTTTAGAATATATCGAAAGAACAGGGATGGATGTGATTCGGGAAACGCAGCAGAAATATATGCGAAGGTTTTACGAAGGAGTAAAGGAAATACCAGGTGTAAAGATTTATGGAGACTTTGAAACGACGAAGCGTTGTCCAATCGTGGCATTGAATATTGGAGATTATGACTCTTCGGAAGTAAGCGATGAGCTTCTTGTCCGGTACGGAATATCAACAAGACCAGGGGCGCACTGTGCTCCACTGATGCACAAGGCACTTGGAACAGTTGAGCAAGGAGCAGTGAGATTTAGTTTTTCCCATTATAATAAGGAAGAAGAAGTAGAAGCTGCGATAGCAGCAGTGAGAGAGTTGGCCTGTGAAGGATAGAAGGAAGAAGAAAGTTAGACAACATAAGAAATCGGAAATATAAAAATGAGAAAAAAAGAATTAAAACTAGTAATTACCTTTCATACCACAGCGGATGCGATTGCGTTTGAGAAGGTTTGCAAGGCACAAAACGTAGAAGGGCGTCTTATTCCGGTACCGCGGGCGATCACAGCAGGCTGCGGGCTTGCATGGTGCGCCGGGTTAGGATGCAAGGAAGCGATAAAGGAAGTTTTGCAAAAAGCAGGTATCGATGAAGAAGCCCTGCATGAATGTATGGTATGAAATTACGGTATAAAATGCAAAAAAAGATTGTTCTTAAAAAAATACAAAAAAAATAATAAAGTACTTGAAATGTAAAAAACAATCTTGTATACTTAAAAAGCTGTGACATGATAGCTGTGAAACGTGAGGTTGCTGCTTGTGGGATGGGAGTAGACCAGAACATATGCAGGTTTTCCGTGGAGCGAATGTCAAGTTAGGAAACTGGCGACAAGTCACTGTACGAATCAATAACGTCCATTGAGATATGGAAACAACGTGTGAGTATATAAGGACACACACGGGAGAGTGTACAGTCACCGCTTGTCGTACTGAACGTAAAAGTACGAAAAGGAGGCGACTTTTTTTATGGCAAGTCAAGTAATGAGAATCACATTGAAAGCATATGATCACCAGCTGGTTGATGCATCTGCAAAAAAAATCATCGAAACTGTAAAGAAGAATGGAGCACAGGTAAGCGGACCGGTACCACTTCCGACAAAGAAAGAAGTAGTAACAATCTTAAGAGCGGTTCACAAATATAAAGATTCCAGAGAGCAGTTCGAACAGAGAACTCATAAGAGACTCATCGATATCATTGCACCGACACAGAAAACTGTGGACGCATTATCAAGATTAGAAATGCCGGCTGGTGTATACATCGATATCAAAATGAAAAACAAATAAGACAGTATCAATCCTAAAATTTAGGATGAGCGCGAAGAAATCGCGTTCCGCTGTAAATCACAGGAGGTAAAAATAATGAAGAAAGCTATCTTAGCTACAAAAGTCGGAATGACTCAAATCTTCAACGAAGACGGAGTATTGACTCCGGTAACTGTACTTCAGGCTGGTCCATGTGTAGTAACACAGATCAAAACTGTAGAGAACGACGGTTACGACGCTGTTCAGGTTGGATTTGTTGACAAGAAAGATAAAATCGTCAGCAAAGACAAAAACGGCAAAAAAGAAATCGCACACAGACATGGTGTGACAAAGGCTGAAAAAGGACACTTTGACAAAGCTGGTGTTTCAGGAAAGAGATTTGTAAGAGAATTCAAATTTGAAAACGCATCTGAGTACACATTAGCTCAGGAAATCAAAGCAGATATCTTTGCGGCAGGCGACAAAGTAGACGCAACTGCGATCTCCAAAGGTAAAGGCTTCCAGGGCGCTATCAAGAGACACAACCAGCACAGAGGACCTATGGCTCACGGTTCTAAATTCCATCGCCATGCAGGTTCCAACGGTGCAGCATCTGATCCAAGTAAAGTATTCAAAGGCAAAAAAATGCCAGGACAGATGGGTAACAAGAGAATCACAATCCAGAATCTTGAAGTAGTAAGAGTAGATGCAGAAAACAACTTAATCTTAGTAAAAGGCTCAGTACCAGGACCTAAGAAATCTCTTGTAACAATCAAGGAAACAGTAAAAGCCTAGGCTTTAACTAAGAAAGGAGGAACACACAGATGGCAAACGTATCTGTTTACAATATCGAAGGTAAAGAAGTTGGTACAATCGACTTGAACGATGCTGTATTCGGTGTTGAAGTAAATGAACACTTAGTACACATGGCAGTTGTAAGCCAGCTCGCAAACAAACGTCAAGGAACACAGAAAGCAAAAACACGTTCTGAAGTTTCCGGCGGCGGAAGAAAACCATGGAGACAAAAAGGAACAGGTCATGCAAGACAAGGTTCAACAAGAGCTCCTCAATGGACAGGCGGCGGAGTTGTATTCGCTCCAACACCAAGAGACTACTCTTTCAAATTAAACAAAAAAGAAAAGAGAGCAGCACTTAAATCCGCTCTTACATCAAGAGTAGAAGAAAATAAATTCATCGTGATCGACGAAATGAACTTCGGCGAGATCAAGACAAAGAACTTCCAGAACATGCTGAACAACTTAAACGTAAGCAAAGCTTTAGTTGTTCTTGAGGATGGAAATAAAAACGCAGAATTATCTGCAAGAAATATTGCTGGTGTAAAAACAGCAGGAACAAACACGATCAATGTGTACGATATCATGAAATACAACACAGTTGTTACTACAAAAGCAGCTGTAGCTAATATCGAGGAGGTGTATGCATAATGGCAAACATACAGTATTATGACGTAATCCTCAAACCAGTTATTACTGAAAAGAGTATGTCAGTTATGGCAGACAAGAAATACACATTCTTAGTACATCCAGATGCAACTAAGAGTCAGATTAAAGAAGCTGTTGAAAAAATGTTCGAAGGAACAAAAGTAAAAGGCGTTAACACAATGAATCTTGATGGTAAAACAAAAAGACGTGGAATGACATTCGGTAAAACAGCTAAGACAAAGAAAGCGATCGTACAGCTTACAGAAGATTCAGCAGACATCGAGATCTTCGCAGGACTGTAAGAAACAGCTTCATGAAACTTAACAATATGCGGAATGAAACCGCGACAATAAACATGAATTGAAAGGAGTGACAGTAATGGGAATTAAAACATACAGCCCATATACACCTTCCAGAAGACATATGACTGGTTCTGATTTCTCAGAGATCACAAAAACTACTCCGGAAAAATCCTTAGTAGTATCTTTAAAGAAAACAGCCGGACGTAATGCACAAGGTAAAATCACTGTAAGACACCGCGGAGGCGGAGAAAAAAGAAAATATAGAATTATCGACTTTAAGAGAAATAAAGATGGTATCGCAGCAACCGTTCTTGGTATCGAATACGACCCGAACAGATCTGCGAACATCGCTCTTATCTGTTATGAAGATGGACAGAAAGCATATATCTTAGCTCCGGAAGGACTCAAAGACGGCATGAAGATCATGAACGGACCGGACGCTGAAATCCATGTAGGTAACTGCTTACCGCTTTCTGCAATCCCTGTAGGTACACAGGTACACAACATCGAGTTATATCCGGGACATGGCGGACAGTTAGTTCGTTCAGCTGGAAACAGCGCTCAGTTAATGGCGAAAGAAGGAAAGTACGCAACACTTCGTCTTCCTTCAGGAGAGATGAGAATGGTGCCAAGCATCTGCCGTGCATCCATCGGCGTTGTTGGTAACGGAGATCATAACCTTATCAATGTTGGTAAAGCCGGACGTAAACGTCACATGGGTATCAGACCAACAGTACGCGGTTCCGTAATGAACCCGAATGACCATCCGCACGGTGGTGGTGAAGGTAAATGTGGTATCGGTCGTCCAGGTCCGTCCACACCTTGGGGTAAACCAGCACTTGGTCTTAAGACACGTAAGAAAAACAAACAGTCTAATAAGATGATTATCAGAAGAAGAGACGGTAAAGGTATCAAATAAGGAGGTTAGAACCTATGGCACGTTCACTTAAAAAAGGACCATTCGCAGATGCAAGTCTGTTAAAGAAAGTCGAAGCTATGAACGCAAACGGAGACAAGGCTGTTATCAAAACATGGTCCCGTCGTTCTACGATCTTCCCACAGTTCATCGGACATACAATTGCTGTTCATGACGGAAGAAAGCACGTACCTGTATATGTGACAGAAGATATGGTTGGACACAAACTCGGCGAGTTCGTTGCAACAAGAACATATAGAGGACACGGAAAAGACGAAAAGAAATCAAGAGTTAGATAATAGATAACGTATTCGAAAGGAGGGTTCATCCATGGCAAAAGGACATAGATCCCAAATTAAAAGAGAAAGAAATGCTAATAAAGACACAAGACCATCAGCTAAGATATCTTACGCTAGAGTTTCTGTTCAGAAAGCATGTTTCGTATTAGATGCCATCAGAGGTAAGGATGTACAGACAGCACTTGGTATTTTGACATACAATCCAAGATATGCTTCAAGCATTATTAAAAAATTATTAGAATCAGCGATTGCTAACGCTGAAAACAATAACGGAATGAGTGTTGACAAACTTTATGTTGAAGAATGCTTCGCAAATAAAGGACCAACAATGAAGAGAATCAGACCTAGAGCACAGGGTAGAGCTTATAGAATCGAAAAAAGAATGAGTCATATCACAGTAGTGCTTAATGAAAGATAAGGAGGGCAACAATGGGACAGAAAGTTAATCCTCATGGCTTAAGAGTCGGTATTATCAAAGACTGGGATTCTAAATGGTATGCAGAAGGTAACTTCGCTGACAATTTAGTAGAAGACCATGAAATCAGAACATTTCTTAAAAAGAAATTATATAGCGCCGGAGTTTCTAAAATCGAGATCGAAAGAGCTTCTGACCGTGTGAAGATCATACTTTACACAGCAAAACCAGGTGTGGTAATCGGTAAAGGCGGAGCTGAGATCGAGAAAGTAAAAGCAGAACTTCAGAAATTTACAGATAAAAAATTAATCGTAGATATCAAAGAGATCAAAAGACCGGATAAAGATGCTCAGTTAGTTGCTGAGAATATTGCTCAGCAGTTGGAGAACCGTATCTCTTTCAGACGTGCAATGAAATCCTGCATGTCCAGAACAATGAAAGCCGGAGCGCTTGGAATTAAGACTTCTGTATCAGGACGTCTTGGCGGCGCAGATATGGCTCGTACAGAATTCTATTCTGAAGGAACTATTCCTCTTCAGACATTAAGAGCAGATATTGACTATGGATTCGCTGAAGCTGACACAACATACGGAAAAGTTGGTGTGAAAGTTTGGATTTATAAAGGCGAAGTTCTTCCAACAAAGGCAAGTAAGGAAGGGAGCGATAAATAATGTTAATGCCAAAAAGAGTTAAACGTCGTAAACAATTCCGTGGCACTATGAGAGGTAAAGCCATGAGAGGTAATACGATTTCCAATGGTGAATATGGTATCGTTGCAATGGAACCATGTTGGATCCGTTCAAACCAGATCGAGGCTGCCCGTATTGCTATGACACGTTATATCAAACGTGGTGGTAAAGTTTGGATCAAAATATTCCCAGATAAACCAGTAACTACAAAACCAGCTGAAACTCGTATGGGTTCCGGTAAAGGAACATTAGAATACTGGGTAGCTGTTGTAAAACCGGGTCGCGTAATGTTCGAGATTGCCGGTGTATCTGAAGAAGTAGCCAGAGAAGCTCTTCGTCTTGCAACACACAAGTTACCTTGTAAATGTAAAATAGTTTCTCGCGCAGACTTAGAAGGCGGTGATAACAGTGAAAATTAATAAATTTGTAGAAGATTTAAAGACAAAATCAGCTGCAGAATTGAATGAAGAATTAGTAGCTGCTAAAAAGGAACTTTTCAATTTAAGATTCCAAAACGCAACAAACCAGTTGGACAATACAAGCAGAATTAAAGAAGTAAGAAGAAATATCGCAAGAATTCAGACAGTGATCACACAGAAGGCTGCTGAATAATTGGGAACTCGTAGTAAATAGAAAATTCGCTGTCCGGCGGAAAGGAGAATTACGGTGGAAAGAAATCTTAGAAAAACCCGAGTTGGTAAGGTTGTCAGCAACAAAATGGATAAAACAATTGTAGTTGCAGTAGAAGACCATGTAAAACATCCTCTTTACAACAAGATCGTGAAGAGAACATATAAATTGAAAGCACATGATGAAGAAAACGTATGCAACATCGGTGACAAAGTAAAAGTTATGGAAACAAGACCATTATCTAAGGATAAAAGATGGAGACTTGTTGAAGTTATGGAAAAAGTTAAATAATCAAAGGAGGTTTACCTGCATGATACAGCAAGAAAGTAGACTGAGAGTAGCAGATAATACTGGTGCGAAAGAGTTACTTTGCATCCGTGTGTTGGGTGGTTCTACAAGAAGATATGCACGTATCGGTGACGTTATCGTTGCTACTGTTAAAGATGCAACACCAGGCGGCGTTGTTAAAAAAGGTGATGTAGTAAAGGCTGTAGTTGTTCGTACTGTAAACAAGACACGTCGTAAAGACGGTTCTTACATCCGTTTCGACGAAAACGCAGCAGTAATCATAAAAGATGACAAAAACCCAAGAGGAACTCGTATTTTTGGACCAGTAGCAAGAGAGCTTCGTGAGAAACAGTTTATGAAAATCGTTTCTCTTGCTCCGGAAGTACTGTAAGGAGGTGCAAGGATGTCAACTATGAAAATTAAAAAAGGTGATTTGGTTAAAGTAATCGCCGGAAAAGATAAAGACAAAGAAGGAAAAGTTATTTCTGTAGATAAGAAGAATAACAAAGTGCTTGTTGAAGGTGTGAATATGCTTACAAAGCATACAAAACCAAGCGCAGCAAATGCAAACGGCGGTATCGTTCACCAGGAAGGCGCGATCGATGCATCTAACGTAATGTATATCCACAAAGGAAAAGCTACAAGAGTAGGTTTCAAGATGGATGGAGACAAAAAAGTACGTTTTGCGAAAACAACAGGCGATATAATTGATTAATTCGAGGAAGGAGGTTCCAGACTGTGAGTAGATTAAAAGAACAGTATAAGAATGAGATCGTTGACGCAATGATCAAAAAATTCGGATATAAAAATATCATGGAAGTGCCAAAACTCGATAAAGTTGTAATCAACATGGGTGTTGGCGAAGCAAAAGACAACGCAAAATTATTAGAAGCAGCAATCGCCGATCTTGAGAAGATCGCCGGACAGAAAGCTGTTACTACAAAAGCTAAAAACTCTGTTGCTAACTTCAAGATCAGAGAAGGTATGGCAATCGGATGTAAGGTTACTTTAAGAGGAGAAAAAATGTATGAGTTCGTTGATCGTCTGATCAACCTTGCATTGCCTCGTGTACGTGACTTTAGAGGTGTAAATCCAAACGCATTTGACGGAAGAGGTAACTATGCTCTTGGTATCAAAGAACAATTGATTTTCCCTGAAATCGAATACGATAAGGTTGATAAAGTAAGAGGTATGGACGTAATCTTTGTTACAACAGCAAAAACAGACGAAGAAGCACGCGAATTATTGAAACAATTCAATATGCCATTTACGAAGTAATTAAGGAGGGAAATTCATGGCAAAGACAGCAATGAAATTAAAACAGCAGCGTAAACAGAAATTCTCTACAAGAGAATATAATCGCTGCAGAATCTGTGGTCGTCCACATGCTTATTTAAGAAAATACGGAATTTGCAGAGTTTGCTTCCGTGAATTAGCATATAAAGGCCAGATTCCAGGTGTGAAAAAAGCATCCTGGTAGGTACTGAACACTTAATGAGTGCATATGGCACGAATTTAGTGTGAAGACCGTTCTTCGAGCGTAGAGAGAAGAACCTCCATACTAGCGAGGAGAACTTCCATATAACAATAAACAAGGATATCCGTAGTGGAAGCGAACCGGCATCTGCCGGGGAGCATCTTTGGATGTAACAAATAATAAGAAAAGATAATTAGGAGGAAGCTTCAAATGACTATGAGTGATCCAATTGCAGATATGCTTACAAGAATCCGTAATGCAAATACTGCAAAACATGATACAGTAGATGTTCCGGCATCTAAAATGAAACTTGCAATCGCTGATATTCTCGTAAACGAGGGTTATATTGCAAAATATGATCTTGTAGAAGACGGCGTATTTAAAACAATCCATATCACATTAAAATATGGTGCAGACAAAAACGAAAAAGTTATTTCCGGTCTCAAGAGAATTTCCAAACCAGGTCTTCGTGTATACGCTGGTAAAGAAAATCTTCCAAGAGTTCTTGGCGGACTTGGAATTGCTATTCTCTCTACAAACCAGGGTGTTATCACAGACAAAGAAGCAAGAAAAGCTCAGGTAGGCGGAGAGGTACTTTGCTACATCTGGTAGAACGAAAGCAACTTAGTGAAAGCGAGCTTTAAGCGAAGCTTGAGCTTAGTGCGAGGCCGTTCTTTGACCTTGGCGAGGTATTGAGCTTAGGGAAAAGAACTTCCGTATAAATGGGCGAATGCCCGCGTAGCTGAAAACAGAGCGGCCAAGCCGCCGCTCCGAAAATTTAAGTTTTAGGAGGAAGATGGATATGTCACGTATCGGAAGACAGCCAGTACGCATTCCGGCAGGCGTTACTGTAACGGTTGCGGAACGCAACAAAGTGACTGTAACAGGTCCAAAGGGAACTCTTGAAAGAGAACTCCCAATCGAGATGGAAATTAAAGTTGAAGGTGAAGAAGTTGTTGTTACAAGACCAAATGATTTAAAGAAAATGAAATCATTACACGGACTTACAAGAACATTGATCAACAATATGGTTGTTGGTGTAACAGAAGGATATCAGAAAGTTCTTGAAGTAAACGGTGTAGGTTACAGAGCAGCAAAATCCGGAAATAAGTTAACATTAAATTTAGGATACTCCCATCCAGTTGAGATGATCGATCCGGAAGGCATTGAGTCAATCGTTGAAGGTCAGAACAAGATTACAATCAAGGGTATCAGCAAAGAAAAAGTTGGCCAGTACGCAGCTGAAATCAGAGATAAGAGAAGACCGGAGCCATACAAAGGCAAAGGTATCAAATATGCTGATGAAGTTATTAGACGTAAAGTTGGTAAGACTGGTAAGAAATAAGTAAGGAGAGTGTGAAAATGGTTAGTAAAAAATCTAGAAGCGAAGTTCGCGTTAACAAACACAAAAAATTACGTAACCGTTTCAGCGGAACCGCTGAAAGACCACGTTTAGCAGTGTTTAGAAGCAATAATCATATGTATGCTCAAATTATTGACGATACAGTTGGAAATACTCTTGTTTCCGCTTCCACTCTTCAAAAAGAAGTGAAAGCAGAACTGGAAAAAACTGACAACGTTGATGCAGCAGCATACTTGGGAACAGTGATTGCAAAAAGAGCAATCGAAAAAGGTATTAACACAGTTGTTTTTGACAGAGGTGGATTTATATACCATGGAAAAGTAAAAGCATTAGCAGACGCAGCAAGAGAAGCTGGTCTTGAATTCTAGGAGGTAGGAACACATGAAACAAAATCGTATTGATGCTAGCCAATTTGAGCTGACAGAGAAAGTAGTATCAATTAAGCGTGTTACCAAGGTTGTTAAAGGTGGTCGTAACTTCAGATTCACAGCTTTAGTAGTTGTTGGCGATGGAAATGGCCATGTTGGTGCAGGTTTAGGAAAGGCAACAGAAATTCCGGAAGCGATCCGCAAAGGAAAAGAAGATGCTATGAAAAAATTAGTAACCGTTGCCTTAGATGAAAATGAAAGTATTACTCATGATTTTATCGGAAAATTCGGAAGCGCTTCTGTACTTCTTAAGAAAGCTCCGGAAGGTACTGGAGTTATCGCCGGCGGTCCGGCGCGTGCGGTTATCGAGCTTGCAGGTATTAAGAACATCCGTACAAAATCTTTAGGTTCAAACAACAAGCAGAACCTGGTACTTGCTACGATTAACGGCTTAAGTCAGTTAAAGACTCCAGAACAGGTAGCTAAACTCCGTGGAAAATCTGTGGAAGAGATTTTAGGCTAAGGAGGTAGAGTGAAATGGCAGAATTAAAAGTTACGTTAGTAAAATCTACAATCGGTGCAGTGCCAAAACACAAAAAAACTGTGGAAGCTTTGGGGCTTAAGAAGTTAAACAAAACAGTTGTTTTACCGGACAATGCTTCAACAAGAGGTATGGTAAAACAGGTACAGCATTTAGTAAAAGTAGAAGAAGCATAATTTAAGAAAAACGATAAGGAGGTGTCATGATGGACTTATCAAACTTAAGACCAGCAGACGGTTCAAAACAAAGTGATAATTTCAGAAGAGGCCGTGGACACGGTTCAGGAAATGGTAAGACTGCAGGTAAAGGTCACAAAGGTCAGAAAGCTCGTTCAGGAGCTCCAAGACCGGGCTTTGAAGGTGGACAGATGCCATTATACAGAAGAATACCAAAAAGAGGATTTACTTGCCCAAGTTCAAAATCTATTGTTGGTATTAACGTAAGTGCTTTAGAAGTATTTGACAATGGTGCTGTTGTATCAGTTGACACATTGATCGAAACAGGAATCGTTAAGAATCCTAAAGACGGTGTGAAGATACTTGGCAACGGTGAATTAACTAAGAAACTTACAGTACAGGCAAATGCTTTCAGCGCAGGCGCCGTAGAGAAAATTGAGGCTCTTGGTGGAAAAACAGAGGTGATCTAAAATGCTTAAGACAGTTAGAAAAGCATTTCAAATAGATGATATCAGAAAGAAAGTCATCTATACATTATTGATGTTGGTTGTAATCAGAGTCGGTTCACAGCTCCCGACACCGGGAGTGAACCCTGAATATATTCAGAATTTCTTTGCAAGTCAGACAGGCGATGTATTCAATTTCTTTAGCGCCTTTACAGGAGGTTCTTTTGAAAAAATGTCGATTTTTGCACTGAGCATTACACCGTACATCACATCTTCCATTATTATGCAGCTTCTTACGATTGCAATTCCGAAATTGGAAGAAATGCAAAAAGAAGGCGAAGACGGAAGAAAGAAGATTGCAGCAATGACACGTTACGTCACAGTAGCGCTTGCATTGATAGAATCAACAGCAATGGCAGTTGGTTTTGGGCGCCAGGGATTACTTTACGAGTATAATTTTGTAAATGCGGCAGTTGTAGTATTAACATTTACAGCAGGTAGTGCATTCCTTATGTGGATTGGTGAGCGTATCACAGAAAAAGGTGTTGGAAATGGTATCTCTGTAGTACTTCTTATTAATATTATTTCAAGAGTACCGCTTGACCTTACAACATTATACAATCAGTTCATAAAAGGAAAAGGACTTGCTTCAGGCGGTCTTGCAGCTTTGATCATTTTGGCAATTATCCTTGCATTGGTTGTATTCGTTATTGGTCTTCAGGATGGCGTGAGAAGAATTCCGGTCCAGTATTCACAGAAAATTGTCGGAAGACGTACAATGGGCGGACAGTCAACAAATATTCCGCTGAAAGTTAACACAGCAGGTGTTATTCCGGTTATCTTTGCATCTTCTTTGATGCAGACACCGATCGTGATCGCAGGTTTCCTTGGCAAAGGCGAAGGAACAGGAATCGGAAGCGAGATCTTACGGGGACTGAATTCAGGAAACTGGTGTAACCCGGCAAACATTCAGTATACATGGGGACTTATCGTATATATCCTCCTCACCGTGTTCTTTGCATATTTCTATACTTCAATTACATTCAACCCATTGGAAATTGCAAATAACATGAAGAAGAGCGGTGGATTTATCCCAGGTATCAGACCGGGAAAACCAACGGTAGATTATCTGAACAAGATTTTAGGAAAAATCATTTTCATTGGAGCATGTGGACTTGTTATCGTACAGGTAATTCCATTTGTATTCAATGGTGTATTTGGAGCAAACGTATCATTTGGCGGTACCTCACTGATCATTATCGTCGGCGTTGTACTTGAGACGATCAAACAGATTGAATCTCAGATGCTTGTTCGTAATTACAAAGGATTTTTAAATAATTAATTATTTTAGCTCGTATTATTTCCTGCATGGCGTGTGAAATCATACGAGTTAAAATGCTATTAAGGAGGCAATATCATGAAAATTATCATGCTAGGGGCGCCGGGTGCAGGAAAAGGTACTCAGGCAAAAAAAATTGCCGCAAAATATGAGATCCCTCATATTTCTACAGGCGATATTTTCAGGGCAAATATTAAAAACGGTACAGAATTAGGCAAAAAAGCAAAGACATATATGGACCAGGGGCTCCTTGTTCCGGATGAGCTTGTAGTAGACCTTGTGGTAGACCGTGTGAATCAGGAAGATTGTGCAAACGGATACGTTCTCGATGGTTTTCCGAGAACAATTCCGCAGGCAGAGGCGCTTGACAAAGCATTGGAAGAACTTGGACAGAAGATGGATTACGCAATCGACGTAGACGTTCCGGATGAGAATATCATAAATCGTATGTCAGGAAGAAGAGCATGTGTAGATTGCGGCGCTACATACCATATTGTATACGCGTCCACAAAACAAGAGGGCATATGTGATAACTGCGGCGGAAGCTTAATCCTCCGTGATGACGATAAACCGGAAACAGTGCAAAAGCGTCTTGTCGTATACCACGAGCAGACTCAGCCGTTGATCGATTATTATATGGCAAAAGGCATCTTAAAAACAGTAGATGGAACGGTCGACTTAGAAGATGTATTTAAAGCAATTGTTGATATTTTAGGTGAGTAATCATGCCGGTTACGATAAAATCAGCAAGAGAGATCGAACTAATGACAAAGGCGGGGGAAATCCTCGCGCTTGTCCATAAGGAGCTGGAAAAAGGACTTCGGGCAGGGATGTCTACTTGGGATGTAGACAGACTTGGCGAAGAGGTAATACGAAGCTATGGATGCGAACCTTCCTTTCTTAATTACAATGGATATCCGGCATCTATCTGTGTTTCGTTAAATCATGAAGTGGTGCACGGGATTCCAAGCAAGAAAAGAATCATCAAAGAAGGTGATATCGTAAGTCTCGACGCAGGGCTTATCTATAAAGGGTATCATTCTGACGCAGCCAGGACCCACGCGGTGGGAGAGGTCAGCCAAGAAGCCAAAGACCTTATACGGATTACAAAAGAAAGCTTTTTTGAAGGTATAAAGTATGCGAAAGAAGGCAATCATCTATTTGATATTTCAAGGGCGATTGGAGCTTATGCAGAAAAATTCGGTTATGGTGTGGTAAGAGACTTATGCGGACACGGCATAGGCATGCATCTGCATGAAGATCCTGAGATACCGAATTATCAGATGCAAAGAAGAGGGATGAGATTAAAAGCAGGCATGACGCTGGCGATCGAACCGATGATCAACATAGGAACATGGCAGGTAGACTGGCTTGACGACGACTGGACGGTTGTGACAAGAGACGGCTCGCTGTCAGCACACTATGAGAATACGGTATTGATCACGGAAGATGAACCGAAGCTTTTAACGGTAATATAATAAAGGAAGAAGCAGGTTTGGGACATGATAGAATATAAAGCAGGCATGCTTGCAAAATCAAAAGCAGGACATGACAAAGAAAAAATTTATGTCATAACAGCAGTGGAAGACGCATATGTATATCTGGCGGACGGCTTTTTAAGAAAACTTGCAAATCCGAAAAAGAAAAAGAAAAAGCATATACAGCTTATAGGATGTCAGTTTGAACTTTCAGACTGTGATGATGTGAAGATCAAATATATATTGAAACAGTATCAAAAAGAAGTAGAGAAGAAAGACGTTTAATTGGAGGAAAAGTATGTCAAAAGCTGATGTAATTGAAATCGAAGGAACTGTAGTAGAAAAATTGCCAAATGCGATGTTTCAGGTAGAATTGGAAAACGGACACCAGGTATTGGCACATATCAGCGGAAAGTTACGTATGAACTTTATCAAGATCCTTCCGGGAGATAAAGTGACTTTGGAATTGTCCCCATATGATTTGTCAAAGGGCAGAATTATCTGGAGAGATAAATAAAAAAAGGTGTTGACTTTGTAGAAAAACAAGTGCTATAATATTAGGCGAACTGTCGGGGAAAGTATGCCCCGCGGTTGGAACTATAGCGATGCATATAGGGAAAGGAGGATTTGACGTGAAGGTTAGATCATCAGTAAAACCGATTTGCGAAAAATGCAAAATCATTAAAAGAAAGGGAAGCATCAGAGTAATCTGTGAGAACCCGAAGCACAAACAAAGACAGGGATAGGAATAAGCACTTATTAAAGCGGAACTGTTTTTGTTATTATTTAGGCGGCTGTAGCCCCGATACGCTAGGATGCGTGTAGAGGCTATTAAAATATAAAGTGAGGAACATCTTCACATTTATATATTGCTTATAATACCCAGTGTCATTTTCATAAGGAGCAAGGCAGAAATGAGATACAAAAAGGAAGGCGTAAGTGCGCACTTTCTTATTTGCATATAGAAGCTTCGATGGACCGGCAGGACCGGTGCTGGGAAAGGCCGTAGTATCTAGCGGCTGGATGTACGGGTACTTCCGCAGTGCGCCGCATCCCAATTTGAGACAATATTAACAAGAGGCGAAGCAGGGGGCACAGCATTTCAGACTCATCTATATTATTGATGAGGGCTGCCAGACGCTTTTCGCTGAAAGAAAGATGGAGGAAATTCACATGGCTCGTATTGCAGGTGTAGACTTACCAAGAGACAAACGTGTCGAAATCGGCTTAACTTATATCTACGGAATCGGTAGAGTAAGTGCAAACCGTATCTTAAAAGATGCTGGAGTTAATCCAGATATTCGTGTCAGAGACTTAACTGACGATGATGTAAAGAAAATCAGTGCAGTGATCGATGAAACACAGATGGTAGAAGGTGATTTAAGAAGAGAGATCGCTCTTAACATCAAGAGACTTCAGGAAATCGGATGCTACAGAGGTATCCGTCATAGAAAAGGACTTCCGGTTCGTGGTCAGAAGACTAAGACAAACGCAAGAACAAGAAAAGGTCCTAAGAGAACTGTAGCAAATAAGAAAAAGTAGACCGAAAGCAGCTTAATGAAATCAAGCTGAAAGCGCAGATTGAATTTTAGCGCGAGGTCGTTCGCGAACCTTAGCGAATGCATAGCATGAGGTTAGTTAAGCGAACATACCGAAGGGTAGTAAGAAGAACTACCTTATGAAAATTATGAAGAAACAATATAACAAGAATAAAGAAAGTAGGTTAGTTTAAATGGCAAAGAAAGTTGCAAAAAAAGTAACAAAAAAACGTGTCAAGAAAAACGTTGAACGCGGACAGGCACATATTCAGTCATCTTTCAATAACACGATCGTAACATTGACAGATGCACAGGGAAATGCCTTATCATGGGCAAGTGCCGGTGGTCTTGGATTTAGAGGTTCAAGGAAATCTACTCCTTATGCGGCTCAGATGGCAGCTGAGACAGCGGCTAAGGCAGCATTGGTACATGGGTTGAAATCCGTAGACGTTATGGTAAAAGGTCCAGGTTCAGGTAGAGAAGCAGCAATTCGTGCGCTTCAGGCTTGCGGAATTGATGTAACAAGCATCAAAGACGTAACACCAGTACCGCACAATGGATGTCGCCCGCCAAAACGTAGAAGAGTGTAATAGGAGGATAGAAGAACATGGCAGTAAACAGAGTTCCTGTTCTTAAAAGATGTAGATCTCTTGGTATGGATCCGATCTATTTAGGAATTGATAAAAAATCTAACAGACAGTTAAAAAGAGCTAATAGAAAAATGAGCGAGTACGGTCTTCAGTTACGTGAAAAACAGAAAGCAAAGTTCATCTATGGCGTATTAGAAAAACCTTTCAGAAACTACTATAAAAAAGCAAAACAGATGAGCGGTATGACAGGTGAAAACCTGATGGTTCTTCTTGAAACAAGATTGGACAACGTCGTATTCCGTTTAGGTTTCGCAAGAACAAGACGTGAAGCAAGACAGATCGTTGATCACAAACATGTATTGGTAAACGGCAAACAGGTAAATATTCCATCTTACCTCGTAAAAGCCGGAGATACGATCGAAATCAAAGAAAAGAACAAAGGTTCACAAAGATACAAAGACATTTTAGAAGTAACAGGCGGAAGATTAGTACCGGAGTGGTTAGAAGCTGATGCAGACAACTTAAAAGGTGCTGTAAAAGAGCTTCCTGCAAGAGAAGCAATTGACGTTCCTGTAGATGAAATGTTGATTGTCGAATTATATTCTAAATAAGCCGTAAGACGCTTTAGAATCCCTCAACATATAACAAGCCAAAAAGGAGGGCCTTTGTAGTGTTTGATTTTAATAAACCGAATATTGAAATTACAGAGATTTCAGAAGACAAAAAGTATGGAAGATTTGTTGTAGAGCCGCTCGAAAGAGGCTATGGTACAACACTTGGTAATTCACTTAGAAGGATCATGCTTTCTTCATTGCCGGGAGCAGCAGTAAGTCAGGTGAAAATCGAAGGCGTGCTGCATGAGTTCAGCTCTATTCCGGGAGTGAAAGAAGATGTTACAGAGATTATCATGAATCTGAAAACATTGGCAATCAAAAATACTTCAGAAACAGACGAACCAAAGACTGCATATATTGAGTTTGACGGCGAAGGTATCGTGACAGGGGCTGACATTCAGGCAGACCCTGACATCGAGATCTTGAATCCGGAAGCTGTTATCGCAACCATGAACGGCGGCGCAGACAGCAAATTGTACATGGAATTAACGATTACAAAAGGAAGAGGTTATGTAAGTGCTGATAAGAACAAAAATGACGAACTTCCAATCGGTGTAATCCCGATTGACTCCATCTACACACCGGTAGAACGTGTAAACCTTACCGTACAGAATACACGTGTCGGTCAGATCACAGATTTTGACAAACTCACACTTGATGTATATACAAACGGTACATTGGTTCCGGACGAAGCAGTAAGCTTGGCTGCCAAAGTCCTGAATGAACATCTTAAATTATTCATCGATTTGTCAGAAGTAGCTCAGGCTGCGGAAGTTATGATCGAAAAAGAAGATGATGAGAAAGAGAAAGTGCTCGAGATGAGTATTGACGAATTGGAATTGTCTGTTCGTTCCTATAACTGCTTGAAGAGAGCAGGCATCAATACTGTGGAAGAGCTGACCAACAGAACTCCTGAAGATATGATGAAAGTTCGTAACCTTGGACGCAAATCTTTAGAAGAAGTATTAGCAAAATTAAAAGAACTCGGATTGGAATTAAGCCCAGGCGAGGAATAAAAATTTTGTGTGTAAAATATCTGGCTAGTAAGCCCGAAGAAGCATAACCAGAGCGTATTTCCGATAAGACCGTAAGAGCGCGGAAGTACGTCAGAATAATGGAGGATAAGAATCATGGCAAAATATAGAAAACTTGGCAGAACATCAAGTCAGAGAAAGGCCTTAATCAGAGGTCAGGTAACATCATTACTGGCAAACGGTAAAATGGTTACTACAGAAGCAAAAGCGAAAGAAATCCGCAAAGTAGCAGAGGGTCTTATCGCTTTAGCAGTAAAAGAAAAAGATAATTACGAAGAAGTAACTGTCATGGCAAAAGTTGCTAAAAAAGACAGCGATGGCAAAAGAGTGAAAGAAGTTGTAGATGGTAAGAAAGTAACTGTATACGACGAAGTTGAAAAGAAGATCAAAAAGGATATGCCATCCAGACTTCATGCAAGACGTGAAATGCTTAAAGTTCTTTACCCTGTAAAAGAAGTAAAAGACGGAAAGAAAAACTCTGCAAAAGAAGTTGATTTGGTAGCAAAATTATTCGATGAAATTGCACCGAAATACGAGAGCCGCAAAGGTGGTTACACAAGAATCATCAAAATCGGACAGCGTAAAGGTGACGCTGCTATGGAAGTACTCATCGAGTTAGTATAAGAGCAGATGTATCTTCGAGTATGATTTAAAACAATAAGTACACTCCCGGATGTTAGAAACTAGCATTTAGGAGTGTATTTTGATTATAGCTATAAAAGTAATGATTCAGTCATGAGCAGCAAAGAAGGGATGAAAGAAAGATGGCCAAAGGAAAGAAAAGCGTTTTTTTCTGTCAGAATTGCGGGCACGAGGAGAGCAAGTGGCTGGGGCAATGTCCGATGTGCAGGGAGTGGAATACATTTGTCGAGGAGAAGGTGGCGCCGGTGAAAGCAAGAAGTGCAGGGACGGGCCCTGGCGGAGGAGCGGATATCGTAGCCCTGTCCAGCGTGCAGACGGAGGAAGAAGAACGGACGATGACCGGGATAGGAGAGCTTGACCGTGTACTTGGAGGCGGTATCGTGCTGGGCTCTCTTGTGCTGGTGGGAGGCGACCCGGGCATCGGGAAATCTACCCTGCTCCTGCAAGTCTGCCGGGAGCTGGCTGCTATGGGGAAGAAAGTTCTGTACATATCCGGAGAGGAATCTTTAAGGCAGATCAAGATGCGCGCCAACCGAATGGGAGAGTTTGCGGAGAGCATTTATCTTCTGTGCGAGACAAATTTGGACAGCATACGGGGGATTATAGAAAAACAGAAGCCGGATATGGTGGTCATAGACTCTATACAGACGATGTATGATGAGACAGTGGCATCTGCGCCGGGGAGCGTATCGCAGGTCAGAGAATCTACCAATGTATTCATGCAGCTGGCTAAAGGGCTTGGCATTTCTATTTTCATCGTAGGCCACGTGACAAAAGAAGGTACAGTAGCAGGGCCGAGGGTGCTGGAGCATATGGTGGATACGGTGCTGTACTTTGAAGGAGACAGACATGCCTCTTACCGGATTCTCCGGGGAGTCAAGAACCGTTTCGGCTCCACCAACGAGATCGGGGTGTTTGAGATGGGACAGGAGGGATTGGCGGAGGTACACAATCCCTCCGAATATATGCTGGAAGGCAGGCCGGAGGGAGCCAGCGGCTCGGTGGTGGCCTGCGCCATGGAGGGCACCCGGCCGCTGCTGTTGGAGATACAGGCTCTTTTGTGCCACAGCAATTTTGGAATTCCCCGGCGGCAGGCCACAGGTACGGATCTGAACCGGGTGAATCTGCTGATGGCGGTACTGGAAAAGCGCTGCGGTGTGCAGCTGTCCGGCTGCGATGCCTATGTGAATATCGCGGGGGGCATGAAGGTACAGGAGCCCGCCATGGATCTGGCCATTGTACTGGCGGCCCTGTCCAGCTTCAAAAACCGGGGGATCAGTCCCCGGCTGGTGGCATTTGGTGAGGTGGGGCTCTCGGGGGAGGTGCGCTCTGTGAGTATGGCTGCCCAGAGGGTGGCGGAGGCCCGGAAGCTGGGCTTTGACACCTGCATTCTCCCGGCGGTGTGCATGAAGGGGCTGCAGGGGGACGGCTCCATGAAACTGATAGGGGTGCGGAGCATTCAGGACGCAGTGAACGCATTGCTGTAGAGAAGTGGTTCCGCAGATAAAAAGAGACTTGGAAACATTGATTTCTCAATCCTTCCAAGTCCTTATCATCAGCAGGGGAAGAGGGAATCGAACCCCCGTTAACGGTTTTGGAGACCGCCGTACTACCGCTGTAAAGCCCTTGTTTCTGCGAGCTTCTAGGCATCGTCTTTTCAATTATTCACAATATCATTCACAATCAGTCCCTGAATCCCAGTGTGTCTTGCAAGCAACATTGTAACAAATCCCCGGTATCGCCGTCAACACAAAATTATCCGCCCAGGTCAACCTCGTGCCAGCGGTTGCGGGCAAGCCATTCTTCCAGCGCAACCTTGCTTACCTTCCACGCTCCTCCTATTTTTGTGGAAGGAAACCCTTTAGTCGCCATCAGTTTTCCGGCGTAGTTTGGACTCATTATCAACGCCTTGGCGAGTCCCTTTGTATCGTAGACCAGCGTCTCCCGCTCAGATCGCAGAGCCTTCACCTCGCCTTCCAGAATCTCCATCTTAACTAACAATGCTTTTGCCATTTCCTCGCTCATATTGCTTATCCTCTTTTCGCTTTTATCAGGGCTTTTGCCTGCTATCAAATGTCGTGCTGGCTCACCGATAGTCCCTCTCCTCTTCCTGTGGCAGTTTCCTCAGGTAGCTGCGCACATTGAAGTCGAGGCGCTCATACTCGTTCGGAAAGTCCCGCACCATAAACCCCTCGTTTTGCAGGGAAAACACCACGGCGTTCCCAGCCTCTGCAAAAGTGTCAGCACCGCTGCCAAGTGCGTCCAGCACGGCCTCTTCCACAAGATCTTTCAAGTATTCCCGGTCAATATACTAACACCAAATGCCGACAGCGGCGCAACGCTGTACGACGAAGGTGATAGGCTCGCAAGCTACGGAAAAATGCAAATTATGCGTGCCCCATCTGCTTATTATGAAATTTATATGGATAATGCACTATAGATACCAGAAAAAGATTTGCTGAATTTTACAGCCTTGTAATTTTTTTGAACACGCTCTAGACTTTTAACAGCTAATTAGGTATAATACTAGCTGATACTGTAGTAATGAAATGTTTCTCATTTTATCCATTGGAGCAAAGATAGATTTATGAAGATACGGTTTGAAAAGCTGGAAAAGAAATTTCTGAATCGAAGTACTTTTTGTGTTTTATCCGTATTGGGATTTTTATGGTTTATTGTCCCTCTGCTGTACATTGGAAAATATA
>ERZ808029.87-NODE-87-length-100173-cov-28.428918_pt1 | contig 100173 bp, 66 predicted proteins | sample MGYA00380185_ERZ808029 | MGnify/ENA primary metagenome ERZ808029 (study PRJEB31490, sample SAMN06133404) | mouse gut metagenome | isolation source: M2_3 | host: mice | place: China: Chengdu | collected 2015-05 ... | reverse complement strand
TATTATGCTTCTTTGCAGGAGGCAGCATAGGTCGAACATTCTTGAGAAAAAAGTGTAAACCAATATTGACAATATCATCGTCAGCGAATTGCTGAAACTTATTATTTACTTTACCGGCAGAGTATTCTGTTCTTGCTTCATCCATAACAGTTTTCATGTTATCGGTAACTATTTCCTTCGGAACGCCACCAAATGTTTCAAATGCATTATCAAGAAATGAGAAGAGTATATCCTGCGTTTTGGAAAGAGAGACTCTGTATACCCTGAATCTTGAATATGAAAGCAATAGAACGAAAACATTTACATCTATAGTTTCTCCCGAAGAAAGAATAAATGGAATGGATTCTTTCCAATCTAACTGGGCCTGTTTACCCATAGGTGTTTCATATCGAATGGTGACCTTATCATTGTTGAAAGGCCTGCTTTTTTTGAAATAGGAATCGAATTCAGGATATTTTCTGAGGTAATGACAAAAGTTGCAATAAACACCTGTGAAACCATAGTTATCTACAAGATACTGCCATAAAACTTTTCTGTAGTAAAACACCTGTTGATTTCTGTCTGATAACAATTCCGCGATTATATTATAATACGGTGTAATGCAGTCATTATAATTCCTTGTTTCTGGTTTCGAATATCCGGTTATATATTTATCAACTGTACGTCTGTCAACTTCCAATTCTCTTGCTATTTGGCTTTTGTTAATCTTCAATATTCCATCCTCCAAAAATGGTTTTAATTTATACAGGTCATTGACACTTTCTATTTTTATGTTTGTTATGATTTGATTCTTTAGTATCATTATGAGTTCCTCCTTGTAACTCATACATCATAACATTTGTACATTCTTATTTAATATTTATTGTACATATTTAAGTATAACTTTATACATCGTAGACGGAGATATCAAAAATCCAGGTAACCTAAAGGAACGTAAAGGAACCTAGGCGTACCTTGTCAGGTGTGCTAAGATATAATTGTAAAAATATAGATGAAAGAGCTCCAGGAGTAGGAATGCCTGAGCAATCGTAAACGAGTAGAAATACTCGTTTTTTTGTTGCCCAGTGTACAGCAAAATGCCCGATGGAGGTTTTTGGGTCACAGGAAAGAAGGTGATTCTGATGTGGAATACGAGTTAAATAAGGAGTGGTTATTCAAAATTCGGTATCTGACAAAAATTCAAAAAAGATGAGGAAGGAGTGGGTCAAATACAAAAATGAAAATTGTTTTTCTAGAAAACTGTGCTACAATAAGAAGAAAAGGGAAGTGAGATTATGAGGAAACTTAAGGAATGGAAAGATATCATATCCAGCAAAATCAGGGAGCACAAAAAGCAGTCCATTACCATAATGCTGGCGCTTCTGATTGTTATTGCAGGTGTAGGAACCGGTATGTACTACGCATATCTTCCGGATCAGGCGTCTGCTTTACCTAAGGAGACAGAAACTACCAAAGGGAAGGAAGAAACGAAGGATACCAAAGTACCGGAAGAAAAGAAGGATACTGCAAAGCCGGCTCAGACGGAAGGAACACAAAAACCAGAAGAGCAGAAAGGGGAAGAAGAGAAGAAGGAGACGGTTACAGAAACAGAACAAACGCAAAAGACACCTTCTTCCACAAACGTAAAAACACCGACCCAACAGAAGCCGTCTTCCCAGCCAAAGAAACAAGAGACTTCCAAACAGCCGTCAAAGGACACTTCCAAACAACCATCAAAAGATACGCCGAAGCAGCCGTCAAAGGATACACCAAAGCAGGATCCGCCGAAGCAGCCGGAAAAGCCGGCACATACACATAGCTGGACGGCACAGACAAAAGTGGTACATCATCCGGCAACCGGTCATAACGAGCAGGTCGTGGTAAAGGAAGCATGGACGGAAACGATTCCAATTTATGAAACAGTGGCAATTGATGTTTGCAATGTGTGTAAAAAAGAAATTTTAGGAGAAGAACCTTGGGAGCATGGGAAAAAACATGCTTTGGCTGGTGAAGGAGCGGGACATCATACAGAGTATGTACAACGACAGACGGGAACCGATACCATTCATCATCCGGCAGAGTATACCACCCAGTGGATACAGGACAGTGCAGCCTGGGATGAAACGGTGACCACCGGTTATAAATGCAGCTGCGGAGCAAGTAAATAGAAAAATCAAATAGGGACGTAAAAGTAGAGTATCGATGGGATGCTCTATTTTTTATACCATTTTAAGTGAGGAGGAAAGTGTTTGAAGCAATTAAAAAAAGTCTTATCGCTGCTTTTGATCTGTGCCATATTTGGGGCAACGATTCCAGTGCAGGCGCAGTCGGAAGAAAGGAAACAGACAGCAGAAATTGAGACTATAGAGCAACAAGAAGAAAGCAGCGAAGAACAGTTCGAAGAAGCGGAAGAAACCGTTGAAAAGGAAGAAGAACAATTGGCAGAAGAGGAAGTAAAACAACCGGAAGAAGACGGTAAAAGCAATCTGGGGAGAACGGACCTGGACGATTCTAAGGAGCCATCCAAAGAGCAAAAAGAAATCGTTGAGGAGGAAGAAATCCAAACGGAAAGAAATGCAGAAGAGATTCTAAGAGAGAATGCGCAGGCAAAAGCAATGCTGCAGGAAATCGGAGTCGGTTTTGCAGAAGGATATGACGGTCAGGAGGGGATAAAAGCCAAGTCGTCAAGGGAAACGATTTATACAAAAGTGCTGGAAAAAGCCATTGGTGCGATTGATGTCATTGACTATAACGATCCGAAATGGCCGATATTACAACATTGGAATGAAGGGATGTTAGGATCCGGCAGCGGAGAGCAACTATATTGTGCCAATCCAAATATCAACTTTAAAGCCGGATATAAGACTGCCGTGGATGCGGGCAAACTTTATAACCGGACGACGATTCAGACCATTGCGGCGATGTTCTATTATTACGATCATTACATGTGCAGCGGGATTAACAGCCGTTATGACTATTTACTGAAGCAGTGTGCCGTATGGTGGGTTTTGAACGAAGTACATGGCTGGTATGGAACCGGGATAGAAATTGAAACCGGAAATAATATCACTTGTGGGCAAGGACATTGGATCGCGACCCATAAATCCGAATATCGTCTACAAGGCATTACCTGGGCCAAAAACAATTATCAATACTTCGCGGATGCCTATGGAGTGCTTTATCAGGGAGAAGGTCAGCCGCTTAGCAAATGGGGCGGGACTTACAACCCATCCGGACAAGCAGTTTTGAAAAAGAAATCTGCGAATCCGGAATTGACGAATGGAAACAGTTGTTATTCTTTGGCCGGAGCAGAGTTTGGCGTATATAACAGTACATCTCTTTCCGGAGCATCTCGGGTAGGGACGTTTACAACAGATGCCAATGGGAATTCCAATACATTGACATTGAGTCCAGGAACCTATTATGTGAAAGAGATAAAGGCACCGAAAGGCTTTGCAATAGATCCAGCTACAAAGACGATTACAGTGACATCCGGGAAGACCACAACGGTCGAGTTTGCAGATCTTCCACAAATGGACCCGGTTGGAATCTTACTCGGTAAGGTGGATGCAGAAACCAATGCGAACAAACCGCAGGGAAGTGCCACCTTACAAGGGGCAGAGTTTACTGTGAAATATTATGCAGGACTGTGGGAACAAGAGGTCGATCCAGAAACTATAGGAGAGTCTCCAAAACGGACATGGGTATTCCAGACGGATGAAGATGGATTTTGTTATTATTCAGACAAATTTAAAATATCAGGTGACAAATTATATGTTGCATCTACGGGAGCACCATCATTGCCAGTTGGAACCATTACAATTGCAGAAACAAAGGCGCCAGAGGGATACTTACTTAACCCCGAAATCTTTGTGAGGCAAATTACTACCGAAGGAAATGCGGAATGGGTAAATACCTACAACCAACCTGTTATCCCAGAAAACATACTCAAGCTGGACCTAGTAAAGAAGCAGGCGGGAACAGATATTGCAATTCCGGGTGCTGAGTTTGAACATACAAAACCGGATGGAACAAAGGAGACATTGGAAACCGATGCAGATGGCAAACTGTCATTCAAGGGGCTGCAGTATGGTCACCATGTGATTTCCGAAATCTCCGTTATGGATGGATATCTGCTGAATGGAAATGTGATTGAGTTGGAGGTTTCAGAAGAAAATGAGATTACATTGACATCCGAGATTGACCCGGATTTGGGAAAGGTTGATTTTGATGTAACACCGGAGGGAAATATTTCTTTGAGGGTAGAAGATAAGCTTTCCCCATTTCAGCTTTACATACACAAAGAAAATAATAAGGACAAGCTTCTTTCCGATGCCGAATTTACTTTGTATCGCGATCAGGAATGCACTCAGGAAGTCGGAAAAGGGACAACCAATGAGGAAGGATTTTTGAGTTTCGAAGGATTGGAAGTAGGTCAGACTTATTATTTGCGAGAGACGAAAGCGCCGGCAGGATATCGACTGCCGCTGGATGCAGAAGGGAATCCGGTTACCTATGAAATCTATACCGAAAGTACTCCGGTAAAAGAGGAATTTATCTTTTATGTAAATGGAAAAGCATATACAGGTACTTCCAATCTGGATGGAATGTTTAGCGTAGCCGGAACAAAAGCAGACCGGGAGGCCCATATGACCATCATCAATACCATTGGAATGAAATTGCCGGACACAGGCTCTGCAATGACATTCTTCATGCTATTGGGCGCCATGCTGACCGGTTTGGCAATGATCATGAACAGGCTCATGAATCGAAAAAAAGAAGTTTAAAGTTGTTTGGAAAATTAGATTTATTTAGAAAAGTGAGGAAATAAAATATGAAAAACAAGGGAATCAAAAGTTTATATGCATTTGCACTTGCCGTATCCGTAGCAACCACAGGTATCGCAGGAACTATGGGAGCCATCCGTGTATCAGCTGCAGAAACACAGGTTCGTTCTAATTTGACGACACCGGAAGGAAGTGCAGATTTTGGAAGAGGAGATGCCAGTATTACGATCCAAGGAAAGGAAGGGCAGATTCTAGTAGGAAAGAATTTCCATATCTATAAGCTGTTTGCTGCAGAAAATGCAGTTGGCGGGGAATCCATCAATTATACCTTCCATCCGGCGTATGAGACTTCATTAAAGACGGTTGTCGGAAAGAAACTTGGGAAAGCGCCGGAATCGGTAACCGAGTACGAAGTGATCGATTATATGCAGTCCTTAAACCGCAATCAAGTGGAAGGGGCGCAGGCTGATCAGAAATTAGAAGGCTCTTACAGTGCATACCGCTACTTTGTAGAAGAACTAAGAGATCAGCTTGTGGCAGATGATACAGCGGCAGATGTGGTAAGGGTATCTGCAGTAAGGGCAGATAATTCAGTTGCAATCGAAGGTCTGGAATACGGCTACTATATTGTGGATGAAGTGACGGAAGTAGGAGAAACACATTCCGCGGCCTCGATGTGTATCGTAAACACTGCAAATCCAAAAGCGGATGTCAATATCAAATCAGACTATCCAAATGTCATCAAAAAGATTCAGGAAGATGATGATCAGGATAAGGTTGGAAATGATGGATGGAATGACATTGCCGATTATGAGATCGGACAGACCGTGCCATACAAATATGAGTCCAATATCCCAAATATGAATGGGTATGATACCTACTACTATGCATGGCATGACAGGATGGATGAGGCGTTAACGTTCCATAAAGAGTCTGTGGATATCAAAATTTATGAATCCGATGAGCAGTCAAAGAGCTATACATTGAAAAAAGCAGAATTTAATGTGATTACAAACCCGGGAAATGGAGAGACGTTCCAAGTGGAGATTCCGGATATCAAGGCGATTGTCGACCGGGAGTTTGACCGTAAAAATGACCTTGATGAAAACATTTACGGACAGAAAGTAGTCCTTACTTACAATGCCACACTCAATGATAAAGCCGCGGCAGACACAGGACGTCCGGGATTCGAAAATGATGTGTGTCTTGAGTTTTCCAACAACCCAGACCATGATGGTGATGGAAGCACCGGATACACTCCGTGGGATACGGTTGTATGTTTTACATATAAGATCAATGTACTAAAGACGAATCACCATGACTTGGAATTGGAAGGAGCGAAATTCCGTCTGTATTCGGATAAAGAATTGAAGAACGAAGTTTATGTAAAGAAAACAGAAGAGGGATATAACGTGATCAATCGTGACAGCCTTGGAGGAAACGATCACACAGGCGGAAATGTGCCTGCAGAGGCGGTCGAGATGGTATCAAGTGCAGAGGGTACATTTGTGATCTATGGATTGGACAGCGGCACCTACTATCTGAAAGAAACAAAGGCGCCTGCCGGATACCGAAAACTTCTTGACCCAATCGTATTACATTTAAAAGCCACATTCACAGACAGTCGAAATAATTACATCAAAGGGGATGGAGCTGCCGACAGGACATTGCAGAAGCTGGAAGCAGATGCGCATATCAAAACATTCTTAGAAGGCGCATACAAAGAGTCCGAGGTAGAATTGATCGCAGATGCAAATGATGGCGCTGCAAACATTACGGTCATCAATACGGTTGGGAAAAAATTACCGATAACCGGTTCCGCGATGATGCTCCTTATGCTTGGGGCAGGAACAGTATTAGTCGGTTATTCCTTGTTTCGAAGCAGAAAAGAAAAAACAGATACAGATGAAGTGAGATAATATGAAGCGAAAAAAGATTTTAACAGGGATGCTGTTTGCTGCGGGATTGTTCCTGTGTGCCTATCCACTGGTAAGCAGTATCATAGAGCGGCGGCATCAGGAAGAAGCTGTTGCTACATACCAAACCGAAGTGGAATCAACCGATACAGCCGAAGTAAAACAGGTTTTGGAACAGGCGCAACGATATAACGAAATGCTGTGGCAGACCAAGGGACTCATTATCAATGAGATTCAAAATGAGGTTTTGAGTGACCAAAATTATCAGGAGCAGCTAAAACTGGCCGAACATGGCATTATGGGAGCAATCAGTATTCCGAAAATCAATGTGGTTCTGCCTGTGTACCATGGAACAGAAGAAGAGACATTGAAAAATGGTGTGGGACATATGCAGGAGAGCAGCCTTCCGATCGGCGGAGAAAATACACATTGTCTCCTGACCGGACACAGAGGGCTTCCCAATTCCAAGCTGTTTACGAGATTGGATGAACTGGAGCCAGGAGATCTGTTCTTTCTCGAAACCTGCAATGAAAAGCTGGCATACAGGGTAAACCAGATTGAAATCATTGATCCGGAAGACGTGGAAGGTCTTGGGATTCATGCAGGAAAAGATTTGGTATCTTTGATCACCTGCACGCCATATGGGTTGAATACACACAGGCTGGTCGTCACAGGAGAGAGGATTCCGTATACCGAAGAGGCAGAGCAGGAAACCAAGGCGGAAATGCTCTCCTTTCGGGAATTGTTGTTCGCATCACTTCCGTTTCTGTTTCTTTCTGCCGGAGTGATGCATTTGATAAAAAAGAAAAAGGGGGAAAAGTCAAGATGAAGAAATTAAAAATGAGATGGATGCTTCCGGTGATCGCAATGCTAATTTGTTCGATGTCAGTATGTGCTGCGAACAGGAATATCGCATTGTCAGGCAATCCACAGGAAGTCGATCACCAGGAAAAAGGAAGCATTGAAATCGAATTAACCGATGGCAGTGCGGGTACCTCGAAGGAAGGAGTTGTATTTCAATATGATAAGGTTGCAGAGGTTATCGATGGGCAATATAAGCTGTGCTCTGAATACGCAAAAAGTGGAATTGACTTAAATGTAATTGAGCATGCGGAAGAGTTGGATAAGGCAGCAAAGACATTTTGCAGGTATCGGCTTGCAGATGGTACCTGCAGGACAGATGCAGATGGAAAAGCTGTGGTCGAAGACTTAGAAGTAGGAGTGTATTTGTTATATGCAACGGAAACGAAGCAATATGAGGAGATCACGCCAGTACTAATTGCGATCCCGACTTGGGGAGAAGTACAAGGAGATATGCTATATGACGTAAAAGTGATTCCAAAGCATGCACCAAGGATTCCGGAAAGGGAGATTGTAAAGACCGGTGATTCTGCAATTCCATACCGACTGACAGGGCTGGTAATCATATCTGTATCCGTGGTATTGGCCGTATGTTATAAAAAGAAACAATACAATGAAAAATAGAGAGGATACCGAAACTCGTGAAGGGTTTCGGTATTTTTGCTTTTAAAAGATAAAGAAATCGTGTACAATAACTACAGAACAAAATTACCAGACATGGAGATATGTAATATGAGTGAAAAGATTGTATTGATAGATGGACACAGTATTTTGAACCGCGCTTTTTTTGGTATTCCGGATCTTACGAATGCAGAAGGTTTGCATACAAATGCAATTTACGGATTTTTGAATATTATGTTCAAGATATTAGAGGATGAGAAGCCGGATTATCTGACGGTAGCGTTTGATGTGCACGCGCCGACGTTTCGGCATGAGATGTTCGCGGAATATAAAGGAACGAGAAAACCGATGGCAGAAGAGCTTAGGCAGCAAGTACCGGTGATGAAGGAAGTTCTGAAGGCGATGGGCGTAGATGTAATTGAAAAGGCAGGATTAGAAGCAGATGACCTGCTTGGTACGCTGTCGAGACGGTGTGAAGAGCAAGGCGTTTTGGTGTCGGTGATTTCCGGAGACAGAGATTTGCTGCAGCTTGCGACTGAGAAGGTAAAGATCCGTATTCCAAAGACAAAACAGGGACGTACAGAGGTAGAGGATTATTTTGCTTCGGATGTAAAAGAGCGATACCAGGTGACGCCGAAAGAATTTATTGATCTGAAGGCATTGATGGGCGATACATCCGATAATATTCCGGGGGTACCGAGCATCGGAGAGAAGACGGCGACAAAGATCATCGCGGAATATGGTTCCGTGGAAAATGCGTATGCGCATGTGGATGAATTAAAGCCTCCAAGAGCGAGCAAGGCGCTGCAGGAGCATTATGATTTGGCACAGCTTAGCAAAACGTTGGCAACGATTGAGGTTCATGCAGATTTCGCATATGACATGGAGAGCGCAAGACTTGGTAATTTGTATACGGATGAGGCTTACGAGTGGTTCCAGAGACTGCAGTTTAAAAATTTCCTTAGCCGTTTTGATGTGATGGCAAAGGAAAGTGACGCGGCACAGTATTTTGTGGAAGTGAAAGAGTTTGCAGAAGCGGAGCGGATATTTGAAAAAGCAAAAGAGAGTAACTGTATTGGCGTTATTTTTAAGAAAGATATGGAAAATGTATTGCCGTTATTTGCGAATGACGCCGACTATAGTGTAGTGGGAATCGCGTTTGACAAGCAGGAGATCTATAACATTTCTATTGGCGGAATGATTACGACAGAATATGTGGCAGGGAAGCTAAGAGAGTGTGCAAAAGAAGGGGTGTGCCTGGCTGTGTATGATTTAAAGGAGATGCTTCCATATCTTGGGATTTCCGAGAAAGAACCTTGCTTTGACGCAATGATCGCAGCATATCTTTTGAATCCTTTGAAAAATGGATACGAACTTGGTGATATAGCACATGAATATTTGAATCTGACTATTGACGAAAAATTGGATATTAGAAAGAAAGCATGTTATGAGGCTTATGCACTGTATGAATGCCAAACGTTAATGAGGGAGCGGTTAAGCGAGAACAAGATGGCGGAGCTCTTTGAAAAGATAGAGATGCCGCTTGTGTTCATGCTTTATGATATGGAACAGGCGGGTGTAAGAGTAGAGGCCGAGGCGCTTAAAATATATGGAGAGCAGCTTGGCGGGAAAATTGTGGAGCTGGAAAAGGAGATTTACCAGGCAGCCGGAAAAGAGTTTAATATTAATTCGCCGAAACAGCTTGGCGTGATTTTGTTTGAAGAATTGAAGCTGCCGCATGGAAAGAAGACAAAGAGCGGATATTCTACGGCGGCAGATATTTTGGAAAAATTAGCGCCGGATTATCCGATTGTCAATCAGATATTAGAATACCGTCAGCTTACAAAATTAAAATCGACTTATGCAGATGGCCTTGCGAATTTCATAGACCTGGATGGAAGAATTCACGGAAAGTTTAATCAGACAGTGACAGCGACTGGGCGTATCAGCAGCACAGAACCGAATCTGCAGAATATTCCGGTACGTATGGAACTTGGAAGATTGATTCGAAAAGTATTTATCCCGGCAGAGGATTATGTGTTTTTGGATGCGGACTATTCTCAGATCGAGCTTCGTATACTGGCGCATTGCGCTCAAGATGAAGCGCTGATCGAGGCATATCGGGAAGCGGAAGATATTCATAGGATTACGGCGTCTCAGGTGTTCCACACGCCATTTGATGAAGTGACAGATTTACAGAGAAGAAATGCCAAGGCAGTAAACTTTGGAATCGTGTATGGGATCAGTTCTTTTGGGCTTAGTCAGGATTTAAGTATTACGAGAAAAGAAGCGCAGCAGTATATCAAGAGGTATTTTGAAACCTATCCGGGCATTAAAAAATTCCTGGATGATACGGTTGCTTTTGCAAAACAAGAAGGATATGTAGTAACGCTTTTTGGCAGGAGAAGACCGGTACCAGAACTTTCATCAAGTAATTTTATGCAAAGAAGTTTTGGAGAACGTGTGGCGATGAATGCACCGATTCAAGGGACGGCGGCAGATATTATGAAGATTGCGATGATTGGTGTGAATCGCGCGTTAAAAGAGAAGAATCTGAAATCAAGGATTGTCATCCAGGTGCATGATGAGTTGCTTGTAGAGACGCATAAAGATGAGATTGAAATCGTAAAAGCTATTTTGGAGGAAGAAATGAGCAGCGCGGCAAAATTAGATGTACCGTTGGAAATAGATATGAATGAAGGTGCAAACTGGTACGAGTCTAAATAGCCAGGCTGGCAGATAAGGAAAACGAAATGAAAATTATAGGGATTACAGGGGGAATTGGTTCCGGAAAAAGCAAGGTGCTTAGTTATCTGGAGGAAACGTATAAAGCGCCGGCTTATGAGGCAGATAAGGTGGCTCATAAGCTGCAGGAACCAGGACAGACCTGTTACAAAAAGATTGTGGCGAGTTTTGGAGAAGAAGTTTTAAAAGAAGGGGGGGATGTTGACAGGAAGAAGCTTGGCGAGATTGTATTTGCAGATGCAAAGAGAAGAAGCGTTTTGAATGAGATCGTACATCCGGCTGTAAAATGCTATATTCGGGAGCGGATTGCGGAAGAAAAAGAGAAAGGGAGTCCGATTTTTTTTGTTGAGGCAGCGCTTTTGATTGAGGATCATTATGATGAAATCTGTGACGAGCTTTGGTATATTTATGCAAAGGAAGACGTAAGAAAAGAAAGACTGCGTACATCCAGAGGATATAGTGAAGAAAAAATAGATCAGATTTTTACATCACAAAAAAGTGTAGATGAATTTCGCGAAAAATGCGATAGAGAATTTGACAACAGCGGTTTTTTTAAAGACACTTGCATCTTGCTAAGAAAAGCTGTAGAATCTATATGTTGAGGTTTTGGATAGCACAAAACCATATAACTAGCGATAATGGAAGAAGTTAGGAGTATTACGATGAGATTGTGCAGCATAGCAAGCGGAAGCAGCGGAAATTGCATTTATATAGGGAGTGACACGACACATATTTTGATCGATACTGGAATCAGTAAGAAAAAAATCGAGGAAGGATTGGATGTGCTGGGGGTAAAAGGAGAAGAACTCAAAGGGATATTCATTACCCATGAGCATAGTGATCATATCCAAGGCTTGGGAGTGTTTTCCAGAAAATATAAAGTGCCGATTTATGCGACGCCGGGAACATTGAAAGGAATAAAAGCGTGCAAATCACTTGGGAAAATCGAAGAAGGCTTATATCATGAGGTGCATACAGACGAGCCCTTGACAGTAGGAGATTTAAAGGTATGTCCATTTGTGATTTCTCATGATGCGAATGAACCAAGTGGTTACCGGGTAGAACATGAAGGCAAAGCAGTTGCAGTTGCAACAGATCTTGGGAAATATGATGAATATATTGTAGAGAACCTAAAGAACTTAGACGGCGTTTTATTGGAAGCGAATCATGATGTACACATGCTTGAGGTGGGACCGTATCCGTATCCGTTAAAGCGAAGAGTACTTGGAGACAGAGGGCATTTGTCAAATGAATTGTCGGGAAGGCTGCTCTGCGATATATTACATAAAAATTTGAAATTTGTTATGCTTGGACATTTGAGTAAGGAAAATAATTATGCAGACCTTGCATATGAGACAGTGAAGCTGGAAGTCTCGCTTGGTGATAACCCGTTTCAGGGAGAAGATTTGAATCTTACTGTAGCAGTGCGAGATTGTATATCGGATATCATGATAGTTTAGAAAAGAAAAGGAAAGGGAAACGTGATGAAAAAAATTGCAATTGTAACTGACAGTAACAGTGGGATTACACAGGCACAGGCGAAAACGATGGGAATTTATGTGGTGCCGATGCCATTTTTCATTGATGAAAAATTATATTTTGAAGATATTACACTGACACAGGAAGAATTCTACGGAAGGTTAGAAGCAGATTCTGATATATCGACGTCGCAGCCGTCTCCTGGGGATGTGATGGAGTTGTGGGAAGAAGTGTTAAAGGAATATGATGAGATTGTGCATATTCCGATGTCTTCCGGTCTTAGCAGTACTTGCGAGACTTCAATGATGCTTTCAAAAGATTATGACGGAAGAGTACAGGTAGTCGATAATAAAAGGATTTCTGTAACGATGCGCCAATCCGTCTTGGATGCGGTGGAACTGGCAAAAAAAGGTAAAGATGCGGCTCAAATTAAAGAAATATTAGAAAAGCATGCATTGGATGCAAGTATTTACATTACCGTGGATACCTTGAAATATCTGAAAAAAGGCGGAAGAATCACAGCAGCGGCTGCTGCGATCGGCACGGTTCTTAATTTAAAGCCGGTACTGCAGATTCAAGGAGACAAGCTGGATGCATTCTCGAAATGCCGTGGATTCAAACAAGGAAAAAAGACGATGTTGGATGCGATGGAAAAAGATTTGCTTCACCGTTTTGAAGGGCAGGCAGTTCATATGCAGGCAGCTTACACCTGCTCAGAAGAAGAGGCAGAAAAATGGAAAAAAGAGATTGAAGAGCGTTTTCCAAATTGTGAAGTACATATGGATAAATTGTCACTTAGCATTGCGTGCCATATAGGACCAGGAGCGATGGCGATTGCATGTACAAAGAAATTAGATGAATTGGCATAATGAAGTGTTGAAAGGGGTTATCAAAAAGATAGCCTCTTTTTTCTTTGTTGTATTAAGATGAAAAAGTTTTACTTGGAAGATAGCTATTTTTATGAAAATTATGGTATACTGGACACAATCAAATGAGAACGCAATAGTATGGAAAGAAAGAGGAAAAGCCTATGAAAAGAGAAAAAAGAATGTGGTCCTGGATTTTGATGATGGCATTGCTGATCGGGATGCTGTCAGGGTATGTTCCTGTCGAGACAAAAGCGGCTGATAACAATCTTGCGCTGCATAGACCGGCAAGGGCATCTGCTTATTTGGAAGGAAACGCTTCGTATCCGGCCAGAACACCCCAGTTGGCAGTAGATGGAGAAGGTGATTTTGTCAACAACCAGAACAGCAGATGGCAAAGTGGTGAGGCGGCACAGTTTAGTGAGCAGTGGTTGGAAGTAGATCTTGGGAAAGAAGCTATGGTCTCACAGGTAACAGTCAAGTTCTTTGCAAAGTTATATGGTAATTTTGTGATCGAAACTGCCGACATGAATACAGAAGATGCCGTATGGGAAACAGTGAAAGAAGTAACGGATATTCCAAGCGGAAACGAGACGAATATTATAAAAACAGTCGATTTGACGGAAGGTGGAGAGCCCGTTTTAATAAAACGTTATATCAGGCTTCGTTTTACTTCTGCAAATAATAATGCTGCAAACAGAAGTATCGCAGTGTTTGAATTTGAAGTTTATGGAACACAGGAAAATGACTCGAGCGGAGAGGATGAACTCTTTACAGGAAATGTGGCGAAAGGGAAGAGAGCAACAGCGTCAGGAGTGGAAGTAGAAGGACGGTGGACGCCAGAGCTTGCAGTCGATGGAGACAAGACTACGGCAGATTCCAGATGGTCAGCAGGGCGTATGAAGAATTCCGGAGCCGCCCAAAGTCCGCAATGGTTAGAACTCGATTTGAAAAATGAAGTCACGGATATTACAGAGATTGTACTTTATTTTCATCTGAAAGTGTGGTCTACGAACTATGAGATTCAGACAAGAGACAGTAAGAGCGAAGAGTGGCAGTCAGTAAAGACGATGCAATGTTTGCCATCGGATGAGACAAACCGTATTGACAGGATTACGGATGTTTCCAGATTAGGTCGATATGTTCGTTTCTATTTTCACGAAGTGAATGAAAGGGCAGCAGGCATCAGTGTTTCGGTAAAGGAAATTGAAGTTATGGGAACACAGGTCCAGACGCCGGAGATGTCAGAACCAGAGACGGCAGGCGAAGTATTAGACCAGATCAGTTTGGGAGAAATTACGAAAGAGACGACAAAGATCATGCTTCCGGAGTATGCCAATTATGAGGTACGCGTAAAGGGAAGCGAATTTCCGCAGGTAATTTCGGATAATGGAGATATTACTTTGCATAACATATACGATTATTCAAACATGAATATTATCGTAGAGGCGGTACATAAAGAGGATGAAAGTGACAAGGCGGAGAGAGAGTTTTGGGTAACGGTTCCGAAAAAAACCGACGATATAACATTATTCCCAGAAATCGCCAAGCCGAATGAAGAGCCGAAAGTGATTCCAAGTATTCAGGAGTGGTATGGATACGAAGGCGACTTTAGATTAAGCAAAGACAGCAAAATATGTATCGTAGATGAAGCAGGAATCGGGCTTGAGAAAATAGCAAACCGTTTTGCGGAAGATATGAAAGATATTACCGGATGGGATTTGGAAATCACAACAGAAGCGTCTGCAGACAGCGGCGATATTGTGCTTTATGCAGTGACAGAAGATCGGTATGATACTGGGGCAGAAGGGTATTTCCTTGTGTCAGATGATGGCAGCATACATATTGAAAGCAGCGGATATAACGGATGCTTGTATGGACTTATGACGTTGGAACAGGTATTTTATCCGCAAAAGGAGAGCTTTGTATTCCCGAATGGTGTAATTAGAGATTATCCAAATTATGAGATTCGAGGGATCATGCTTGATATTGCAAGAGCGCCATATCGGCTGGAAACATTACAAGATATTGTAAGAATGTTGTCTTTTTACAAATTGAATGATGTACAGTTTCACCTGAATGATAACAGGCATGTAGGAGATGCAGGAGACAGAGGCGATTATACGTGGTGGGAGACGAATGGTTCTGAAGGCATGTTTCGTTTGGAAAGCGATAAGTTTCCAAGTCTTATGACGGATGGAAAAGATGATCTGTATTACAACGAAATCTACGGTGGAGAACCGCAGTATACAAAAAAAGAATATAAGGAATTGCAGCAGCTGGCCATTGATTATGGAATCAATCCGGTGTCTGAGATTGACGGCCCTGGACATTCTTTGCTATTTACAAAATATGTAAGAGAACATTTTGAAGAGGCAAAGCAGGCCGTACCGGAACTTACTGGTGATATTCAAAATGAAAGAGATTGGGAATTACTGGCGGTATCCGGGGAAAAAGGGAAACAGGCTCTGGCATTTATCAAAGCGCTGTATAGTGAGTATCTGGATGATGAAGTTTTCCTTGGAGATGTGAGTATCGGTATTGATGAATATTGGAATATCCAGGCCTCTGAATATGATGGCATGGAAGCTTATATCAGAGAATTATCTGAGCTTGTCAAGGCAAAAGGAAAAAGAGTGCGTATGTGGGGCTCTATGAGAAGTTATTTTGATAATGCAGGCAGGGATGCCAAACCATATAATGATATAGTTGTAGATATGTGGGCCTCGAATTGGGAGAATGCAAACAAGCGTATTTCGGAAGGATATGAAATCATTAATGTAGAAAACAGTTATCTGTACGGGAATCCGGGAAGAGACAACCGCGATATTGTAAATGTGGAACAATTATTCCATGATTGGGATCCGACAGTTATGACAGGAGCGAATTTGAAGAAAGGCGAACCAAATCTTTTAGGAGCGAAGACTGCATTATGGGCAGATATCAATAAGATGGGTCTGACAGAACGAGATTCTCTAGAGCGTATATTAAGACAATCTGCAGTCATGTGTGAAAAGACATGGGGCGGAACGGATGAAGATCAGACATTCGAAGAATATAGCTTCAAATACGAGCAGTTACGAGAGGGACCTGCTGTGGAGACTGGATTTGATATAGAATCCGAAAGTGATCTTGTATTGTCTTATGATTTTGAGAATGTAAAAGAAGGCGTCGTTTACGATGGCAGCGGAAATGATTATCATGGCGTGATTACAGGAGCCACAGTGGAAAAGATAGATGGACAATCTTGGCTTACCATGGACAATGTGGGAAGATTAGAAACAACACTTGGCTCTTTGGACTATCCTTATACGGTGCAGTTTGATTTGAGGCTTCCAAAAGATTTAGAGCTGTCAGAAGATATGAATCTGTTCGACAGCAAGGATGGAAGATTAACTGTGAAACAAAATGGAAATTTAGGATTGAACCGCTCGTTCTTTGACCAGGATTTTGGTTACCGGATTCCAAAAGGGGAGAAGGTTGCATTGACTGTTGTAGGAACACAGCAGATGACAAAATTGTATGTGAATGGCAAGTTAGAGGCAACGCTTGCAAGAACAACTTCTTCTGAGACCGATTATGCTCATTTGTTATCAACATTTGTATTTCCGTTAAATAATATCGGAAAAGGAATGAAAGGAAGTATTGCAGATATTCGTATTTATAATAAAGCGATTTCTCCGCAGGTATTGGATGCACAGGCAAACGGCAAAGAAATCGGTTATGTGAATGTATCTCAGGATAAAGGAGCGGCAGGTGTAGCACATCGGGAAAATGCAGGCGGTCAGGATGTTGGCTGGAAGAAATTAAGAGTCGGCTGGAAAGCGCTTGACGGGGATGGAAATGCTTTGGATGGCACGCATACTACAGATGTCAGTGAAAAAGATTCTTTCTTTGAGGGAACATTTGCCGGAAGTACCTTTGCGGTAGATATGTGGGAGACGAATGATATCAGTAAGATCGTGCTGCAGTGGGATGCTTCGCCGGCGATATTCAAGATGCAGACTTCACAAGATGGCAAAGTGTGGACGGATATACCAGAATGTGAATCGATTACAGGAAAAGCAGTTAATGTAATTGAATTTGATGAACCATTAAGTACGCGTTACTTAAGAATGCAGTGTTTAGCCATTGCCGGAGGAAGAAGTTCTTATCAGCTTAGAGAATTTGAGGCTTATGAAAAGACGGATAAGATGCTCTTGGAAGAGGCACTTGCAAAAGGAGAGGTATTTACAGAAGATTTAGGTCTTACTTTTGCAGAACAAAAGGAGTACGAAATTTTTTATGGTGCGTATGTAAAAGCAAAAGCAACAATGGAAAATCTGCTCGCTGATCAGGAAGAGATTGCGAAGGCAACGGAGCAGTTAAAAACAGCAATGGAAAACCTTCCGGATACACCTGGAAAAGAGGCAGATAAGTCAGATTTGGAAACGTTGATCGCATATGCGAAAGAACAGCAGGAAGCAGCTGAATATATCCATGTAGTTCCGGCGGTGAAGTCCTTATTTGAAAAAGCGCTGCAGGAAGCAAAAAATATATATTCGGATATAAAAGCAACGCAAAAAGCAGTGGAGGATGCATACGAAGAACTTCTTGGAGCAACACACTTACTTAAGTTTATTGGAAATGCAGAAAATTTGCAGGAAGCTTATGAAGCTGCTAAAGCTGTAGATTACAGTATCTATACACCAAATACCAGAAAAGCAATGGAAGAAGCTTTGGAGAGAACCAAAATAGTACTGGATAATGAGAATGCCTTGCAGGCAGAGATTGATGAAGCATACAAAGATTTGCGTCAGGCAATTTTTGAGCTTCGTGAAATCCCGAATAAAGACAGATTGGAAGAATTGCTTGCAAGCGTGGAAAAGATAGATTTGTCTATGTATAAAGAGAAATCTGCCAAAGCTGTGAAAGCTGCGTACGAGAAAGCGCTCTTGGTACTGAAAGATGAAAATGTAAGTCAGAAAGAGGTTGATAAGGCAGTTGCGGCGTTAAAAGAGAGTATAGCGGTACTTGAGGAGAAAGAAAATATCGACACAGAGAAAAAAGTACAGGCAACTGCAGCGAAAGCTGAAGTAAAAACCAAAGCGAAAACTGCTGCAAAAACTGCAGATAATACACAGACAGCAGTTTGGGCATTGATGCTGCTGGCAGCGGCGTCTGTGTGTTACAGAAGCAGAAACCATAAAAGAATCCGGTCAGGATTGAGTTGAAAAATGTAAAATGCTAAGTCAAAGGTCTCAAGCCTTTGGCTTAGCATTTTGTGATGTGTACTGGCGTGCTTTATACGCGCACAATTTCCTGCGTATATTCGTTGATAAACGATGTTTTATATTTTTGCGTGATAACGGATTCGTAAAGATTATTTGCATAAATCTCTTTTTCAAGCATGTGTGCGGCGAATGGTTCCAGCGTTTCAGTATTGGTCAGCTTTGTAAGCAGAGGAATCTGACTACATTTTTTGATTGTTCTTAGTACAGAAGTATCTTTTTGACAAAAGCCAAGAAGCCTTGCATAGCCATGATAATGGTGGTCGCCGTAAGTCTGCATGTCTTCTTTGGTGATATCTAAAATGATATGCAAGAGGATGCGGCGGATCCTGGTATAGGTGATTTCCTTTGTCTTGAGTAGATCGCAAAATTGTTCGAAAGAGACGAAGGCATTCAATTGGCGATAAACCCGGTTGGCAAGGTCTTCGGTTACATCTGCAAAACGGGTGAGACTTGTCTTGGTTTCCGAAAGAAGTTTATATTTTAAGAGCAAAGAAAAATCATCGGCAGATATCGGATAGCGCAGTCGGTAGTTTTCATTAAAAAGCTGAATGGAAGAATCCGGAATATGGCTTTTAAGGGGTGGCAGAGCATCTTTGGGATAAGCAAAAAGTTTTCGGATCGCGGATGCAGAGCTGCAATGAGCGTGCAGCTCTGCATCGTGATAATCCGCACCGAAGCGTTTGATTGTGTAAGGTGTCAGTCTGGCATTTAGCTGAAGATTCGCCTTTAAGTATTCGATGCCAAGAATATTATTTGGCTGTGTCAAAATAGCGTTTACTTTCTCGCTTTTCATATAAGCAGCCAGCGCTTTTTGGCGTGCAGAAGGAAAGGTGAGTCCTTCTTTTAAGTAGTTCTGCAAAAGATGGCGGTATTCGAAAGGCTCCGATGCGGCAACTTCTGCGATTTCGGACAGGGTGCTGATATCACCGCATTCGCTTCCGAAACAAAAACCATCTATGCATCCAAGAGAAGCAAGAAGAGAAACAGCACCTCTTGCGAAGTATTCAGCGCTGCCTGTTGCATAAGGAACCGGAAGCTCTAAGACGGCAGAGATGCCATTTTGTAAAGCTGCTTTGGTACGCAAATGTTTTGGCATGATAGCAGGAGTTCCTCTTTGGACATAATTGCCGCTCATGATGGCAATCGCTTTATCTGCACCTGATTTTTCCAATGCTTTTTCAATATGATATTTGTGCCCGTTGTGAAAAGGGTTATATTCCGTGATCAATCCGATAATTTTCATAATTCTCCTTCTTTTCTTGCATATCGTAGTTAGAAAGATTATACTATAAAAGGCGAATTGGTGCAAAAAAGAATTCTAAGGAGGGGCGGCTTATGACAGCAGAAGAGATTTTACAATATCTAGAAGAGCGTAATTACAAAGAATTAAAAGAAAAACTAGAGTCGATGCACCCCGTTGATATTGCACAAATTCTGGAAGAAGTTACGGAAAAGCAGGTTGCGCTTGTATTCAGACTTCTTGCAAAAGAAGAGGCTGCAGAGACATTTTCTTATATGAATAATGATATGAGAGAAAATCTGATTGGAGCATTGACAGATTCCGAGCTTGAGGAAGTCATTGAGGAAATGTACTTAGATGATACGGTTGACGTTTTAGAAGAATTGCCGGCTAATGTAGTAGACCGTATTCTTATGGTAACCGATGAAGAGACTCGTATCCAGATCAACACACTTTTGAACTATCCGGAGGATAGTGCCGGAAGTATTATGAATATCGATTATATCGGTTTTCAAAAAGATATGACAGTTGCAGAAGGAATCTTAAAAATTAGACAGGTTGGGCTTAACAGGGAGACGATATATACCTGTTATGTGACGGAAAAACGAAAACTGATTGGAGTAGTCGATATCAAAGAACTTCTTACCACGAGTGAAAACAGTACGATGGAAGAAATCATGGATACCAATATCTTGTATGCCAATACCCATGATGACAAGGAGGATGTGGCAAGGAGAATCAATAAGTATGGTCTTGTGGCAATGCCGATTGTAGATAATGAGATGTGCATGGTCGGTATCGTAACGGTAGATGACGCGATGCTTGTTATGCAGGATGAGGCAACGGAAGATATCAGCATGATGGCAGCGGTGACTCCGAGCGAGGAATCCTATTTCAGCACCAGTGTATTTCAGCATGCAAAGAGCAGAAGTCTGTGGCTGCTGCTTTTGATGCTTTCAGCTACTGTGACGGGGATAATTCTTGGATATTATGAAGAAGCAATGGCAGTGATGCCGGAACTCGTCACCTTTATTCCGATGCTGATGGGTACCGGTGGTAACTGCGGCTCACAAAGCTCTGCGGTGATCATTCGAGGACTTGCCGTCGGTGAGATAGAATTTCCTGACATTTTGAAGGTCGTTTTTAAGGAAATCCGGATTGCAGTAGTTGTCGGCATCGTATTATCGGTGGTGAATGGGCTTCGTATCGTGATCATGTATCAGGATCCGATGCTTGCATTGGCGCTTGGGATCACGATGATATCAATTGTATGTATGGCAAAACTGATCGGGTGTACGCTGCCGCTGATCGCAAAGAAAATCGGAGTAGACCCGGCGATTATGGCAGGGCCATTGATCACAACAATTTTGGATACTTGTACGATACTCGTATATTTCAGGGTTGTGACAATGATTTATCATTTATAAAGCAAATTGTATTAAAAAATAGACATGAGAAAACCTTGTATACAATATTTTTTTGGTTTATAATAATTTTATATGAGAATATTTGGAAAGGAGTCCTTAAAAATGGGATTTATTGACGTAATCAAAGAAAAAGCGAAACAGAACGTTAAGACAATAGTTCTTCCGGAGACAGAAGACAAAAGAACTTATGAAGCGGCAGAAGCGGTATTAAGAGATGGAACAGCAAAATTAATCTTAGTAGGAAGTAAAGAAGAGATTGAAAAGAACGGAGCAGGTTACGATATCTCGGGAGCAACGATCGTTGATCCGGCTACTTACGAAAAAACGGATGCTTACATTGCAAAATTAGTAGAGCTTCGTCAGGCAAAAGGCATGACAGAGGAAAAAGCAAGAGAGCTTCTTCTTTCTAATTATTTATACTACGGTGTTATGATGGTAAAAATGGGAGATGCTGATGGTATGGTATCAGGTGCATGTCATTCTACGGCAGATACATTGAGACCATGTTTACAGATTTTGAAGACAAAACCAGGTACAAAACTGGTATCTGCATTCTTTGTGATGGTAGTGCCAGACTGTGATATGGGAGAGAAAGGAACATTTATCTTTGGAGACTCCGGCCTTGAACAGAATCCGGATTCAGAAAAACTTGCAAATATTGCAATTTCTTCCGCAGAATCTTTTAAATTGTTAGTAGGCGCAGAGCCAAAAGTTGCGATGTTGTCTCATTCTACAAAAGGAAGTGCAAAACATGCAGATGTAGATAAGGTAGTAGAAGCTACAAAAATCGCTCAGGAACTTGCACCGGAACTTGCATTGGACGGCGAATTGCAGTTGGATGCAGCCATTGTACCGGAAATTGCAGCTTCCAAAGCGCCAGGCAGCAAAGTGGCAGGACAGGCTAACGTGTTGATCTTCCCAGACCTTGATGCAGGTAATATCGGATATAAATTAGCACAGCGTCTTGCAAAAGCAGAGGCTTACGGTCCGCTTACACAGGGTATCGCAAAACCAGTTAACGATTTGTCCCGCGGATGTTCCGCAGCAGATATCGAGGGTGTAGTAGCAATCACAGCCGTACAGGCACAGGCAGAATAGGGAGGAAGAAAAAATGAATGTATTAGTAATTAACTGCGGAAGTTCCTCTTTAAAATTCCAGTTGATCAATTCCGATACAGAAGCAGTGCTTGCAAAAGGACTCTGTGAGAGAATCGGAATTGACGGAAGACTGACTTATCAGCCGGCAGGCGGTGAGAAAGCTATTACGGATAAAGCGATGCCGACGCATACAGAAGCAATTCAGTTTGTAATAGACGCACTGACAGACACCGATACGGGGGTTGTAAAAAGCTTAGAAGAAATCGGAGCAGTCGGACATCGTGTGGTACACGGCGGAGAAAAATTCGCAAGCTCTGTTGTGATCACAGAAGAAGTAAAAGCAGCAATTGAAGAGTGCAATGATCTTGCACCGCTTCACAATCCTGCAAATCTGATTGGAATTAATGCGTGTGAAGGCTTAATGCCGGGCACACCGATGGTAGCCGTATTTGATACTGCATTCCATCAGACAATGCCAGGTACGGCATATATGTATGGACTTCCATATGAATATTATGACAAATATAAGGTAAGACGTTATGGTTTCCATGGTACAAGCCATAGCTTTGTATCTAAAAGAGTGGCAGAGTTCCTTGGAAAAGATTATGAAGCTACCAAGACAATCGTGTGTCACCTTGGAAATGGTTCCAGTATCTGTGCAGTGAAAAACGGAAAGTCAGTAGACACTTCCATGGGTCTTACTCCGCTTGAAGGTCTTGTAATGGGAACACGTTCCGGAGATATCGATCCGGCAATCATGGAATTCATTGCAAAGAAAGAAAACCTTGATATTGATGGCCTTATGACAGTGCTTAATAAAAAATCCGGTGTAGAGGGTGTTTCTGGTGTGTCCAGTGATTTCCGTGATCTTACCGCAGCTGCAGAATCAGGAAATGAACGAGCAGCGCTTGCACTTGAAGTATTTGCTTATCGCGTAGCAAAATATGTGGGAAGCTATGCGGCAGCGATGAACGGTGTGGACAATATCGTATTCACAGCAGGTATCGGTGAAAATGATGCAGCAATGAGAAGCAAAATCTGTGCTTATCTGGGATATCTTGGAATTGCGATTAATGAAGCGGCGAATGCAAAGCGTGGAGAAGAGATTGTAATCTCTACAGAAGATTCGAAAGTGAACGTGCTTGTAATTCCTACAAACGAAGAACTGGCAATCGCAAGAGAAACAGTTGCATTGGTATAATTATAGAATATAGGAAAAACGATGGGATTATTACCTAAGCAGAAAAGAATCTGTTTAGGTAATAATCCCATTTTTATGATATGGGAAAGTTCATACTTTCCTATATCATAAAACGCTCCGCGGGATGTGCACTGCGGCGTACAATGAAATTGTCGTATGCGACCGCCGCAGGCGCAAGAATGTGCGAAGCACATTCTTTGTTCTTCTTGATTTTTATAAAAACATTAAAAAAGATTTTTGTAAAATACACAATTATATATAGGAAATATTTGAAAGATATGTTAAAATGATACAAAAATGGTAGGAGGAGAACAGAAAATGTATGAAACAGGAATGTGGAAAAAAAGCGTTTGCGTGATACTTTCTTTAATGCTGATATTACAGCCTCTTATAGCAAACGCAGGAGAAAAGAAAGAAAGCAATGTAGTAATCAATGTGCTAGATTATGGGGCTGATCCAAGCGGTGTAAACGACAGTGCAGTCGCCATATGGAAGGCCTTAGAAGCAGCAAAAGAGGTTTCTGGAAATGGGGAAAAGCACGTAACAGTCAATTTCCCAAAAGGAGAATATCATATTTATAAAGATAAGGCGCAGCAAAGAGAATATCATACTTCCAATACGAATAGTATTGAGAATCCTATTAAAACAATTGGCATTCTGATTGAAGAACAAAAAAACTTGACGATCGAAGGAAATGGCTCTTTGTTCATGATGCATGGTAATATGATGGCGTTGGCTGTGGCAAAGTCAGAAAATATAGTTTTACATGATTTTTCATGGGATTTTGCAGTGCCGACAGTTTCCGAAATGACAATTACGGGTATGGGCACAGAAAACGGAAGGCAGTATACGGATTTCTACATACCGAAATGTTTCCCGTATGAGATTACAGGGAATACTATTTTATGGAAGAGTGAGGTGAGTCCATATACAGGAAAAACTTACTGGACTGAAACCGGAATCCATAATGCATATTCCGTAGTGGCATATCATCCGGACGAAGAGATGACAAGAGCTTACTTTACAAATGAAGGACCATTTCAGAATGTATCGTCCATACAAGCTTTAGATGATACAAAAGTACGGATTTTATATAATGGGAATCGTCCTGCAATGCAAAAACAGGGCATGGTTATTGAGCTTGCCAGCAGTGCACACCGCGAGACGGCAGGAGCATTTACATGGGAAAGTAAAGAGGTAACTGCAAATAAGATTAACGTACATTTTATGCATGGTTTCGGATGGCTTATTCAGATGAGTGAAAATGTGTATTATAAAGAATGTAATCTGATGCCAAGAGAGAATTCCGGGCATATTACAGTGAGCTATGCAGATGGTATTCATGCATCTGGTGCAGCGGGCGAAATTGTGATTGAAGACTGTAATTTTTCTAATACCCATGATGATCCGATCAATCTCCACGGAACATTTATCCGCGTGGAGAGCCGGATAGATGAACATACGTTGCAGCTGAAGTATATCCATACACAGCAGGGTGGATTTCCGCAATACCATGTAGGGGATAAGGTACAATTCTTTACGAGGGATACGTTGGAATCTACAGACAATGAAACAGAATATGAAGTTTCAGAAATCCTTTCCAATCCAGGCGAAGAGGGAAATGATCTGCGTACAATGATTATCCGGTTTAAAGAAGAATTACCGGAGAATCTTTCTGATAGAATCGGCGGACAGCCAAAATATGTTGCGGAAAATGTAACCTATGCGCCGAAGGTGACAATTCGCAATTGTACGTTTAAAAATGTGCCGACAAGAGGTATTTTATGTACAACGAGAAAACCTGTATTAATAGAAAACAATACGTTTCTTAATATGTCTATGGCGACCATTTATCTGTCAAATGACTCTGATGAATGGTATGAGTCCGGACCAATCTGCGATATGACGATTCGCGGAAATGTTTTCTATATCAAAGATATTGGCCGAACAAGCTGGGAGTATGCATCTGCAATCTATATTCATCCAGTAACAAAGGGAGGAACTCTGCCATCAGCCGATAATCCGATCCATAAAAATATTACGATTGAAGACAATACTTTCTATATGGATTTGGATACAGTAGTAAAAGCAGAAAGTGTAGAAAATCTGGTATTTAGAAATAATAAGGTATTGAGAATGAACCCGGATGTAGAATTGTCCATTGCAGCTGCAAAAGATTCCATTGCGGTTGGTGAAAATATACCATTAACTGTAAATGCAAGCGGCAGTTCTAATACAGGAACGATTGACAATGTATTTGAATTTACAAAGTCAAAAGATATTCTCATTGAGGGGAATACTTATGATGACGGACTCAAACGTTACGCAGTAGCGCATGATGATGCAACAGCTTCCAATATTACATTGAAAGACGCTGATATCACACTCGTAAGAGACCGCAGTCAATCGGCTGCTCCGGCAATATCAAATATTGCTTATGCAAGCAGCAATCCAGAAGTTGCAACAGTAGAGAAAAATGGTACCGTGGTAGGAAAAGCAGCTGGAACAACAGAAATCTTTGCATATTATAAATGGAATGATACGATTATACGTTCTAATACAATTCAGATAGAAATTTCTGGTATAGAAGAAAATGAAGCAGTCAACATCGAGCAGGATAATGATGAAGAACTTCAAGTTGGCAGCCAGATACAGTATACTGTTGAAAATGGAATTCCGGTTACCTGGAGTGTGACAGATTTTGAAACGAACCAAGAGACAGACGCAGCCAGCATTACCGCAGACGGAAAAGTAACTGCTTTGAAAAACGGTGTCGTATGGGTAAATGCTTCAGCAGATGGAAATACAGACAGAGCAGCCCTGATTATATATGGCAGTGCAGAATCAGCATTAAATACAGATATTACAATTACAAGAGAAGATAATACCAAATATGTTCTTTCAGATGAAGGCGTTGAAATTGCAATGCAGGCAGGTGATTTATATCAGAATGCTAATAATGTGAAAAATCTATTTTTATATGATCCGGCAGATGTGAAAAAAGATAATTTAAGAACGATCATAAAAGCGCAAGGACTTCCGGTGAAAGAAAATGGACAATGGGATACCGCATCATTTATTTTATATAATGATGACGATAATTACGTGACACTCGGAAAGAAGTCTCATTTTAACGGAATCTCTTCTGTAGTAGAGAAAAATGGTGCGGCAGTTGAGACGAACGGAAACAGTGCGGATGATAATGTAACAACAGCTTACCTTGGTATGAGTAAAATCGGCGATACAATTTCAATGGATTACAAGCTGGAAGGCGGACAATGGCAGCACATAAGAGACATAGACAGCAGTACGGTGGGCGATGAGTACCGCATTGGTATAGCATGCTGGCATACGAATAACAGAGGTAAAAAAGTTACGTTCTCAGGATTGAAAGTTGGAAATGCCGATCTTTCATATGAGGAATTAGAAACAAAAGAGCCTGTTGCATTTTTGAAATCAGATAATCAAAGGCCAATTGTCGAAAATGTAAATCTTTCTTCGGTGAATGACCGTATTCGTGTACAGTATGATTTTGTGGATAACAATGCAGAAGGAAACAGCTTATATCTTTGGAACTGGCAACAAGAAGGAAAAGAGATAACAAGAGTTACAGCGCAAAACAGCATCGAAGTTGCTGGCATCGCTCAGATTAGCGTTAAGGTATATCCGATGGATAGCTATGGTAATCCGGGTACACCATCAGAAAAGGTGAGTTTCACTTTAGAAAAGGAAGATACAACGGAACTTTACGAAGTAGCATTTAACGGAGAAAAAGTTTATGCGCGCGGTGATGGAAGGGAAGCAGAAATTCTTTTACCAGAAGAGCTTCGCAAGGTAGTTATGTCTTACACTTCTGTGAATGCAGACAAGAGTGATGTTGAAATTTATAAAAATGGTACTTTATTAGAAGGAAGTTATGGAAATACAGATGCGGTTATACTGGATGTGGAAGGCGATAGCGAGATTGTGATCAAAAGAGGTGCGGATGAGTATACATTCAAAATTAAGCTGGCAGCCTCGAATGAGACAGCAATTCAAAAGATAGAACTGGATGGGCTGGGATTCGAGACAGAAGACATGACTGACACAAAGGCATTTTGTGTAAATGCAGACAGCGGGCAAGGAGAGGCAGTTTTAAGAATAACAGCCTCCAAAGAGATTGGACAGGTAGAAGTTCAAAGTGGAGCATACCGCCATGTGCTGGAAACCACAAAAACAGGAAACATTTTTGAAACAAATGTAAAATTTGTAAATGGTATGAATAGTTTCTATGTAAATTCTATTGCAAAAGATGGTATTACAAAGGAACAGTATATTGTTGATGTAATTTACAGTCCATCAACAGAAATTTCGATAGATCAAATTTTATTAAATGGGGAGAAGATAGAAGAATTCCAGGAGGAAAATCGTGAATACTTCTATGAGCTGGCGGAAGATAAAGAAGAGCTGCAGGTGAATGTAGGCTGTGATTCACAGACAAGCTTGAAGGTGTCTTTAAACGGAGATGTAAAGACAGGCACGGAGGCAACATTCGAGAGATTGCGTGATGGTGAGAATGTGCTTATTATAGAAGGAACAGCCCCTGACGGTATTACGAAAAAAGTATATCGTATTACAGTGATCAAGGCCTATGACAGCAATGCAAAACTGCGGGAAGTATCTTTGAATGGAAACAATGTGACGGCAGAGCTTGTTGAAAAAGGTGGCTTATCTGCTTTTGTGGCAGAAGATAATATCACTCTTGACGTGGCTTCCCAAGACGCAAGAGCGAACATAACTGTGAAAGTAAAAGGACAGGAAGCGGCAAGAGGAACGGGCAGTGTCAATGCAGGTTATACGATTTACAAAGATGCACAAACAGTAGAGATCATGATTACTGCAGCTGACGGTGAAACGAAAGAGACATTTGAAATCGTGCTTAAGAAAGGGGTTTATCTGTCTGATATTGAGTGGGAAAGCGCAACAATCGGATATACCGGAGATGGAGGCATTAAACTTGATAGTGGATATGAAGGAAATACAATGCGCCTGCCTGATGAGAACGGACAGCCGGTAGCATTTGAAAAAGGAATTGGAACGCATGCGGAATCAATCATTACCTATGATATTAGCAATATATCAGCAACCAGGTTTGAAGGTTATGTAGGTATTGACTACGCTAAATACAATGATGCATATGGAGAAGTTCAGTTTATTATCGAGATAGATGGAGTGCAGGTATTTGACAGCGAGCCTATGCAGCAAAAAAGTGCTATGAAAAAATTCACTGTTGAGATACCGAATGAGGCAGAGACGCTTGTATTAAAAGCATTGCAAGGAGCAAATAACTGGAGCGATCATGCAGACTGGGCAGATGTAAAATTATTAGGTGAGTTCCCGGAACAGCCGGATGTCCCAATAGAACCGGTTGAGTCCGATAAAACTTTACTCGCAGCGCTAATAAAATATGCAGAGGAGCAGAAAGCAAATGATGATTACAAATTGCTTGTGCCGGCTGTAAAAGCATGGTTCGAAGGGGCTCTTGCAGAGGCAAAAGAAGTAAATGCAGATGAGAGCGCAACACAGGAAGAAATTGATACAGTATATGACAATTTACTTTCAAAAGTGCATCTTCTTTCGTTTATCGGCGCAGATAAGACGGATCTTCAGACAACATATAATGCACTGAAGGATATAGATCTTAGCATTTATACAGATGAGACTGCCGAGGCAATGAGAAATGCCCTTAAGATAGCAGAAGAAGTATTAGAAGACGAAAATGCTCTTGCAGATGACATCAAAAAAGCATTAGAAGACTTAAATACAGCGAATAAAGGTTTAGAACTCAAAGAAAAAGTAAATAAAGAGAAATTAGCAGGCAAGATAGCGCTGGCAGAAAAGTATGTGGCAGAGGAAGAAGCATCAGAAGGAAATACATTTACTGAGGAAAGTTTCGAAGCTTTGACAGTATTATTGAAGGCAGCAAAAGATGTATATGCAGACGGGAATGCATCGCAGGCAGATGTGAATACCGCATATCAGTTGTTGCATGGAGCAATTATGAAGCTTCGCCGTACACCGGATAAGAGTTATCTTGAAAACCTTATGACGAAGGCAGAAAAAATTGACCTCACATGTTATAGTGCAGAAACTGCAAATGCAGTAAAAGCGGCATACGAAGTGGCGGCAGCAGTTGTGTCAGATAAAGAAGCGACACAGGAAGAAGTTGATGCAGCAGCGAAATCTTTAAGAGCGGCACTTGACAATCTGCAGAAAGATAATGTCAGAAAGCCGGACAATAATGGTGGACAAAAAGTAGCTGCAGCTAATAATTCGAAAACTGCAGGTGGTGCTTCTGCAAGTAAGACAGCAGCTAAGACAGGGGATGCAGCAAATGCGTCTATTCCTGCAGCGGTATGGTTTATGGCAATTTTAACAGCAATGATTGTCTGCAATAATTGTCTGAATAGCAAACATCAGCAGAAAAAGAAAAAATAATGGATTGACAAATTATATTCATATGATATAATAGTTTAGGTGTGAATAGGAGGATATGCAATATGACAATCAACCTATCCGAGATTTTAAGTCGTGAAAATTATACAATTCATAAAGAGGTATCAGCAGATTTTGATATATTTTCGAATCGGACGGGAACGTTTTCTGTAAAAGAGAAATTACCGTTTACGCTTCAGCTTACACATCGCAAAAAGGGCGAATGTGAGTTGAAAGGGAATACAAAGTTTGTCATCACAGCATCCTGTGATCGATGTCTTAAAGATGTAGACGTGCAGATCGATGTGGAATTTGATAAGGTATGTTATTTGAAGGGTAAGAATGAGAACGATTTTGAATCAGATGAAATGAATTATATTGACGGATATAATCTTGACGTAGACAAATTACTCTATAATGAGATTTTGATAGGATGGCCGATGAAGATTCTATGTAGCGAAGACTGTAAAGGAATTTGCAGTGTATGTGGTCAAAACCTAAATGAGGGAACTTGTCACTGCGAAGAGACAAGTCTTGACCCGAGAATGTCAGTTATCCGCGATGTGTTTAAGAATTTTAAGGAGGTGTAAACCATGTCAATCTGTCCAAAGAATAAATCTTCTAAAGCAAGAAGAGATAAAAGAAGAGCTAATTGGAAAATGAGCGCTCCGAACTTGGTAAAATGCAGCAAATGCGGCGAATTAACAATGCCTCACAGAGTTTGCAAAGCATGCGGAAGCTACAACAAACGCGAAATCATCGCACAGGACTAATGAAAGTCAGAGGAAGACTTCTTATGGAAACATAAGAAGTCTTTTTTATGATATAGGAAAGTTTGTACCTTCCTATATCATAAAACCCTCCGGGAGGATACGCACTCGCGTGAGTGGAGGCAGTCAGCAAAAGCTGACCACGTAAAAATACTCCGCAGGCATTGTACTGCGGCGGATAGAAATGATATATTTTCTATTGATTTTTGGTAAGATGTATAATAGAATGTTTTTAGCAATGCTAGGAGGGAAAAAAATGTCAGAAATTACGAGAGTTGCTCTTGATGCCATGGGTGGAGACAATGCGCCGTCAGAGATTATAAAAGGGGCTATTGATGCAGTAGGAAGAGAAAAGAACTTGAAGGTTTTTCTGGTGGGACAGGAAGAAGCGATCCAAAAGGAATTGCAGAATACGACTTATCCGAAAGATCAGATCGAGATCATACATGCATCCGAGGTAATTGAGACTGCAGAACCACCGGTAAATGCGATTAGGCGCAAAAAAGATTCATCAATCGTAGTGTCTATGAATATGGTGAAAAAAGGTGAAGCAGATGCAGTCGTTTCTGCTGGAAGTACAGGAGCTGTTCTTGTTGGGGGACAGGTATTAGTCGGACGTATCAAAGGGGTAGAGAGACCGCCTTTGGCACCGCTTCTTCCGACAAAGACAGGAGTATCATTGCTGATCGACTGTGGCGCTAATGTAGACGCAAGACCGTCACATCTTGTCCAATTTGCGAAGATGGGTTCTATTTATATGGAACATGTTATGGGAATCAGGAATCCTAAAGTTGCAATTGTGAATATCGGAGCAGAAGAAGAAAAAGGAAATGCACTTGTAAAATCTACGTTTCCGCTTTTGAAAGAATGTAAAGATATTAACTTTATTGGAAGCATTGAGGCAAGAGAGATTCCGCATGGTATGGCGGACGTGATCGTATGCGAAGCATTTGTAGGCAATGTTATCTTGAAGTTGTACGAGGGAGTAGGGGCTGTTTTGGTCAGTAAGATCAAAGACAGTATGATGACAACTCTTAAGACAAAGATAGGAGCATTGCTTGTGAAGCCTGCGTTGAAGAAGACATTGAAAAGCTTCGATGCAAGTGAGTATGGAGGAGCACCGCTTCTTGGGCTTAGAGGGCTGGTGGTGAAAACACATGGAAGCTCTAAAGCAAAGGAAATATCTAATTCTATCATTCAGTGTATCACATTCAAAAATCAGGGTATTAATGAAAAAATCAGTGAATGTATACAGAAAAAGGAAGAAAATTTAGAAGATTAGGAAGGAAGAAAGAATATGGAATTTGAAAAAATCAGAGATATTATTGCAGAAGTGATTGATGATGCAGATCCGGAAGAAATTACAATGGAAACACATTTTATTGATGATCTTGGAGCAGATTCATTAGATATTTTCCAGATTATTATGGGAATTGAAGAAACATTTGATATCGAAATTGATGCAGACGAAGCCGAGAATATTACAACAGTTGGCGAAGTGGTAGAAAAAATTGAGTCAATGCTGAACTAATAGTAAAGAGATGCTGTGAAAAGATTTAAAAGATGGGCGTTTTCTTTTAAGACTTTCCACAGCATTTTTGTTGTTAAATGAAGAAAGATGATGGAGGTGAGAAGATGGAACGTGATGTGAAGGAATTAGAGAATAGAATCGGTTATCGGTTTAAAGATTTTGAATTGCTTAGGAAAGCATTAAAACATAGCTCCTATACAAACGAAAATCACCAGGCAAAATATGCATGTAATGAGAGGCTGGAGTTTTTAGGAGATGCGGTATTAGAAGTCATATCCAGTGAATTTTTGTATTTGGAGAATCCGAAGATGCCGGAAGGCGAATTGACTAAAATGAGAGCGAGTATTGTATGTGAGCCTGCGCTTGCATTCTGTGCAAAGGAGCTTAATCTTGGCGAATTTTTGATGCTTGGCAAAGGAGAAGAGACTACCGGGGGAAGAAAGCGGGACTCTGTGACCTCAGATGCACTGGAAGCAGTGATTGGTGCAATCTATCTGGATGGTGGTTTTGCTAATGCAAAAGAGTTTGTTCATAAGTTCATATTGAATGACTTGGAGCATAAGAAGCTCTTTTATGATAGCAAGACTATTTTACAGGAGATGGTCCAAGGAAATATGGAAGGTGAGATTGATTATAAGCTTATCCGTGAGGAAGGGCCGGACCATGACAAAACGTTTACCGTTACGGTGTTGATTGGAGATACCGTATACGGTGAGGGGACTGGAAGAACGAAAAAAGCTGCACAGCAGCAAGCTTCTTATCAGGCGATTTTGAAACTAAAAAATGATGATAAAAAATAACAATAAAAATAACAGGTGAGATATGTATTTAAAAAGTATCGAAGTACAAGGATTTAAATCTTTTGCGAATAAGATTCTCTTTGAATTTCATAATGGAATTACCGGAATCGTAGGACCCAACGGAAGTGGTAAGAGTAATGTCGCAGATGCAGTACGCTGGGTACTTGGTGAACAGCGCATCAAGCAGCTTCGAGGCGGTACGATGCAGGATGTCATTTTTTCGGGAACAGAAAATCGAAAGCCGCTTAGTTATGCCTCTGTAGCGATTACATTGGATAACTCCGATCATCAGCTTCCGATTGATTACAAAGAAGTTACGGTAGCAAGAAAGCTGTATCGTTCCGGAGAGAGCGAATACTTGATCAACGGAAGTGCCTGCAGACTCAAGGATGTGAATGAACTTTTCTATGATACCGGTATCGGAAAGGAAGGATATTCCATTATCGGTCAGGGTCAGATCGATAAGATTTTAAGCGGAAAACCGGAGGAGAGAAGGGAATTATTCGATGAGGCGGCAGGAATTGTAAAATTCAAACGCCGTAAGAATATGTCTGTCAAAAAGTTAGAGGATGAAAGACAGAATCTCTTAAGGGTGAACGACATTTTGGCGGAGCTGGAAAAACAGATTGGTCCGCTTGGAAGACAGGCAGAAACAGCGAAAGAATATTTAAAGAAAAAAGAAGAGTTAAAGCGATTTGATATCAATATGTTCTTGCTTGATACAGAAAGAATCAATGCACAGTTAAAAGAACTGGAAGAAAAACTTTCTTATGCAAATGAAGAAATTCAAAGCGCCAGTGAGCAGTACGAGACGACGAAGGAAGAATATGAGAAGATAGAGGAGAAGATAGATTCCATAGATGCCAGTCTTGAACGATATAAAAGTCAGCTGAGTGAAACGAATCTTTTAAAGCAGCAGCTGCTTAATCAGATTGCACTTTTGAAAGAGCAGATCAACAGTGTGAAGATGAATGATGAACATTTTGTGCAAAGGCAAGAGGCAATCAAAGGAGAGATGCAGGAACGTCTTTCGAATCAAGCTGCATTAAAGCAGGAAAAAGAACTTATTGAAAAAGAGCTTAAAAGCTATGAGATAAAAGAAGCGCAGGCGCAAAAAGAGCTGCTTGCGGTACAATCAGAAATTGCTAAGCTTTCTGTCAGTGTAGAAAACGGTAAAAGTCAGATTATGGATATGCTCAACAGCAGAGCTTCTACGAAAGTCAAAAACCAGCATTTTGATACGATGTTAGAGCAGATTCGGGTGCAACGTGCAGAAATTCATAAACGGCTTATAGAATTAAAGGCAGAGACAGAAGAACAGTATAATCTGTCTAATGAGTATAAAGAAGAACTTACGTTGATATCGGAGCGCATTCGCAAGATTGTAGAAGAAAATAAGCAGTATGAAGAACTAATTGACGAAGTGCAGGAGACATTGAAGAAGCAGACAGAAGCGTTTTCCATCGGGCAGACGGCATATCACAGAGAAAGTTCCAGGTTAGAGTCTTTGAAAAATATCACCGAGCGCTATGACGGCTATGGGAACAGTATCCGGCGTGTGATGGAACAGAAAGAGAAGGTTGCAGGACTTGTAGGTGTAGTTGCGGATATCATTAAAGTAGAAAAAGAATATGAGATCGCCGTAGAGACTGCGCTTGGCGGAAGCATACAAAATATCGTCACTTCGGATGAAGAGACTGCGAAAGAAATGATTACGTTCCTGAAACGCAATAAATTCGGGCGAGCAACATTCTTGCCGCTTACAAGCTTGAAGGGCGGAAGTAATTTTAAGAATCCTGAAGTATTAAAAGAAAACGGGGTCATCGGACTTGCCCATACCCTGGTAAAGGTAGAAGAAAAATACCGGGCGCTTGCAGAAAATCTGCTTGGAAGAACGGTTGTCGTAAAAAACATTGATCATGGTATTATGCTTGCAAGAAAATACCGCCAGTCCCTTCGTATTGTCACTCTGGAAGGAGAACTTATCAATGCGGGAGGAGCAATGACTGGCGGAGCATTTAAAAATGCGAGTAATCTTCTTAGCAGAAGGAGAGAGATCGAAGAGTTTGAAAAGACGGTATTACAGCTGAAAAAAGAAATGAACGAGATGGAAGCCGTCTTAAACGAAGGAAAGAAAAAGCGTGCCGAATATTACGCTAAGACAGATGCTATCCAGCAAAAGCTGCAAAAAGAGTATGTTCTTCAAAATACTGCCAAGATGAACTTTGAGCAGGCAAAGGCACATACCCAAGAATTAAAACAGTCCGTGGAAGAGTTAATGAAAGAAGGCAGAGAATTAGAAAGCCAGATTCAGGATATTGAGGAGAATAAAGAGTCAATCCAGATGGAACTTGAGACTTCAGAGAAGATGGAGCTCGAAGTTACCGGAAGCATCGAAGAGCAGCAAAAACAGCTTGAGAAAATGCGTGAGAAAGAGACAACAGCTTTGAGAAAGTCGGAGGAGCTTCATGTATCTTATGCAAATATGAAGCAGAAACAAGAATTTTTACTGGAAAATGAAGAGCGTATTCAAGAAGAACTGCTCAAATATACGGAAGAGTTAAAAGGATTAGAAGCAAATAAAGGAAATGCACTGGAAGAAATCCAGGAAAAAGAAGGAAAAATCGAAGAGATTCAGCAGACGATCGAAAATTCCAAAGAGCTGTTTGCCGAAATCGAAAAAGAGATCAAAGTTGCCTCTGAGAAAAAAGAAGAACTTTCCGTGAAGAATAAGGCATTTATTCGTAGACGCGAAGAGTTGTCAAAGCATATGGCGGAATTGGATAAAGAGATTTTCCGTCTTACAAGCAAAAAAGAAAATTCAGAGCAGACTTTGGAAAAGCAGATAGACTATATGTGGGAAGAATATGAGATTACCTACAATCATGCTTTATCGCTTCGCGATGAAACACTTACGGATCTTAATTTTATGAAAAAGGAAATCCACAGTATTAAAAATGCGATCAAAGCGCTTGGCAATGTCAATGTCAATGCGATCGAAGACTATAAAAATGTTTCAGAGCGCTATGAATTCTTAAAGAAGCAGCAGTCGGATCTCGTGGAAGCCGAAGGAACATTAATGAAGATCATTGCAGAGTTGGATGAGGCAATGAGAAAGCAGTTTGCAGAGCAGTTTGAGCGAATCCGTGTGGAATATGATAAAGTATTCAAACAGCTTTTCGGCGGTGGAAAAGGCACACTGGAACTTATGGAGGATGAGGACATCCTGGACGCGGGAATCCGTATTATTGCTCAGCCGCCTGGAAAGAAGCTGCAAAATATGATGCAGCTATCCGGTGGAGAGAAAGCTCTGACGGCGATTTCATTGTTATTCGCGATTCAGAATCTAAAACCGTCTCCGTTTTGTCTGTTAGATGAGATTGAAGCGGCTTTGGATGACAGTAATGTCGTCCGCTTTGCAGAGTATCTGCATAAACTTACGGAAAATACACAGTTTATCGTTATCACGCATCGTAGGGGAACGATGACTGCAGCTGACCGTTTGTATGGTATTACCATGCAGGAAAAGGGAATATCGACCTTGGTATCGGTAGACCTTTTAGAAAATGATTTAACAAAATAAATAAAAAGAGGTGTGACAATGGCAGGAGGATTTTTTAAACGTCTTGTTTCGGGGCTTACAAAGACAAGAGATAATATTGTTGCCGGAATGGACAGTATTTTTCATGGATTTTCCAAAATTGATGATGATTTTTACGAAGAGTTGGAAGAAACCTTGATCATGGGAGATATCGGGGTTAGAACAACGATGGAAATCATAGAAAATCTAAAACAAAAGGTGAAAGAGCAGCATATTAAGGAACCTTTAGACTGCAAGCAGCTTTTAATAGACAGTATCCGTGAGCAGATGGAAGTGACCAGTACGGAATTCGAGTTTGAAAACCGTACTTCGGCTGTTCTGGTGATCGGAGTGAATGGGGTAGGAAAGACGACAACGATTGGAAAACTTGCAGGAAAGTATAGAAGTGAAGGAAAAAAAGTAGTGCTGGCGGCAGCAGATACATTCCGTGCGGCTGCTGGCGAGCAGTTAAGAGAGTGGGCAAATCGTGCGAATGCAGAGCTTATCGGAGGTCAGGAAGGTTCTGATCCGGCATCGGTTATCTATGATGCAGTGGCGGCAGCTAAGGCAAGACGCGCGGATATTTTACTGTGTGACACAGCCGGAAGACTTCATAACAAGAAAAATCTTATGGAAGAATTAAAGAAGATTAACCGCATTATCGAACGTGAATATCCGGAGGCCTATCGTGAGACATTAGTTGTTCTTGATGCGACTACCGGACAGAATGCGCTGGTTCAGGCAAAGGAATTCAGCGATGCGGCAGAGATCACCGGTATTATTCTGACGAAGATGGATGGAACAGCCAAAGGCGGAATTGCGGTTGCAATCCAGTCAGAACTTGGTATTCCGGTAAAATATATCGGAGTCGGGGAAACGATTGATGATTTGCAGAAATTTGATTCCGATGAATTTGTAAATGCATTGTTTAAAGTAGAAGATGCTAAAAAAGAGGATGCATCAGATGAGGAATCGACTTGGGAGGAAGAATGGATATGATGACATTAGAAAGATTCGAGGAGGCAAGTGAGCTTGTAAAGAAAGTGACAACGCCTACAAAATTAATGTACAGCGAAGTGTTAAGTGAGCAGACAGGTGCAAAAGTATACTTAAAACCGGAAAATATGCAGGTGACAGGAGCTTATAAAATCCGCGGTGCATATTATAAAATACACACCCTGACACAGGAAGAGAAAGAGAAGGGACTGATTACTGCATCCGCAGGAAACCATGCACAGGGTGTAGCTTTCGCAGCAAAAGCATCCGGCTGTAAGGCAGTGATCGTAATGCCAACGATCACTCCGTTGATCAAGGTGAATCGCACCAAGGCCTTAGGTGCAGAAGTAATACTTTACGGAGATGTCTTTGACGATGCCTGTGAGAAAGCAAAGGAACTTGCAAAGGAGCAGGGTTATACTTTCGTGCATCCATTTAATGATCTGGATGTATCGATCGGTCAGGGAACCATTGCAATGGAAATCGTGCAGGAACTTCCGACCGTAGATTATATTTTGGTACCGGTTGGCGGAGGCGGATTGATCAGCGGTGTGGCAACACTTGCAAAGATGCTTAATCCGAAGATTCGCATCATTGGTGTAGAGCCGGCGGAAGCTGCAAGTATGTTGGCGGCGCTGGAAGCCGGACATCCTGTGGAACTGCCGGATGCCAATACGATCGCAGACGGTACTGCCGTAAAAGAAGTCGGTGAACTTAATTTTGAATATGTACAGGAAAATGTAGAGCGTATTGTAACCGTAGAAGATGATGAATTGATCGGAGTATTCCTGGATATGGTAGAAAATCATAAGATGATCGTAGAAAATTCAGGACTTTTGACGGTAGCGGCATTAAAACAACTTGATTTAAGAGGAAAAAAAGTCGTATGTATCTTAAGCGGCGGCAACATGGATGTGATTACGATGTCGTCCATCGTACAGCACGGATTGATTCAGAGAGATCGTATTTTTTCTATTTCTGTGCTTATGCCGGATAAGCCGGGTGAACTCGTGCATGTGGCAAAGACGATTGCAGACGCTAACGGCAATGTTATCAAATTAGAGCATAATCAGTTCGTAAGCACGAACAGAAATGCGGCAGTGGAGCTTCGTATCACGATAGAAGCGTTTGGGCCGGAGCACAAGGAGCGTATCTTAAATGCACTGGCAACCGAAGGATATAAACCAAGGGTGATCGGAACAAAATTATATTAGAAATGTTTAAGGAGAGCAAGTGACTGAAAGTGGTCGCTGCTCTCTTTTTCAGATTTTGATGATATGTGTATTGACACAGAATGTATAATTGTATACAATTATACGAGAATTCAAAAAGAAAAAGGAGTGACTTCAATGGAAAATCGTAGATTATTCATGAATTATCATAACAATTTATTGCAATTAGAAGAGCATATGTATTCGCTTGTAGAGGTGGAGAAGCCGAATTTATTTTATAATATGTTTCGCTATGATGCGATTCCAAAGATTGCATTTAATGATAGAATAGTACCTCATAATATGCCGGATGAGATCTGGATCACAGACACCACATTTCGTGACGGACAGCAGTCGAGAGCGCCGTATACGACAGAACAGATTGTAACGATTTATGATTATTTGCACAGACTTGGCGGGCCGAAAGGAAAAATCAAACAATCTGAGTTTTTCCTCTATAGTAAAAAAGACCGTGATGCGGTTTATAAATGTATGGAACGCGGTTACGAGTTTCCGGAAGTGACAAGCTGGATCCGTGCCAGCAAGAAAGATTTTCAGCTTGTAAAAGATATCGGGTTGAAAGAAACCGGTATTTTAGTAAGTTGTTCCGATTATCATATTTTTTATAAATTAAAAATGACAAGAAAACAGGTACTTGACCATTATCTTTCCGTGATTCGAGAATGTCTTGAGATTGGAGTAAGGCCAAGATGTCACCTGGAAGATATTACCCGTGCAGATATTTACGGATTTGTAATACCGTTTTGCCTGGAACTGTCTAAATTGATGGAGCAGTATCAGATTCCGATCAAAGTGCGCGTATGTGATACGATGGGATATGGAGTAAACTATCCAGGAGCCGTAATTCCAAGATCAATTCCTGGTATTATTTATGGTATTATGATCCACGCAGGAATTCCAAGTGAACTTATTGAGTTCCATGGACACAACGATTTCTATAAGGCAGTAAACAATGCGACGACTGCATGGCTGTACGGTGCGAGCGGAGTAAACTGTTCGCTGTTTGGTATCGGAGAGCGTACGGGTAATACACCGCTTGAGGCGATGATATTTGAATATGCACAGCTTCGAGGAACACTCGATGGCATGGATACGACTGCGATTACGGAATTGGCAGAATATTATGAAAAAGAAATCGGATATGAGATTCCGCCGATGACACCGTTTGTCGGAAAGAACTTTAATGTGACAAGAGCAGGCATTCATGCGGACGGACTCTTGAAAAATGAAGAGATTTATAATATCTTTGATACAGGAAAGTATTTGAATCGTCCGGCGTTAGTGGCAGTATCGAATACTTCGGGACTTGCAGGAATCGCACATTGGATCAACACCTATTACAAGCTTCCGAAAGATCGTCAGGTAAATAAAAATGACGATTTGGTAGTGACATTAAAAGAATGGGTGGATACGCAATACGAAGATGGACGAGTGACTGTAATGACAGACAATGAACTGGTACAGAAAATTACAGAAATTTGCCGTGAACAAAGTATCATTTTGTAGGAGAAGCAGGAGATTGATATAATGGAAGATTACCGGGATTATTCTCTTAGAGAACGGGTTTTTCATAAGATTCAGGAAGACATATTAAAGGGATGTTATAAAGAGGGCGAAGAACTTCGGGAACTGACGCTTAGCAAAGAGCTTGGCGTGAGCCGAACACCGGTAAGAGAAGCTTTGCGCCAGCTTGAATTGGAAGGGCTGGTGAATATCATTCCGAATAAAGGTGCATATGTACAAGGAATCAACGGGAAAGATGTAAAGGATATTTATATTATCCGTTCTCTTTTAGAGGGACTGTGTGCAAGATGGGCAACCGAGCACATGGGAAAAGAGCAAATTGACCGAATGGAAGAAATCGTTCTGCTGTCGGAATTTCATCTGGAAAAGGGAGACGATGAACAGGTCGTAAAGCTGGATGGAGAATTTCATAAGCTCTTATATGAGGCAATGGACAGCAGAATTTTGGAACATATCATGACAGAACTGCATCAATATGTTAAAATGGCAAGGAAGACGTCTGTAGGGAAGGCCGATCGTGCAGAAAAATCCGTAAGAGAGCATAAAGGGATTTTGGAGGCCATTAAGAAAAAAGATGCAGACTACGCAGAAAAACTGGCAAATGCACATGTCATGCATGTGATGGAGAATTTAGGACAAAGTAATAAGGAGGAACAGGCACATGGAGAAGATTAAGATGACGACACCGTTGGTAGAGATGGATGGTGACGAGATGACAAGAATTTTGTGGAAGATGATCAAGGATGAATTGATTCTTCCATATGTAGACTTAAAAACAGAATATTATGATTTGGGACTTGAGTATCGTAATGAGACGAATGATCAGGTGACCATTGATTCTGCAAATGCGACAAAGAAATATGGTGTGGCGGTAAAATGTGCTACCATTACTCCGAATGCGGCGCGTATGAGTGAATATGATCTGAAAGAAATGTGGAAAAGCCCTAATGGTACGATCCGTGCGATTTTAGACGGAACGGTATTTCGTACCCCGATCGTCGTAAAAGGGATTGAACCTTGTGTGAAAAACTGGAAAAAGCCGATCACGATTGCAAGACATGCTTATGGCGATGTATACAAAAATACAGAGATGGTAATTCCGGGAGCCGGCAAGGTAGAACTTGTATATACTGCCGAGGATGGAAGCGAGACAAGAGAGCTGGTACATAATTATACCGGCGCAGGAATCGCACAGGGAATGCATAACTTAAATGGTTCGATTGAAAGCTTTGCAAAAAGCTGCTTCAATTACGCACTGGATACGAAGCAAGATCTTTGGTTTGCGACAAAGGATACTATTTCTAAAAAATATGACCATACCTTCAAAGATATTTTCCAGGAAATCTTTGATGCAGAATACAAAGAAAAATTTGAGGAAGCAGGAATCACTTATTTCTACACATTGATCGATGATGCAGTAGCACGTGTGATGAAATCAGAGGGGGGATATATCTGGGCATGTAAAAATTATGACGGAGATGTAATGAGCGATATGGTTTCTTCTGCATTTGGCTCACTGGCAATGATGACATCTGTTCTCGTATCACCGGATGGCTATTACGAATATGAGGCTGCACACGGAACGGTTCAGCGTCATTATTACAAACACTTAAAAGGGGAAGAGACTTCTACAAACTCTGTCGCAACGATTTTTGCATGGACAGGAGCGCTTAGAAAACGCGGAGAATTAGATGGCAGCAAGGAGCTTATGGAATTTGCAGACCGTCTCGAAAAAGCAACGCTTAGTACGATTGAGAGTGGTAAGATGACAAAAGACCTTGCACTGATTACTTCATTGGAAAATGTAACGGTTCTTAATAGTGAAGAATTCATCAAAGAAATTGCAAAAAAATTATAATATGTAAAAATGGGAAGAACTTGCAGATCAAATTTTATTCTGCAAGTTCTTCCCATTTTTCGTATAACATTTCCAATTCTTGAGTGATCCCCGATTTTTCTTCCGAGAGCTCCCGGCATTTTAAAGAATTGGTATAAACTTCTTCTAAGGTCATCAACTCGTCGATTTCATTGTCACGTTGCTCTAATTTAGAAATTCGCTCTTCTGTCTTTTTTAAATCACTTAGGCGTTTTCGCTCTTTGGCCTGCGCCTCTTTTTGCGCCTTCCAGTCAAGTTTTGCCACGGATTGAGGTTCCTGCTTTTGAACAGGGGCAGAAACATCTTTTGCATAGGCCGCCCTAAGGGCTTCTTTTTTTTCGGTATAGTAATCATAATTTCCAATGTAATTAACAAAGGTATGATTGACAAGTTCCAGAATGCGTGTGGCAGTCTGATTGATAAAATAACGGTCGTGAGATACATAAAGTACCGTTCCGGTATAGTCATTGAGCGCTTTTTCCAAAATTTCTTTAGATTGAATATCTAAATGGTTCGTTGGCTCATCCAAAATGAGAAAATTGGCTTCTGAGAGCATTAATTTTGCCAGGGAAACCCGACCGCGTTCGCCACCGCTTAAATCACCAATTAACTTGTACACATCATCCCCGGTAAATAAAAATGCTGCCAGCGTATTACGAATCTCGGTATTCGTAAGCGTCGGGTAGGCATCGGAAATCTCTTCGAAAATAGTTTTTTCCATATGAAGTACATGGTGTTCCTGGTCGTAATAACCTATATGTACATTCGCGCCTAACTTAAATGTTCCCAAGTCGGCAGGGATGACTTCGTTCAAGATTTTTAAAAGAGTCGTTTTACCGGTTCCGTTGTCACCGATGACTGCCACATGTTCTCCGCGTTTGATTTCGAAAGAAATATCCCGGAAAAGAAGTTGGCTGCCAAAAGCCTTGGAAAGTAACTCTACGGAAAGGACATCATTGCCGCTTGTGATGGAAGGTTCCAGATGAAAATGAAGCTCGTTTGTACTTTCCGAAGGTTTTTCCACGGGAGTGATCTTGGCAAGGAGCTTCTCACGGCTTTCTGCGCGCTTGATAGATTTTTCACGGTTGAAGGAGCGCAGTTTTGCGATAACCTCTTCATGATGCTTGATTTCTTGCTGCTGATTCAAATATTCTTTTAAGCGTGCTTCGCGAAGCAGTTGTTTTTTATAGGCATAGTCGCTGTAGTTGCCTGCATACATACGAAGTTCACCGTAATCAAGTTCTATGACTTTTGTTACGACGCGGTTTAGGAAATAACGGTCATGGGACACGATAAGTACTGCGCCGGAATAATTCATAAGATAGGTTTCCAGCCATGTGATGGAATTCAGATCCAGATGGTTGGTAGGCTCGTCCAGAAGCAGAATATCTGGCTTGGTAAGTAAAAGTTTTCCGAGTGCCACACGGGTTTTCTGACCGCCGGAAAGTGTATCTACCTGTTTGGAAAAGTCTTCTTCTGTAAATCCAAGACCCTTTAATACACCGACGATCTCACTGTTGCAGGCATAACCGTCCTCCTGTTCAAATCGTTGCGTGAGCAAATGATAGGTCTTTAAGCGTTCGTCTAGGTCTGTGCCGGTGAGATGTTTTAATTCCTGCTCAATCGTGCGGATACGTTCTTCCAGTTCGATGACTGCTGCTTTGGCAGTCTGCATTTCCTCTAAAATGCTGTTGCCGTTTTCCGTTTCCTGGTGCTGGGAAAGATAACCGATAGATTTTCCCTTTGTAAGGATGATATTGCCCTCGTCGGAAGGAATCTGACCCATAATGATCTTTAAAAGCGTTGTTTTGCCTGCGCCGTTGATTCCGACTAAGGCCGCCTTTTCCCGGTCTTCTATATGAAAGGAGCCATTTTTTACGATTATCTGGTCTCCGAATGCTTTTGTGATATTATGACATGCTAATATCATAGTGTACCTCCTGATAATTACAATCCCTATCATTATATCTGATTTCGTGTAAATTTCAATAAAAACAGATAAAAGAAGATGAAAAAATTGACTTTAAACTTACTATTTTATATAATAATTTGTAGAGTAAAAGAAGAATGGTAGGTAGCGAAACATGCAGGAAAGAGAGATTTCCCAGGCAGTCATAAGAAGGCTTCCACGATATCATCGTTATCTTGGAGAGTTGTTGGAAAACGGATTAGAGCGGATTTCTTCGAACGATCTGAGTAAAGCGATGAAAGTTACTGCATCACAGATACGTCAGGACCTTAATAATTTTGGCGGTTTTGGTCAGCAAGGATATGGATATAATGTAGAATATCTTCATACGGAGATTGGAAAAATTCTGGGTCTTGATAAAAAGCATAGTATGGTCATTATCGGAGCAGGGAATTTAGGACAGGCACTTGCAAACTATCAAAGATTTGAGAAAAGCGGTTTTGTTTTGAAAGGACTTTTTGATGTGAATCCAAAGCTTCAAGGATTAACTGTCCGCGGTGTAGAGATTCGGATGATGGATGAACTACAGAATTTTGTACGTCAAAATCAAGTTGAGATAGCGGTTCTTACACTTCCGAAAGAGAAGGCAATTGAAGCGGCGAATCTTTTAGTAGAATATGGAGTAAAAGCAATCTGGAATTTTGCACATACAGATTTGACTTTGCCGGAAAATATCATTGTTGAAAACGTTCATTTGTCAGAAAGTCTGATGCAGCTTTCCTATAAGATCACAAGATATGAGAAAGAACATTCAAAAGTGGAATAAAGACAATGAGTGACAACGTGTATGGAAAGCAAAAGCTTTGTACACGTTGTTTTTAATCTTATAGGAAACACCTTGTCACGCTAAAGCATGAAAGTTTTTCCTATAAGACAAAACCCTCCGGGAGGATGCGCACTGCGGCGTACAATGAAGTTGTCGTATGCGACCGCCGCAGGCGCAAGAATGTGCGAAGCACATTCTTTGTTTCTACGAAATTTTTGTGCATAGTGTCAAAGAACAGTCTGCTATATATAAAAAAAGGGCAAAAAGACACAAAAAAAACGAAAAAAGTATAAAGACAAAATGTTGGGGGTTGCGTATAATAGAAATTAATATGGGGGGCTTTATGGAGGGAGGGAAAATGTGCATTAGAAAGCCCAACAACTTATTAAGGCCAAAGGAGGAACGATATGAAGAAAAAGAAATTGGTGAAATGGCTTAGCGTAGCCATGGCAGCTGCGATGGTAGTGACAGCGACACCGGTGAATGTTTTTGGGGCATCACTGGTAAAAGCGGAAGAAGCAGCGGCCAGAAAATTAGAAGACGGAGTTAAAGATGCATGGACACAGGACAATAAGGCGGACGGAGACACATTTGCAGTAGAAGATGGGTGGCTGCATTTCAAAGCATCGGATGAGGGCAGCAGAAACAATCCGGGAACAAATCCGGCGATGCTTGTCAATCCAAATACATTTGATTTTAATGCGGACGGATATTTTTCTTTTAAGATGAAGACGAATAACGCAAATACCGGAATCGGTGACAGTGACAGATTCGGTGTATACCTTGGATATAACACAGACCAGAATGGTATGTTTGTCGGATATGACAATGGCGGATGGTTCTGGCAGAAGTATACGAATGGGGATGGAGACTGGTATTCGGGCGACAGAGCAGCAGTTCCAGTACAGGGAACGGAGTATGACGTACGTATTGAGTGGACTGCAGACCATAAGATGACATTTTCATTAAATGGGGAAGTTGTATTTGAGAATGAAGATTTTGCAGGAATTGCAGAAACTTTGGGAAATCAGATCGCGATCAAAGGCGGAACGTATAATGGAACCGGTACGGATGTTTTACTAAAAGATATTCATTATACAGGACAAGCTGAGAGTACCGATCCAGACCCGATAGACCCTGTAGAACCAGAAGAACCGGAGGCAGTTGAGACGGAAGTACTTTCTACAGAGGCGATGGACGTATATGTAGCGAAGAACTTCCCAAGCGTCGTAAAATATAAGATGAAAGGCGACCTGGCAGGAAAGACATTCTTAGGACAAGAAGATGCGATCAAGACAATCAAAATCAACGGAACAGCAGTAGAGCTTTCCGAAGATGATGTAGAAGTTACATTCGACAGAAACAGAGCACAATATGTGATGACCGTAAAAGGGAATAACATTGATGCAGTGATTACCGCTGAATTAGTGGCAGAAGCAAACACACTGGCATTCAATATCACAAAAATCGAAAATAATTTAGAGGACAGCGTGGATGGATATCCGATCCAGACGATTGAGATCCCGAATCACAGTCTTGTATCGGTTAACAGCGCACAGGGCAATGCCAACTTAAAAGGTGCGGCAATGTCAGGTAACACAAGGATCAGCGGTGACGAATATGTACAGATCCAGAACAATACTAATTTAAACAAGGATTATATGTATGCATTTGTTTCGAATGACGAACTGAGTGCAGGACTTTGGAGCAACTCTGAGAATGAGGGACGTGTGGTATATGCCGTAGCATCCGGCGGTTCCTACAATACAAGAGTTATGGCGACGACACAGAATACCGGGGACGGAAAATCCGTAGGACTTTCGAGCTGTAAATGGTATTATCACAGAGTAGTCACGGATTCCCGCGGAAGACGCTATATGGTAGAGGAAACTGCGATGCCGCAGACAAAGATCATCATTGCAGACGATATGAATGATGACGAACAGATTGACTGGCAGGACGGTGCAGTTGCATTCCGCAGCATTATGAATAACCCATTCAAGAGCGAAGAAGTTCCGGAGCTTGTTGCGTATCGTATATCCATGAACTTTGGAGGACAGGCTCAGAACCCATTCCTTACAGCACTTGACAATGTAAAACGTGTGGCAATGCACACAGACGGACTGGGACAGTCTGTATTGCTGAAAGGATATGCAAATGAGGGACATGACTCTGCACATCCGGATTATGCGGATATCGGAAAGAGAATCGGCGGGGCAGAAGAGATGAATGTCTTGATGACGAAAGGTGCGCAGTACGGAGCAAGATTTGGTATCCATGTAAATGCAGGCGAGATGTATCCGGAAGCAAAAGCATTTAAAGAGGATAATGTACGCCGTAATTCAGACGGAAGTCTTCGTTATGGCTGGAACTGGATCGACCAGGGTATCGGACTTGACAGTATCTATGACCTGGCAACAGGAGAAAGAGAAGCTCGTTTTGATGCATTGGAAGAATTAGTGGGACAGAACCTTGATTTCGTATATGTAGATATCTGGGGAAATAACACGGGAAGTTCCAATGATGACTCCTGGCAGACACGTAAGTTATCCAAGGAGATCAACGATAATGGCTGGCGTATGTCTAACGAATGGGGCGTGGCAAACGAGTATGATTCTACCTTCCAGCATTGGGCATGTGACCTTACATACGGAGGTTATAACTCTCAGGGAGAGAATAGTGAAGTAATGCGTTTCTTACGTAACCATCAGAAGGATTCCTGGGTAGGTGATTTCCCAAGCTATGGCGGAGCAGCTATGATGCCTCTTCTTGGCGGATATAACATGAAGGACTTCGAAGGATGGCAGGGACGTAATGATTACGACACATACATGACCAACCTTTACACACATGATTTGACAACAAAATTCATCCAGCATTACGAAGTAATCAAATGGGTGGACGGTGAACCGGTACAGGCAGGCTCAGCATCTAACTGGGTACCAGAGATGGAGATCACATTAAGAGACGAAGACGGCGATACCTTATTCATCGAAAGAGAATCCAATGACCCGAATTCGGCAGGATACAGAAACAGAACGATGACATTGAACGGCAAAGTGATCGCTCAGGGTGCGCCATCCGTAGGTGACAGAAGTAATTCCGACATTCAGCAGGGAAGAAACAAAGGAACAGAAAGTTATCTGCTGCCATGGATATGGGATGTTAACACAGGGGAAAAAGTAGCTTCTGACGATGAAAAACTGTACCACTGGAATACCCAGGGCGGAACAACAGAATGGGAATTGCCAGATTCATGGGCAGGACTTCAAAATGTTGTTGTCTATAAATTGACAGACCTTGGTAAGACAGAAGAAAAGACGGTAGAAGTCGTAGACGGAAAAATCAGATTGACAGCAGAATCCGAGATTCCATATGTAGTATTCAAAGGAGAAAAAGGAAACCTGGATATTACATGGAGCGAAGGAATGCACATCGTAGACGCAGGCTTTAACAGCGGTAACTTCGATGCTTGGACAAAAGAAGGTTCAGGAGATGCTGCAATTGCTAAGAGTCAGTACAGCAATCCGATGATGAAATTGTCCGGTGAAATTTCCATGACTCAGAAACTTACAGACTTAGAAGCCGGAAAACAGTATGCAGTACTTGTTGGTGTAGATAACAGAAGTGATTCGAAGGCATCTATGACGATCAAGTGTGGAGACGACGTATTAGCATCTAACTACACGGCTCGTTCTATCGCGAAGAACTATGTAAAAGCTTATACACACAGTAATTCAAGTGCCACCGTAGACGGAAGCAGTTATTTCCAGAACATGTACGTATTCTTTACCGCACCGGAGGATGGAGAGGTAACACTGACACTTGCAAAAGAAGCAGGCGAAGGAGATACCTACTTTGATGATGTTCGTATCGTAGAGAATGATTCACAGAACATCATCTATGATGAAGAGGGTAAGATCGTAAGATTCGAGCAGGATTTCGAATCAAATGTACAGGGACTTTACCCATTCGTAGTAAGCGGTATCGAAGGCGTAGAAGATAACCGTATTCATTTATCCGAATTGCATGAACCATATACACAAGCAGGATGGGATGTTAAGAAGATGGATGATGTTATCGAAGGTACATGGTCTGTGAAGATCAATGGTCTTTGTGGATATACATACTATGATAACAATAAAAATGAAAGAATTTCCACACGCAACACACTTGCGTACCAGACGATCCCACAGAACTTCCGTTTTGAGCCAGGTGTAGAATACAAAATAAGCTTTGATTATCAGGCAGGATGGGATGAGACGTATTCATTGGCAATTGGAAGCGGAGAGTATGGCACGAAAGAAATCGAACTGCAGCCATTAGCAATTGCAAGAGGGGAGACTGCCCGTAAAGAATTTACGCTGATCGGCGACCTTTCCGGCAACACATGGTTCGGTATCTATTCCGGAGGCGGTGTTGCGGATGTCAAAGACTTAAACGGAAATGTAGCCAACTTTGGTGGTTACAAAGATTTTGTTCTTGACAATCTTGTAATTGAAAAAGTAGAAGAGGAAATATCCGGGGAAGCTTTGGAAGCGCTGATTGCAGAAGCAGAAGCAGCATATAACAGAGTGGATTATGTATTAGAAGATTGGAAGTATTTGCAGGAAGCATTAGATGATGCGAAAGTAGCACTTCATAAAGATGGAGCTACAGAGGCGGATATGGAAAATGCATACTATCATTTAAGAGCAACTATTGAATATATGAATTCCATTAATACAGACCCGGCAGCCAGTGCAGTATACGATATTCCGTTAGATAATGTAACGGTAACCGCAGGACTTGAAGAACTTAATAAAACATTCGGTGAGGGTGCAGGACCGAAAGAATTTGCAATCGATGGTGATGTCAGCACAGCATGGGTAACATCATATGATAACTGGTCAGACTGGGCAAGCGTAGGTGGATGGATCGATCTTGAATTTGCAGAAGCACATACCGTTGATGGTTTCCGTTATCTTCCGGCAATGATTGCTTACGGCGGATACAATCGTCAGGGTATCTCAGAATATGAGATTCAGGTAAAAACAGCAGGCAGCAGTGAGTACCAGAAGGTAGCAGAAGGAACATGGGCATACGACACGCTTTGGAAGAAAGTAACATTTGAGCCGATTGGGAATGTGACGAATGTTCGTCTTGTCGGAAAGAGCGCACTTTCTGATAACTGGTGGGCAACAGCAGCGGAAATCCGTGTTACAAGTGAAGAAGAAGCGGTAATTGAAGAAATTCCGGTAGATAAGAGCGGACTTGAGGCAATCGTGACGAGTGCAAGACAGTACACAGAAGCAGATTTTGCAGAAGGAACATGGGAAGCATTCACAGAAAAACTTGCAATCGCAGAAGCAGTCCTTGCAGATGAAGAGGCAACTAACTATGATGTGAAACTTGCACTGGTAAATCTTACAGGTGCAATTGATGCAGGAAAAACATCAAAAGCGGATAAAACAGACCTTGCAGATCTCATCGAATATGCACAAAGTGCAAAGAATGCAGAAAACTATCAATACCTTGTACCAAAGGTAAAAGCGTTATTCGAAAAAGCGCTTGCAGATGCAGTTGCAGTGAATGAAAACGCAGCGGCAACACAGGCACAGGTAGACGCAGCATACGATGCACTGCTTTCGAAAGTACATTTATTAGATTTTACGGGAAATACAGGAAACTTAACTGTTCTTGTAGGTGATGCAGAAGGTAAAGTAGAAAAGATGTATACGAAAGAAAGCTGGGCGCCATTTGCCAAAGCGTTAGAAGACGCACAGGCAGTCCTTGCAGATGAAAATTCACTTCAGGCAGAGATAGATGCGGCACGTGATGCATTGCAGTCAGCAATGGATGCACTGGTAGAAAATCCAATCGACAAGAGCAAGTTGGAAAAACTTGTTGGAGACGCTTCTAAATATGAAGAAAACATTGGAAATTATGTACCGGAATCTACCGAAGAATTTACGGCAGCTCTGGCAGGAGCAAGAGAAGTTCTTGCGAGTGATGAAGTTGTGCAGGATGATATTGAAGCTGCATATAAAGTGCTTCTGAAAGCAATCTTTGGATTAAGGGAAGTACCGAATAAAGATAAGTTGCAAGGCTTGCTTGCAAAAGTAGAGGCAATGGACTTAAGTGTATACAGTGCAGAAACTGCAGGAGCAGTGAAAGCAGCATACGCGAAAGCAGCGGCAGTATTCGAAGATGAGAATGCAGATCAAAAAGAAGTAGATGCAGCAGTGAAGGCATTGGAAGATGCAATCAAAGCAGCAAATGCGGACAGTGGCAGTGTTAGTGCAGCAGATGATGATACAAAATCGGATGAAAAAGTTGCATCTAAAGATAAGAAGACGGATGACAAGAAAGCATCTACAGGCAGCACAAATACAAAGAACAATGTGAAAACAGGTGACAAAGCTCCGGTAATTGCAATAGTAGTTGTAATGCTTTTGGCAGCAGGAGCAATCCTTGTAGTTGCAATCCGTAAAATGAAAAAGAGATAATGTAATAATCTAATAGTGATAAAATACCGTGGGGCATGGAAATGCTCCGCGGTATTTTTGTATAAAACTAATTAAAATAAAAAATAATTGACAGAATATACATGCAACTTGTACAATGGTAATGTATATTAACTCAAAGGAGGGAAAATGAGTGGAAAAGATTAGCAACAAAAAACAAAAAGGCACGTTTAAGAGGATTTTGGCAGCAATTATGGTATGTACCATGATTCTTTCCAGCCAGGCGTTTGGCGTGTTTGCAGCACAGTCACAAGAAGACGCGAACTCCTCGTTACCAACGGTAAAAAGGTATGATGCATCGGAAGGAACATTTTCCGTGACGCGTAATTCACGTATTTTTTACGTGAGCAATGAAAAACCGCAAGGAGATATTGCAGAGGTATTGAAATTAACTGCAAGTGAGCTTGCGGCAAAAGACATCGGCAATTCCAGAGTACTTCAGATCGTATACGGAACTGAAGACCAGGTAAAAGCTGGCGATATTGTAATTGTCCTTGGCAATGTGGAGAATGGCGGTGCAGACGCTTCTCAGGCATATGAGATGGAGATTACAGAAGAGAACATATTTATTACTGCACAAGGTTATGTAGGAATCAAATATGCGATGAACACATTGATGCAAAATGGCGGTGAGATGACTTGCGGAACCGTAACAGATTATCCAGATGTGAAAGAGAGAAGTTTATTCTGGGATATTGGACGTAAATTCTTTGAAGTAGATACGATCAAAGCAATGATCAAAGATATGTCATGGAATAAGATGAACGTATTGTATCTTGATTTTTCCAATAATAAAGGATTCCGTTTTGCTTTGGATGATATGAATCTTACATGGGCAGACGGTGAACAAAATGACGATCTTTCCAAAATTGTATCTACATTGACACTAGATCAGGCAGATATGGATGAGATTCTTGCCGTAGCGAAACAATACGGAGTCACTGTAATTCCGACACTGAATTCACCGGGACATATGGACTGGATTTTGAAATATTATAATTCTTATAAAAAATCTGCAAGTACGATTAATTTGGAAAATGCAGAGGCAGCATCATTTGTAAAGGAATTGATTTATAAATATGCAGAATATTTCAAGAGCAGAGGATGTACTTATTTTAATATTTCTGCGGATGAGGCAACAGGATATGACACGAATTCAGAAGTTTATGTAGATTATGTAAATGAAATCGCAGCAGAATTAAAGGCAATGGATTATACCGTTCGTATGTTCAACGATGGAATCAAAGTTGGCGGCGGTACAAAAGTAGACAGCGACATTCAGGTTTTATACTGGGATCCGGGCAGCGCCAACGAAAATGTTCTGGAACTGTTAAGGAGCGGACATGATCTTGTGGCGTTCACATCTGACTACATGTATTATGCATATGGAAACCAGTGGTTCAAATGTTCCGCAAACAATATCTTTGATGGAACATGGGTAAATGAGACACATAACAGAAATGATGAAATTGCACAGAATAATAAGGGATGGAATCCTGGTAAATTTTCCAAGATGGGTGTAAAACAACAGATGTCCTTTATGGATGGAAAATTCTGTTACCCGACACAAGGCGAATTGGCTGGTAATTTGCTGGGGGCGTCTTATGCAATCTGGTGTGACAATGCCAATGATAGTGTAGGTGATACGGGCATTATCCGCGATACCTATTACCAGATCCGTACTACAGCAGAGCGTTCATGGAGAGTTAACACAGATTCTATTAAAGATCCTCTTCATGATGATGGCAGAGGATATGATGTGGAACAGGGCGTAAACGGAACCTATGCAGATTTTATGGCAAATCAGCTTTCCGTATCTAAGGCACCGGGAGGACATAATTCGGACGGAACTATTGATACGGCAAACGTTACGCTTCCGGCAGCAGGAGATATTGTTTGGGCAGATGAAAGTACGACGGATCCAGGTGATGAAGATGTGTCTGATTTAAGCGATGCAAAGCTTGCAGCGCTTGCAAATCCGGTTGTACAGAAATATACGTCAGATCCTTCGGCAAAAATCTGGAGAATGAGCGAAGGAGTTCGTTTCATCATTCCGGCAACGCAGGAGAACTTAGACAATGAAAGGTTAGCCGAAGTTGTAAAATTGATGGCGGCAGAATATGCGCAAAAAGAAATCCCATCAGAGAATCCGATTACGATGGCATATGCGCTGGAAGAAAACATTACTCCGACAGATATTGTGATTGATATTGAGAAAGACGAAAAGGTAGTGGCAGACTCTGACAGTGAAGAAGCATACAGAATTGAGATCGGAAAAGACGGTGTGCGTTTAGTTGCCGCATCTGAAAATGCAGTGATTTACGGACTTCGCACGATCCAGAATATGATGGTATCATATGAAGGGCTTGTATATGGCGTGATTGAAGACTATCCGGACGTAGACGAGAGACGTCTGCATGTGGATATCGCACGTAAATACATTACGAAAGACTGGATTATTCAGCATATCAGAGAATTATCATTCCTGAAATTAAATACCATTCAGCTGCATTTCTCTGAGAACTTAGGATTTAGAATCGAATGTGAGACAGATCCGGAGATTGTAGCAGAAGAACACCTTACAAAGGCAGAAATCAGAGAAATCATAGAAGAGGCAAGACTTTACGGAATCAAAGTGATTCCATCTTTGGACAGCCCAGGACATGTGGATCAGATTCTTGATGTTCATCCGGACTGGGGGCAGAGAGATAACTCTGGAAGGATTAGTGAAAGTGCACTGGATATTACAAACCCGGAGGCAGTCGCATACATGAAGAGTCTTTACAAAGAATATATGGAATTGTTCAACACAAGCGATACATTCCATATTGGTGCAGACGAGTACATTAACTTCCAGACTGCAAACTATACATACAATCAGGTACTTGGAAGCTATGCACAGGAGCAGGGTATCGGAAGCACATGGCTGGATGCATTTGCATATTATGTAAATGATATCGCAGAATTTGTACATGATAATGGATTCACGCCGCGTATCTGGAACGATGGTATATTCTATAAATCTACCACACAAAATGTAGTAATGCATGATTATATCGAAATCGATTACTGGACCAGATGGGATTATAACATGACAGAGCTTCAGACATTCATTGATAAAGGCTTTAAGAAGATTTACAACATCAATGCAAATTACTTCTATTATGTATTAAGAAACGATCAGAATGAGGCTTCTTTCGATTATCCAAATCAGGAAGAAAGAATTTTCAACCAGTGGCATCCAGGTGTGTACTGTGGCCGTGGCGGTGTTGATCAGATTGTAGATTACCGCGAAGATTTCGTGGCAGGGTCATCACTTGCAATCTGGTGTGACAATGCAAACGTTGCTACGGAAGATGAGATTAGTTTAGGAATCCGTAAGGAGCTTCGTGGAATGGCGACGAAGTCATGGAATGCAGATTCAAATACAAATCTGACATTGGATGAGTTCAGAGAATTATACGGAAAGCTTGGTGATGTAGCAGGATTTGAAAAAGGAAGTACCTTACCGGAAGTAGGAGAGATTCAGTCTTCAGATTCTATGGGAAGTGTAACGCTTCGCTATGTGACAGATACAGGTAAAGTTTTGAAAAAGGATGTCGTAAAATACGGAATGCTGGATGCTGACTATGAATTTGCAGCAGAAGAATTTTACGGATATAAAGTGATCTCCGAGTCTGCTGTAAGCGGTACTTACAAAAAAGAAGGAGAGACGATTACATTCTTATACCAGTTAGATACGGATAAGAGTGCACTGGAAGGTGCATTGTATCCAGCGCTTGATGAAGTTTATTACATTGCAGAGACATTCGAAGAGTATAAAGAAGCATGCGCAGCAGCAGAAGCTGTGTTTGAAAATGAGATGGCAGAACAGATTGAGATCGATGCTGCTTATGAAGCACTGGCAGGGGCGAAAGCAAAAGTGGTAAGACTGGAACGGTTTGCACTTTACATTGAAACCACTTATCCGATAGCATCTGATGGATATGTAGAAGGTTACGATGCATATCAGGCGGCAATCGAAGCAGGTAAGGAAGTACTCAAAGATGCAGACACAACAGCAGCACAATGGCTTGCAGCATTAGAGACAATCCGTACTGCAAAATCCGGTCTTATAAAAGCAGAAGAGGTTGAGATTGAAGTAGAAGCAACAGTTGGCTATTATCAGAATTATAGCTATGCTAAGATGCTTGACGGTGACTTTAATACAAAATGCTGGTTTGAGACCGATCAGACTGCAGGAGATGAAGTGGTATTTAAATTCTCCGAACCAGTGGATATGTCTTCTATAAGAATCGTTCATCCGGATGACGTAGCCGGTAAGGATGTTATCCACGGTGCAGATATAGAGACTGCTTTAAATGAAGGAGAATGGACGAAACGCGGAGAACTTACGGGCGAGATTGATACAACAATCGAATTCGATAAGACAAGAGTACAGTATGTAAGGATTTTACTTACTAAGACAGTTAAATATTGGTATCAGGTATCAGAGGTTGTATTTGAATATGAGCTTGTACCGGCAGACACAAGTCTGGCAGAAATGATCGCATCGGCAGAAGATATCGATATCACCGGAAAGACACCGGAAAGTGTTGCTGATATGGTGGATGCATTGATCGCAGCTCAAAAAGCATATGTATCAGGAAAAGAAGATACTTCGGCAGAAAAAGAAGCGTTGCAGGAAGCAATTGCCGGACTGACAGGAGGCGGCGAGCCGACAGTAACGGATAAAGCCGATCTTATAGCATTAATTGAATATGCGGAAACGCAAAAGGAAAATGAAGCATATACACATGTGGTATTAGCTGTAAGACAAGCATTTGAAGCAGCGCTTACAAAGGCAATCGAGGTAAATGAAAAAGCGACGGCTACGCAGGATGAAGTAGATGAGGCGTATGATAAACTTCTTGCGAAAGTACATCTTTTAAGCTTTATTGGCGGAGATACCACAGAGCTTCAGACACTTTACGATACATTAAAGGGACTGGATACCAGAGTTTATACCGAGGAAAGCGTAAAAATATTTGAAAAAGCGTTGCAGGACGCCAAAGAAGTACTTGAACGTGGCGAGAATGCATTAAAAGGAGATATCGAAGATGCGTTTACAGCATTGGATGCGGCATGGAAAGGATTAGAACGTCTTCCGTTTGATAAGACAAAATTGGCAGCATTGATACAAGAGGCGAACGGATATGTGGCAAATAAGGACAAATATTTGTCTGTAACAGACCTTGAATCCGCACTCGCAGGTGCACAAGATGTATATGCAAGAGATGATGTAACGCAGGATGATATTAATACTGCATACAGCGTATTGCTTCAGGCGATTTTCGGATTAAGAGAGATTCCGAATAAGAATGTATTGGAAGGTCTGATTGCAAGCGTTCAGGCAATGGATCTTAGCGATTACACAGCAGATACCGTAAGAGCGGTAAAAGCGGCGCTTGCTTATGCGAATGAAGTACTTGAAGATGAAGGTGCAGACCAGAAAAAGGTTGACAAGGCAGTAACAGCATTAGAGGATGCGGTAGAGGCACTTAAGAAAGATACACAGGAAGATCATGTTGTTGATACAAAAGGCGATGGCAAAGAAGATACATCTTCAGAAAGCGGAACAAAGAAGAGGGCATCTACAGATAAAAACATGAAAAGGACAGCATCTACAGGAAGCACGGCAAAAGCTGCAAAGACTGGAGATGAGATGCCGTTTGTGCTTTGGGGAATGATGCTTGCAGCAGCATGTGCAGGAGTTATCGCGTCTGTAAAAAAGAAATATTAAAGAAATACTTCCCTTTCGTCTCATAAAGACAAAATCTATTTGACAGAATATATATGGAGTTATACAATAAAAGAGGGCATAATTTCTGGAAAAGGAGGGAAAAAATGGGAAAAATTTTTAACAGAAAAAGAATTCGAATAATGATTGCAGTTTCTGCAATGATTCTGTCGAGCCAGGCTCTTACTGTATTTGGTGCATCCGAAGCCCAAGCTCCAGAAGGAGAAGCACTAAGCGTACTGGAAAGCTATGATGAAACAGCGGCAGTAGAAGTACAGCAGGAAGAAGCACAGGCAGATAAGAGTGATCTGCAGGCACTTATTGAAAGCGCAACTGCGGCACAAGAAGAACCGACTTATGTGAATGTAGTACCGGGAGTAAAACAAGCATTTGAAAAGGCGCTTGAAAAAGCGAATGCAGTAAATGCGAGTGAAGGTGCAACACAAGAAGAGGTTGATGCAGCATATTCTGAACTACTGGATTTATTGCAGATGTTGGGTTATGTGACAAAAGATAAGAGCGAATTGCAGAATGCATATGATGAGTATTCCAAAGTGAATTTTGCTGATTATACCGATGAAAGCGCTCAAGTTTTAAGAGATGCTCTCGTTGATGCTAAAGCTGTTTTGGATGATGCAAATGCATTGGCATATGAGATTGATGATGCACTTGAGGCTCTTAATCGAGCAAAGGCGGGCTTGGTAGAAAAAGTGAAAAAAGATGCTCTTGGACAATTGGTGGAAGAAGCAAAAGGAAAGAATCCAGATGATTACACACCGGAAAGTGCAGGGAAGTTAGAGGAAGCGCTTCAGAAAGCGGAAGATGTGTTGAAGAATGAGAATGCAACACAGGAAGAAGTGGATAAAGCAGCAGAAGAACTTCAAAAAGCATTGGATGAGCTGACAGAAAAAGAAACCCCGGTGAATAAGGGTGATCTACAAGATCTTTTGGACAAGGCAGAAGGCGTAGACAAAGATAAGTACACACCGGACAGCATCAAAGAATTAGAAAAAGAAATCGAAGATGCAAAAGAAATATTAGGCAAAGACGATGCGACGCAGGAAGAAGTCGACAGAGCAAAAGAAGAACTTCAGGATGCATTAGACAGCCTGGTAGAGAAAGAAAAGCCAGTCGAACCGGAGGCGGCTGATAAAACAGAATTGGGAGCATTGCTGGATGTAGTAAAGAATATGGATAAATCCTCATATACACAGGAATCTTTAGATGTATTAAAAGAAGCATATGACAAGGCAAAAGCTGTGTATGACGATCCGGATGCAACACAAGAAGAGGTTGATGCGGCAGTGAAAGAATTAAGAGATGCAAAAGCAGCTCTTAAGAAGAAAGAAGAATCACCGAAGCCGGCTGATAAAGACGATCTGAAAGACTTATTGGATAAAGTCAAAGATATGGATAAATCTCCATATACACCAGAAAGTGTGAAGAAGTTAGAAGATGCATATAAAAAGGCGTTTGCTGTATGGAGCGACAAGAACGCTACACAAGAGGAAGTTGATGCGGCAGCAGCAGCATTGAATAAGGCGTTGAAAGAGCTTAAGAAAAAAACAGTAAATGTACAGACAGGTGATGAGACATCTGCAATGCTGTGGTTAGGTCTTCTGGCAATGGCGGCATGTGTGGCTGCTATATATGGCAAAAAGAGAATAAAAAGATAGCATCATGAAAAAGAGAGTTGGTATTAACCGACTCTCTTTTTTGTCATAAGGTATATTTTTTGCTGTATTTTGGAAAAGTATTTGTACAAAAATCTATAAAATTTGGACTTTCGTACTTAAAAAAGTTGTATATATTGCTTGGAAAAATAGAAAATGTTAAAATAAAACATAAAAATGGCACAAGCTATAGCTGGGCCATTGATAGAAGAAAGGGGAAATATCATGAAGAAAAGAAAAGCATGGTTATCGGGTCTGCTGGCTGCTACTTTAGTGGCCACACAGGTAGTGACAGCAGTACCTATGACAGCATTTGCGGCTCCGAAAGACCTGAAGATTGAGAGTCGTGCCGTTACGGAAGTGTGGAGACATTTCAAGAGTGGCGCAACAAATGATAATGGCAATAATGCGGCCATTCTCAAGAATACGAATGAAATTAACCTCGAAGCAGGAGAAATCTCATTCGTAATCAAGCCTAATTCAACACAGGCGAACACAAGATTCAATGTAGGACCATACATCGCGGATAATGCAAACTATGTATCTGTCGGATACAATGCCAGCGGCTGGTTCTGGGAGTACAAAGTGGACGGCAACGGAAGCTGGACAAGTGCTTTGTCAGGTGTTCCGGTACCACAGGCAAATGAGGAGATGAGTGTATCTCTTAGCTGGGATGGAACAAGTTATACGTTGAATGCAGACGGTGTGGAGAACACATATACCATTCCGGAAGATGCATGGAATGCTTTAAAGACGGCAGATATCGGATTCAGAATGGGAACATATAGTGGAACGATGTCGGATGTGCTTTTTAAAGACTTTAAGTTGACTGACGGGGAAGGAAATGTAGTCATTGACGGCGATGATACATGGGAGCTTGTAAGCAGTGAGAAAGGCGAAGTCTATGAACCGGAATTAAAAATCACGATGGCTAACGTAACAGGTAGAGTTGTTGATAAAAATGGCAATCCGGTAGAAGGCGTAGAAGTGTCCTGCGATACGAATACAACGACTACAGATGCAGACGGACGATATTCTTTCACAGATATTTTGGCGGGAGATTATACCATCTCTGCGGCAAAGAGAGGATATCAGGCTGGAACGGTCGACATTACAATTGAAGAAGATGATGTAACTGCAGGAGATATCGTTCTTACAAGCGGTTCCGATATTGAGTTCGAAGGTGATGACGTTCTTTCTTCTGATGTGATGGACGTAGCAATTTCTAATACATTCCCGCAAGTTATTGGTTATACAATGAAAGGCGGAGACGTAGACGGAAAGAAATTCTATGGACAGACAACAGAACTTACACAGTTAAAAGTAAATAATAAGACGGTAACACCGGAAGTAGCATATGAGAAAAATTCTGACAGCAAAGCTACTTATACAATGACCATTGATGAGCAGGGTATTGATGCCGTTGTTACAGCCGTATTGGAAGTGCAAAAGAATACATTAAGTTTTGATATTACTAATATCGAAGCAGAGGCTGGTACATTCCTGACAGTTGAGATTCCGAATCACAACCTTGTTACTGCAAAAGCAAGCCAGTCAGGTGCTTCCTTTGCAGGTGCAGTAATGTCCAACAATACAGCAGTTCTTGGTGATACATACAGCTCCGTGAGCGGACTTACTGAAGGAAGACGCGGATATATGTACGCATTTGTTTCTTCAGACGATTTAAGCGCCGGACTTTGGAGCAACTCCGAAAACAATGTAACAGGCGACTGGCAGAGAGTAACGGCTGTTACATCTACTGTAAATGGCGTGAAAGAAACAGGTCTTAGCAGTACATATTGGACATACCAAAAGAGTGCAGCTCATAGAATTGAGAACAAAGATTATGAGATGCCATCTACAAAAGTTGTTATTACGGGCGATATGAATGAAGATGATGTCATCGACTGGCAGGATGGCGCTGTTGCATACCGTGATATTATGAATAATCCGGTAGGGGCAGAATTAGTTCCGGACCGTGTAGCTCTTCGTATTGCGATGAACTTTAACGGACATGCACAGAACCCATTCCTGATGACATACGATAATGCGCAGAAAGTATACTTAAATACAGATGGACTTGGACAGAGCATTCTGTTAAAGGGATACGGAAGTGAAGGACATGACTCTGGTCATTTGAACTACGCTGATGTCGGAAGACGTATCGGCGGAGTGGAAGAGATGAAAAAACTTCTTGCACAGGGTAAAGAAATCGGTGCAACATTTGGTATCCATGTAAATGCTTCCGAGACATATCCGGAATCCATCTATTTTACAGAAGATCGTTTGAAAAAGAATGCAGACGGAAGTCTTTCTTTTGGATGGAACTGGTTAGACCAAGGTGTCAACATTGATGCAGACTATGACCTTAGAAACGGACGTGAGCAGCGTTTCGTGGATCTTTGGGAAGCGTTAGGCGGAGAAGATAATGACCTTGACTTTATTTACGTTGACGTATGGGGCAACGGACAGTCAGGCGATAACGGTACATGGGCAAGCCGCCAGTTAGCAAAAGAAATCACACAGACATGTGGATGGAGACTTGGAAGCGAGTGGGGACATGCAAATGAGTATGATTCTACATTCCAGCACTGGGCAGCCGATTTAACATACGGCGGTGCCACTAATAAAGGTATCAACAGTTATATCACACGTTTCATCCGTAACCACCAGAAAGATTCCTGGATGGGCGATTACCCAAGCTATGGCGGAGCAGCTGTAGAACCGCTTCTTGGCGGATATGATATGAAAGACTTCGAAGGATGGCAGGGACGTAACGATTACTTAGGTTACATCCAAAACTTATTCGATGACAACCTTTCTACGAAGTTTATCCAGCATTATAAAGTAATCAAATGGGTAAACGGAGAGCAGACAGTAGTTGGCGGAGCAAACTGGATACCGGAAAAAGAAATCACATTAAAAGATGATGAAGGCAACAAAGTTGTTCTTACAAGAAAATCCACAAATGGTTCTTCCGCAGATTACAAACACAGAATCATGACTTACAATGACCGTGTTATTATGGATGGAGAAAAATATCTTATTCCATGGTTCTGGGATGCAAACGGTAATGATCTTGCAGACGCTGACCAGAAATTATATCACTGGAACCAGGCAGGCGGAACAACTACATGGACACTTCCGGAAGGCTGGGAAAATGTAAACATCTACAGACTTACAGAGACAGGTAACGTAGAATGTAATGATATTGCAACAATCAATGGCAACCAGATTACGATTCAGGCACAGGCACAGACACCTTACGTCCTTCATAAAGGAGAAGGAGAAGGAATTAAGTCTACAGACCTTACATGGAGCAAAGGATCTCACCTTATTGATACCGGATTCAACAGTAATACACTGGATCATTGGGATATCAAAGGCAGCGGCGCAGAAATCGTATGGAGCGCAGCTAACAACATGATGTTGCAGATTGGAAGCGAGACAGAAGAGACTTCTTTGACACAGACAATCACGGAATTAGAGCCTGGAAAAGAATATGCGGCATACGTTGGTGTAGATAACAGATCTGATGCAAAAGCATATATCGAAGTAGATGTAAATGGAGAAAAGATCTCCAACTACACAGAAAGATCTATTGCAAAGAACTACTTACAGTCCTATGCACATAACACAAACAATGCAACCATCGCAAGCCAGGGAAGCTACTTCCAGAATATGTATGTATTCTTTACAGCACCGGAAGAAGGAGAAGTAACACTTACTTTGAAACGTGAAGCCGGAGCAGGCAAGACATATTTTGATGATGTCAGAGTGGTAAACAATGTATTTGATGCAGAAAACGAAGGAAATAACTTCGGTAACTTTAATCCGTTTATTTCAGAAAATGAGTTAGTGCAGACATTCGAAGCAGTACCACAGGGAATCTTCCCATTTGTAATTGGTAATGTAGAAGGTGTACAGGATAACAGAACTCACCTTTCTGAGAAACATGCTCCATATACACAGGCTGGATGGTATAACGGCGTGAAGAAATTGGATGATGTTCTTGAAGGAAACTGGTCGTTGAAGACAAATGGTCTTACGCAAAGAAGCAAATTGTTATATCAGACAATTCCGCAAAACTTCAGATTTGAAGAAGGCGTAACTTACAATATCAGCTTTGACTATGAGATGGGATCTGAAGGTGCATATGCATTTGCAGTTGGTAACGGAGAGTCTAACGGATCCAACTTCGAACTGTATGATCTGGAAATGACAGATCTTGATAATGCAAAGGCAAAGACATTCCGATTCAGATTGACAGGAAAACCTGGAGATCAGACTTGGATCGGTATCTACTCTACCAACGTAGCCGCAGATACACAAGGCACAGCAGGCGGAGCAGCGGACTTTGGCGGATACAAAGATTTTATCTTAGATAATCTTGTAATCGAAAAATCAAAGGCACAGAAAGTGGAACTTGAAGAGATCGTAGCTGCTAACAGCGGAAGATACGAAGTCAACTATACGCCAGAGTCTTGGGAAGTATTTGCAGACGCTATGGAAGCTGCTAACGCAGTACTGGAAGACTTTGCAGCTAATCAGACAACTGTAGATAAAGCAGTGGAAGACGTAGCAGCGGCAGTTGCAGCTTTGGATGTAGTAGCAGTAACTGTATCCGGTAGAGCAACAGAAGGCAACAAGGGTCTTGCTAATATCGAAATTACGGCAGATAATGGTGTGACAACGACAACGGATGCAAATGGTAATTATGTGCTTCCAGGTGTTGTATTCGGGGCAAGAACACTTACAGCAGAAAGTAATCTTTTTGCTACAAATGTCGTAGAAATTGAAGTATCCGAGTCAGCATTAGAAGTAACACAGAACTTCTCTATGACACCGGAAAGAGTAAGGGTAGAAGGTGTTATTACAGCAGTGGGAGAGCCTGTAGAAGGCGCACTCGTAGAACTTGCAGGAGAGACGGCAACAACGGATGCACAAGGTAAATATGTATTTGAAAACATAGCTACAAGAGCATATACGGCACGTGCTTCTATGGAAGGATATGATGCGGCAACGAAAGACGTTGTAATTGTAAAAGGTGAGACGGCAGTTATCAACATGATGCTTCCGCCGCTTACAAGATCTGAAGCAGATTACGAGAACGATTATGAAGACAATGTAAAAACTTGGGATAACTTAGCCGGCAACGGTTCAAGTACAGCTATCAGTGTAGGAAACGGACAGCATACAATCAGCTTCCCAGGCGGTCATGCGAATGTATATGAGACAAACGCACCGATGTTTACAAACGGTAAGGTTGAGATGGATATTACATCTGATAAAGCAGGTACTCGTATCGGTATCTTATTTAGAGCAAAAGATATGAACAACAGAGTATATGTAGGGTCCGGTGATTCGGCAAGCGAGTGGTTCTCAGAGTATTGGGGAAGCAAGTCAGGAAATGCATGGACTACAATGGATGATGGGCCGACATTTGCAGCAGGCGAGACGATGCATCTGGAAGCTGAGATTGTTGATAAGACAATCAAACTTTGGGTAAATGGTGAACTTGTAGTAAATAATACTATGAGTAATATGCAGGTAGAGCCAGGATACTTTGGTCTGAACACGAGAGCTGCGCATACGGTTCACATTGATAATGTCAAAGTGACATCTTATGATCAGCCATCCGGCGAGGCGCAAAATGTTGCAGGACGTGTTGTAGATGCAGACGGAAACCCAATTGAAGGCGCTAAGGTAGAATTGATTGATAATAATGGAGCTTCTGTAAAAGCCAGAAGCGGTGCAGTAGTAAAAGCAACTACGACAGACGTATTAGGTAACTACAAATTCAAAAACATTGCATTTGGCGAATATCAGGTAAGAGTTACGGCTAATGGCATCGTAAAAGAAATCCCTGTAACAGTGAATGCAGTTGACGGATATGTAGTAGTTGATAAGGCTGTTATGGCGGAAGTGGTTTCTGATTCTAATAAAGAAGATTTAGAAGCACTCATCGATTATGCAAAAGGTCAGCAGGCAAATCCGGATTATCAGTGGCTGGTACCAGCTGTGAAATCTGCATTTGAGGCAGCGTTAAGCGAAGCAGAAGCAGTATTTAACAATACAGGAGCAACTCAGGAACAGGTAGATGCAGCATATGATGCACTTCTTGCTAAAGTACATCTTCTTTGCTTCATCGGCGGAGATAAGACAGACCTTGGTTCATTGTATGAACGTCTTAGCAAGTTAAACTTAGATGCATATGAAGAAGAAGGTGCAAAAGCACTTGAAGCAGCACTTGCATATGCAGATGAAGTACTTGCAGATGAAAACGCACTTGCACAAGAAATTGCAGATGCACTTGCAGGCTTACAGGCAGCTGAGGAAGGACTTGTCCTGATTCCGGTTAACAAAGATAAACTGAGAAAACTGATTGCCGAAGCTGAAGGCTATAAGGCTCAAGCAGATAAATATATATCTATTGAGAATCTTGATCTGATGTTAACAGCTGCGAAAGAAGTAGAGAGAAATACAGAGGCAACACAGAATGAAGTTAACATGGCATATCAGGGATTACTGCAGGCAATCTTCGAATTGAGAGAAGTTCCGAATAAGGATGCACTTAAAGATCTGATTGGAGAGGTCAACGCAATGGATCTTACTCCTTATACAGCACAGAGTGCGCATGCAGTAAGGGCAGCGCTTGCATATGCAAACGAAGTGCTTGCAGATGAAACTGTAGATCAGGAAACTGTAGATGCAGCAGTAGAAGCTCTTAATGCGGCAGTAGCGGCTCTTTCCGAAAGCACTGTAAAACCAAGTGAGAAAGAGGAAAATACAGGATCCAAGGGCGAAGATAAAGCACAGGTATCTGAAGGCAGCAGCAAGGGTGACGACAAAGTAGCAAGCACAGGCAATACAGCAAATACGAAGAAACCAGCGAAGACTGGAGATTCTACTCCATTTGTACTGTGGGGCATGATGCTGGCAGCAGCAGCGGGAATATTGGCTATTGCAAGAAAAAAACGTCAGTTTTAATCGCAAGATGAAAAAAGATATTCCGAATAGAGGATAACGTAGAAGGGGGACAGCTTAGGCTGTTCCTCTTCTTTTGATATAGACCGCCTGGATATCCAGGAAATAAAAACAGTTCTTGATTTCTACATTTTCACAGAGTATAATCAATCTGAAAAAATGAGGCTTCGATTATAAGGAGGAGCATATGGCTTTAGAAGATTACAATAAAGCATATAAATTAGGAAAAAAAGATTATCAGGCAAGGATGATGAGGGGAATGCAGCCGACACTGGAAGTGTTGGATGATATTTTGCCGGCGAAAGGTTCTTATTCAGAGATTCCTCTTGGACTCGTACAGATTCCTGTCCAGCAGATTGTCGGAACAAAGACAGGTGGAAGAAGCAATGCGTTTGCAGGTAATTTCATGCCGATTTTGAGAGAAGATACAGAATTTGCACAAAAATGGATACGTTTGAGTACAAGCCATGTGGAAGAGGGGATTCGTGAGCCGATCAAAGCGTATGAATACATGAATAAGTTTTATGTAGAAGAAGGGAATAAGCGCGTCAGTGTGATGAAATTTTTTGACGTAGTATCTATTCCGGGTATCGTAACGCGTATTTTACCAAAGCGTACAGAAGAAAAAGAAAATAAAATCTATTATGAATTCCTGGATTTCTATGAGGCGTCGCAGGTGAATTATATTTGGTTTTCACAGCCGGGAAGTTTTGTGAAGCTGCAAAAGGCGCTGGGGAAAGAAGTAAAAGAAGCATGGACGGATGAGGAAAAGCTTACTTTCAGCTCTATTTATACAAGATTTACGGCAGAATATTACGCAAACGGAGGAAGAAAATTAAAAATTACGCCGGGAGACGCCTTTCTTGCATTTATCTTGCTTTATGACTATGAAAAAGTCTGTGAGAAGACGACCAGCGAACTGAAAGAATTGATTGCAAAGAGCTGGGAAGAATTTAAGCTATTGGAAGAGGAGGAAGAGGTTGAACTTAAGATGAATCCTACAGAGGAGAAGAAACCTTTGTTAAGCCGTCTGCTTTCAACCGGGGCTCCTAAATTAAAGATAGCGTTTATTTACGCAAAGACGCCGACGACTTCTGCATGGACTTATGGACATGAGCTTGGAAGGCTACATCTGGAGCAGACATTTCCCGAAGAAGTTATAACGTTTTATTTTGACGATGCAACACAAGAGAATATTGAAACATTGATCGAAGAGGCAATCGTGGTTGGCTGTAATATTATTTTTACGACGACCCCGTCGTTTGTACAGGCGAGTGTAAAAGCAGCAATTGCGAATCCGGCGATTCGCATTTTGAATTGCTCTTTGAATACTTCACATAGATATATCAGAACTTATTATGCGCGTATGCATGAAGCGAAATTCCTTATGGGGGCGATTGCAGGGGCTATGGCAGAAAATGACCGTCTTGCTTATATCGGGGATTATCCGATCTATGGTTCAATTGCAAACATCAATGCATTTGCTCTGGGAGCGAAGATGATCAACCCGCGGGCCAAGGTTTATCTTGAATGGTCATCGAAGAAGGATATTGATGTCAATGAAAATATCAGACACGTGCAGGCAAGCTGTATTTCCGGGAAAGATATGGTGATTCCCGAGGATGCATCACGTTACTTTGGTATTTACCAGTTGGAGAATGGATATCCGAGAAGTCTTGCGATGCCTTTGTGGCACTGGGGGAAATTTTATGAAAGACTGGTACGTACTATTATGGATGGTACATGGAAATATGATGATAAGTCAGATTCAAAAAAAGCAATCAACTACTGGTGGGGAATGTCATCTGGCGTGGTAGATGTTATCTGTTCGCAGAGTTTGCCCAATGGAACGAAAAAGTTGGTAGGGCTTTTAAAGGATACCATCAGCAGAGGAGAGTTTAATCCGTTTTCGGGAGTATTGTATTCTCAAAGCGGAATTGTTCAATCTGATCCGAACAGCAGCCTTTCGCCGGAGCAGATTGTGACGATGGACTGGCTCTTAGATAATGTCATCGGCTCAATTCCAAAGGAAGAGGAACTGCAGGAACAGGCAAGGTCTGTGATATCACAGCAGGGGGTAAAGAGAGGTTAAGAACTTATGAGAATACTTGCGATTGCGGATGAAGAATCTGCATATCTGTGGGATCACTTTGAAAAAAGCAAGCTGGAGAATATTGATCTTATTATTTCCTGCGGTGACCTAGAGCCGACATATCTTTCTTTCCTTGCAACCTTTACGTCGGCCCCGGTAGTCTATGTACACGGGAATCATGACACAAAGTATGATAAGATTCCGCCGGAAGGATGTACTTGCATTGATGATAAGATTTTTGTATATAAGGGGATTCGGATTTTAGGACTTGGGGGCTCTATGCGTTACAAGCCTGGGGCATATCAGTATACGGAAAGGGATATGCGAAAACGGATCGGAAAGCTTTGGTTTAAATTGCTGCGTCATAGAGGATTTGATATTCTGGTCACGCATGCGCCGGCATATCAGTTGAATGACGGGAGAGATTTGCCGCATCAAGGGTTTAAGGCATTTGTTGCATTGATTGAGAAATACAGGCCAAAATTCTTTTTGCATGGCCATGTGCATATGTCCTATGGAAGGAATCACAAACGGTATGATAAATATCAGGATACACACGTGATTAACGCGTTTGAGCGGTGTGTGTTTGATTTTGAAGATGATTGCTTAAAGGAGCATATAAGATGATCCGACAGAGAAAAGGAACATGTGAAAGTTTAGTTATATACAAAGCACACAAAAAAGAGATGGTGTATCCATCCATATCATGTTAAAATGATAACGAGAAAAAATGATACGGAGGAAATATTAATGGGAACAAAAAGAATTATTCAAGTAGAAGAAAAGGTACCGGCAAGTTTACTGATTCCCCTTAGCATCCAGCATATGTTTGCGATGTTCGGGGCATCTGTTTTGGTACCTTTTCTTTTTGGGATCAATCCTGCGATTGTACTTTTTATGAATGGTGTGGGTACATTACTGTTCATTTTGATTACCAAAGGAAAAGCACCAGCATATTTAGGCTCCAGTTTTGCATTCCTTGCACCGGCCGGGATCGTAATTAGCAAGTTTGGATATGAATATGCGCTCGGAGGTTTTGTAGCAGTCGGCTTTTGCGGATGTATTCTGGCGTTCATTATCTATAAATTCGGCTCTGAATGGATTGATATCGTACTTCCGCCAGCAGCAATGGGACCAGTTGTAGCATTGATCGGGCTGGAATTGTCCGGAAACGCGGCAAGCAATGGAGGTCTTTTGGATGAGAAGATTCAGACGGAAAATGTAATTGTATTCGCAGTGACGCTTGGCGTTGCGGTGTTTGGCTCGGTCATGTTTAAGAAATTCTTATCAGTCATTCCGATTTTGATTGCGGTAATTGCAGGATATATCGCAGCCTTGTGCTGTGGTTTAGTGGATTTTGCAGAGGTGCAAGCGGCGCCTGTGTTTGCATTGCCGAACTTTTCTGCTCCCAAATTCAGTATAGAAGCGATTTTGATCATTCTTCCGGTGATTCTCGTGATTGCATCCGAGCATATTGGGCATCAGATCGTAACGGGAAAAATCATTGGAAGAAACTTGATTAAAGATCCGGGACTGCACCGTTCTTTATTTGCGGATAACTTTTCTACGATGATTTCAGGTTTTATCGGTTCTGTTCCGACAACGACGTATGGTGAGAATATTGGCGTCATGGCAGTGACAGGAGTATACAGCGTGCGTGTGATTGCAGGCGCGGCAATTCTTTCTATCGTATGTTCTGTCGTAGGAAAGCTGTCAATGTTGATCAATACCATTCCGGAACCGGTAATCGGCGGAATATCTTTTCTGCTTTACGGGATGATCGGAACATCCGGTCTTCGTATCCTTGTGGATTCTAAAGTAGATTATGGTAAATCCAGAAACTTGATTTTGACATCGGTTGTATTTGTGACAGGACTTTCTGGTATTGCAGTAAAGTTTGGCGATGTAGAGCTCAAAGGCATGGTTCTGGCATGTGTGACAGCAATGATTTTAAGCCTTATTTTCTATGTGCTGGATAAATTTCATTTAACCAACGACGAGGGATAGATATAAGGCATTTTATGAGAGAAAGAAGTTGTGATAAGGGGAACTTTATCTGGAATTAAGAATCGGTTAAGAAAATTTCTGATTCTTTAATAGAATCAACATACTTTGGACACATTTGTCTTTTATACTAATAGACAGATAGATAAGTAATGAACTTATCTATCGTCCCCCTCATAAAAAGTAAGCTTCAAAGGTGATTTGAAGCATATACTTTTACTCTCATTCCTTTTAGAAATATAGAAAAAGAAGCGGTTTTGATACCGCTTCTTTTTTGGTGCAACAGTGCAACTGTTAATATTTTGGATGATACATTTTTAAATACTCTACCACAACGGAAAATCCCATCATATGTGAAGATTTCACGAGTATGGTATCGTTTTTCATGACGATGGTATCGAGGGAAGCAAGCATTTCCTCCCTTGTCGGAAAATGAAGAATTCTGCTATAGCCTTCTTCGATACTTCTTGCGCCGTCAGCGATATATTTGGCATGGGGACCCACACAACAGATGGTATCAATGTTGAGTTCGGCAGCATGCACACCGACTTCAAAGTGAAGCTGGTTTTCATCCTTGCCCAGTTCGCCCATGTCGCCAAGGATAGCGACTTTTCTGCCTTCGGCATCTGCAAGTACCTCTAAAGAAGCTTTCATGGAGACCGGGTTAGCGTTGTAACAATCGTCGATAATAGTAAAATTCTCAGTTTGGATTAGATTGTTTCGTCCGGAGACCGGAACGAGCGCTTCGATTCCATTTTTGATTTCTTCGGAAGTAAGACCTAGAGCATAGCCGACAGCAGCGCCGGCAAGCGCATTATATACCATATGATTGCCTGGGATGGAAATGGCAGCTTCAAAACTTTCCTTTCCATTATGGATGATGCAGGAAGTTCCGGCAAGCCCAAGCCCTCGTATATCGTCAGCATACAAATCCACTGCTTTATTCAATCCGAAGAAATAAGGTTTTTTGCCTTGCACATTTTCTACGGTAGCAAGCATATCATCATCACCGTTTAAGATCACAGAGGCATTGTCTGTAAGATAATCAAATACTTCGGTTTTCGCTTTTAAGACACCGGCTCTGTCGATTAAGAATTCCAAATGGCAAAAGCCGATATTGGTAATGACACAGATATCCGGTTTCGCAATCTTTGCGAGGCGGCTCATCTCACCGAAATGGTTGATGCCCATCTCCAGTACTGCGACCTCATGATGTTCACGAATGCGGAAAATAGTAAGCGGCAGACCGATTTCATTATTAAAGTTGCCGTCGGTTTTTAATACCTGATATTTTTGCTCCAGAACAGAGGCAATCATTTCTTTGGTGCTTGTTTTCCCTACGCTTCCGGTAATCCCGACAACTTTGATATCAAGGTGTGAGCGGTAATGCTCTGCAAGGTCTTTTAATGCCTGCGTACAGGATTCCACTACAATATAAGGATATGCGGCGTCTGGCAAGACTTCTTCGGAAAGTGTGCAAAGAGCGCCGTTTTCCATTACCTGCGGAATGAATTTGTGTCCGTCTACGCGCATGCCGCGAATCGGGATAAAAAGATAATCAGCTTCTACTTGCCGGCTGTCAATGACTACGCCTTGAACTTCTTTGGCAAGCAAAGACTCATCTCCATAATAACTGCCATGGCAGGCAGCCGTGATTTCTTTTAATGACATATGTTTCATCGGGTGCCTCCTATTTTTTCTCGTAGCGTTCCAGAGATTTTTGAATGATCAGCTCGCATAATTCAATGTAGGAGATTCCGGCTGCATTTGCCTCTTTTGGAAGAAGACTTGCAGGGGTCATCCCCGGAAGGCTGTTTACTTCCAGACAATAGATGTTGCCGGTTTCATCAAGAAGGAAGTCTGCACGGGAATAAACATCCAGTTTTAATGCATGGAAAGCACGTTTTGTGGCGTCCTGCATTCTTTTTGCAGTTTCCTCATCAATTCTTGCAGGGCAGATTTCTTCGGTGCAGTCTGCCTGATATTTATTTGCATAATCGAAAAAGCCGGATTTTGGAATGATTTCAATGACAGGAAGCGCTTCCCCATCAATGATGCCGCAGGCAAACTCGCGGCCCTTTATGTAAGGCTCGATGATAATTTCATCCTCATAGCGGAAAGACTCCTGTACGGCTTTTTCATACTCTTCCTCGGTATGAACAATGTACACCCCGATGCTGGAACCGCCGGAGCAAGGCTTTACAACGACCGGAAGAGAAAGCCCAAGCGCGCCAAGGGAAGTATCGGTTTCGTTTTTGAAAGCCCATGTACCGCCAGGGGTAGGAACACCGTTTTTCTGGAAAATCTGTTTCGTGATTCCTTTGTCCATTGCAAGGGCGCTTCCAAGTGAGTTCGGACCGGTATACTTGATGCCAAGAACGTCAAATGCAGCTTGTAGTTTTCCGTTTTCTCCGATATCGCCGTGAAGTCCCATAAATACGATATCAGCCATCTTGCAAAGTTCGATGACATTTGGACCAAGCATGCAGTCAGACTGGTCCGGGCGGCTTGCCCTGACCGCAGCAAGATCAGGTTCGGTTGATTTGATATTGTCTGCGATACCAAGACCTGCATCCGCAAGGGTGAAAACTTCTTCCAGTTTATCTGCATCATATGGCAGACCCATGAAAACATCGAGCAGGTATGCCTGATGTCCGTGTTCTCTTAATGTACGGCAGATACCTGCGCCGGATGTCAAAGAGACATCACGTTCGGTACTTAAACCACCGGCTAATACAATAATTCTCATATCACAATCTCCTTTTTGTAGTTTCGCTTTATCTGATTTCAATATATTACCGCTATTTTCTGCGTTTACTCATCTGATTCAAAAGATCTGATTTCACTTTGTAGAGCTTATCGGATAAATCCACATGTACGCGATGTGGGTTGAACAGACGAAGTGTTTCATCCCAAAGTGTATTCTTTTCTTCCTTACAATATGCAGCGATCTCAGATACGGTAGGAGATTGGTATACGCATTCTCCATTGATGAAGATAGGAACCATTAGTTCGCGCATTTCGTAAGTACCGCCTTCTAATAAGGTCTTCTTCCAGGTATCGATTGGATCGAAAAGCAAAAGATCTTTTTCGGTATCGTAAACCTCGTCTGTAAAACAAATGAGGTCAGCCTTGATTTTTCCGGTTGTTTTTTCATAAATACGATAAATGGTCTTATTACCCGGATTCGTGATTTTTTCCGTATTCTCAGATAGTTTGATCTTCGGTACGAATTCGCCTTCATGATTCTGGATAGCTGCGAGTTTATATACACCGCCAAAGGAAGGACAATCCTTAGATGTGATAAGGTTGGTACCTACCCCCCAGGAAGTGATCTTTGCACCCTGGATCTTTAAGTCATGAATCAAGTACTCGTCCAGATCGTTGGATGCGGAGATAAATGCATCCGGGAATCCTGCTTCATCCAACATGATACGTGCTTTTTTGGACAGGTATGCAAGGTCGCCGCTGTCAAGGCGGATACCGTAGTTTTTAAGTTCGATGCCTTCCTCTTTCATTTCCTTGAATACGCGGATCGCATTCGGTACACCGGATTTCAAGGTGTCATAAGTGTCTACTAAAAGACAGCATGCGTTCGGATATAATTTTGCATAAGTTTTAAATGCAGTATATTCGTCTTTGAAACTCATGATCCAGCTATGTGCATGGGTACCTTTTACCGGAACATTAAAAAGTTCTCCGGCAAGTACGTTGGAGGTTCCGACACATCCGCCGATCATGGCGGCTCTCGCACCGTAAAGTCCCGCATCCGGTCCCTGGGCGCGGCGGAGTCCAAATTCCATGATGCCATCGCCGTTTGCCGCATATACAACACGAGAAGCTTTGGTTGCGATCAAAGACTGATGGTTGATAATGTTAAGGATTGCCGTTTCCACAAGCTGCGCTTCCATGATCGGAGCGACTACTTTTAAGAGCGGCTCTTTTGGGAATACAACCGTTCCCTCAGGAATCGCATAGATATTTCCGCTGAAATGGAAACCGCTGATATAATGAAGAAAATCTTCGCTGAACATATTCAGGCTGCGAAGATAATCGACATCTTCATAAGAAAAATTCAAGTTTTTAATATAGGTGATCACCTGGTCAAGACCGGCAGCGATTGAATAACCGGAACCAAATGGATTGGAGCGGAAAAATACATCGAAAACAACCATTTCATTTTCTTCGCGTTCGAAGTACCCTTGCATCATTGTAAGTTCGTATAAATCAGTTAAGAGTGTTAAATTTAATGAATTCATGACATCTACTCCTTTGTCAGACTAATTTCGCATTGCGATTAATCGTTTCTTGTATAATTTCCTGGCAATATGCGCCAAGGTGTTTCCTTACGTCTTTTTCCAGATCTGCCGGATAAATCGGCTTTCCGTATTCCAGAATCACATGTGTTTTTTTGATTTTTGGAAAATGATTTTCAAAAATTTCTGCGGTATTATTCATAGACATCGGGACGATGGCACATCCGGTTTTGTCTGCCATCTTAAGCGCGCCGTCTTTGAAAGGTAAAAGAGAAAGCTCTTTTCCGGTATTTCTCGTACCCTCAGGGAAAATACATACGGAAATGCCGTTTTTTAAATATTCAATTCCCTGCAGGACGGTTTTTAATCCTTCTTTTGGATTCTCACGGTCTAAGAACAGACAGTGGAGGCGGCGCATCCAGGTACGAAGGGAAGGATATTTATCCATTTCTTTTTTCGCCACGTATCCGGTAAGCCTTTTGCAGCGTGAATAAGTGATCAAAATATCAAAAAAGCTGCGGTGGTTTCCGATAAAAAGTACAGGCTCATCCGGAACATTTTCTTCTCCGATGACAGTGAGTTCTACGCCGGTTATCTTTAAGATAAAACGAAAACCCTTCTGTACGATGCGAAGAGAGCGATAGTCGCTTTTTTCTTTGTCAATCTTGGCAAGCAGCCATTCCAGTCCGAGGATAGGAAGAGACAAAGTCAAAAATAAAATCAGGAAGACAACGATACATATAAATCTTATCATAAATGCCTCCTAGGATCAGTAGCGTCCATAAAGGTGGCACAAGCTCTTGATATAATCTGCAAGACCATCATTTAAGTCGCTTTTTTTATAACGCCAGCTCCAGTTACCGGCGGCAACACCCGGCGTGTTCATACGTCCTTTGGAATCGATGCCTAAGACATCCTGTAAAGGGAAGATTGCGTATGCGGCGATCGAACCAAGGCAGGTGCGGATAAAATCAAGGTGTACGCTGCTGCCATCTGTGTTCATATAGCGGCGGACCTTATCCTGATATTCCGGAAGCGCATTGCTATACCAGCCTACAGTGGTATCATTGTCATGTGTTCCCGTATAACATACACAGTTTGTTGTTGTAAAATTGTGCGGAAGGAAAGAACTCTCGCCAAGTCCCTCAAAAGCAAACTGTAAAATACGCATGCCAGGGAAATGGAAACGGTCGCGCAGTTTTTCTACTTCCGGAGTGATAACGCCAAGGTCTTCGGCAATGATTGGAAGGTCCTTTCCAAGTTCTTTTTCGATCGCAAGGAAAAGGTCTTCGTTTGGACCATGATGCCATTGGCCGCCGACTGCGGTCTCGTCACCGTAAGGTACTGCCCAGTAAGCCTCAAAACCACGGAAATGGTCGATTCTTAAATAGTCTAAAACATCCAGCTGGTTTTTCACACGGGAGATCCACCATTTGTAACCTTCTTTTTTATGAGCAGCCCAGTCATATAAAGGATTGCCCCAAAGCTGCCCGGTCTCGGAAAAATAATCCGGCGGTACTCCGGCTACCACGGTCGGATATCCTTTTGTATCAAGCTGGAATAATTCTTTATTCGCCCACACGTCTGCACTGTCCAAAGAGACAAAGATTGGAATGTCACCGATGATTTTTACATCATGTTTGTTCGCATACTCTTTTAATGCATACCATTCTTTGAAAAAGATAAACTGGACAAATTTGTAGTAATGGATTTCATCTTTCAACGTGCTTAAGAGTGTCTGTTTGAAAACTTTTGTAGGATTTTTGTATTTTTCATCCCATTCCAGCCAGCTTTTTCCGCCGTTTGCACTTTTACATGCCATGAACAAGGAATAGTCTTCCAGCCAGAAAGCATTTGCCTCATAGAAAGAGTCGTATTCTTCCAGAAGCATTTTATCGGAAGTAGAAAGATAATTTTCAAAGGCTTTCGCGAGCTTTTCATTTTTCCACGGAATGATTGTTCCATAGTCGAGGACGGTTTCATCTTCGATGATCGGACAATCGCTTACATCTTCTTTGGTAAGAAGCTTTAATTCAATCAAATGATCAAGGCTTATTAACAATGGCTGGCCGGCAAAGGCAGAAAAACTCTGGTATGGAGAGTCGCCAAATCCGGTCGGTGTAAGCGGCAGTATCTGCCATAAACGCTGACCGGCTTTTTCTAGAAAGTCAATAAAATCATAAGCTTCTTGCCCAAGCTCTCCGATTCCGTATGGGGATGGGAGAGAAGTAGGATGAAGCAAAATTCCGGATAGACGTGGTTTTGCTTCATATGTTTTGGTTGCGGTATCAAAATTCATAATGTGTCGATTGCAGAAAACGTCTGCAATCCCCTCCTTTGGATTTTCTGATTTCAAATCAATGTGCTAAAAGCATGAGCACAACTAAAAAATATTATATCGCATTTTGGAATTTTTCACAACTGTTGTGTGTATGATATAAGGAGAATTTACATATCGGTAAAACCATGGGGAAAATAAAAATTGCAGCGATTGTATTTATTGTGACAGCATTAGTTTGCGGCTGTTCTGTCGAGAAAACAAAAACAGAGAAAATAAAGGATTTGGAATTTACGGTTGTGCCAGAAGAAGAAATCCCCGAAGAACTAGGTGAAAAGATAAAGGAGCAGCAAGAGAACGTATTTAAATTTACTTATGCGGACAAAGGGTATCTGTATATCGCGCAAGGATATGGAGAACAGGAAACAAGCGGTTATAGTATTGTGGCAGACCAGCTGTATGAGACAGAAAATGCCATCTATGTACATACGATGCTGCAAGGACCTCCGAAAGAGGAAACAGTATCAGAAAAGCCAACATATCCGTATATTGTTCTGAAACTGGAGTTCATAGATAAAACAGTTGTATTTGAGTAGCCTATGGCTGTCAGAAAAGAAAAGGGAGGAATCGAGGATGGAGCTTAAAAAATATGTAATGCAGTCTAAAAAAGCAGGGAAGCAGGTAACGAATCAGTTCATGCTGGACGATGATTTCAATGTCCCGGATCAGAAACCGGATGTGAAACGAATCGTACTGGCAGAAGGGGAATTAAAGATCGAAGAAATCAAGCGAGTGGAGAATTACTTAAGACTATCCGGGAAATTTGTGTTTCAGGTACTTTATATTACAGATGAAGGGGAAGAGCGGATGGCGTCTTTAGAAGGGCATCTTCCGTTTGACGAGATGGTCTATACTGAAGGCGAGGAAGGGCATTTTCAGATACAGGATCTAAAAACAGAATTTTCTGTTATGATGGTGCATTCCAGAAAGTTAAGCATGAAGGCAATGATTGATATTGCGCTTGCTCCGATCAACGCATCAGAAGAAGAAATCACAGTTGGGCTTGAGGAGGAAGAAAACTTTTGTCAGCAAAGGCAGCATGCCGAATTTTTGCAAATGCAGAACAATAAAAAGGACACATATCGGATTAAAGAAGAAATTACCATTCCGGGAACCAAGGAGAATATTGGAAATATTCTATGGAGTGATATTAAAAATCATAAATTAGATACAAGACTTTCGGAAGACGCACTTTTTATTCAGGGAGAATTGCTGGCATTTTGCTTTTATGAATCCATGGAAGGAAAACTGGATTGGATCGAAAAATCAATTCCGTACGAGGGAAGGGTAGAATGTGCAGGAGCTTCTGACGAGATGTTTCACCATGTGGAAGCGCAGTTAGAAGATGTCAATGTGGATATCCGTATGGATGAGGATGGAGAAGCCAGGATTCTTGGAATAGAAGGGACGTTAAGTCTAAAAATCGCCGTATATAAAGAAGAACCGGTAGAGTACTTAAACGATGTGTATGCATTACATAAAAAATGCATCGTAGAGCGGCAGGAAAAGACGTTTTCGCAGATGGTAATGCAGAATCACTCTAAATGTAAAATCGCGGAATCCGTGCCGGTACCGGAATTAAAGGATAAGATTTTGCAGATTTGTCATAGCAGCGGAAGACTTGCTCTGGAACGGATGGAACGCGTCGACGGGGGAATTCTGGTGGAAGGAACCTTACATATTAATTTTCTGTATGTAAAACAAGATGACGAGATTCCATTTGATATCTGGCAGGGGATGGTGCCGTTTTCACATCTTATAGAATGCAATGACATGGATGGAGAAGTGGAATTTGATGTATCGGATTTGATAGAGCAGCTTAATATCAATCTGCTGGGAAGCGATGAGACAGAAGTCAAAGCGGTGCTGGCATTTCGCTGTTTTGTACGTCGCCCGGTAAAGCTGGATGTTATCACGGAGGTCACGACGGAAGACTATACGAAGGAAGAGATGGAGATGCGCCCGGGAATCACAGGCTATATTGTGAAACAAGGAGATCAGCTGTGGGATTTGGCTAAACGTTATGGAACTACGGTGGAAACGATCAAAGAGATGAACGATGTAGGAGAGCGGGAGATAAAAGAAGGAGATAAATTGTTGATTTTTAAAGAAAGTATGAGTATACTATAATTTAAGTATAATGTATACAAGATACAAAGGAGGAATACGATGCAAGAAATGTCATTAAAAGCACTTGCCAAAATTAATCTGGGATTAGATGTTCTTGGAAAAAGGGACAACGGATATCATGATGTGCGTATGGTGATGCAGAGTATTTATTTATATGATGATGTTTTTTTGAAAAAAACAGAGGAAGAAGGAGTTACGATTGAGACGAATTGGGGATTTCTTCCGGTAAATGAGAACAACATTGCATACAAGGCGGCAAAACTTTTGATGGAGGAGTTTTCCTTGCCGGGAGGAATTCATATTCGGCTTCGCAAATATATTCCGGTGTCTGCCGGAATGGCAGGGGGAAGTACGGACGCGGCAGCAGTATTATTCGGTATGAATCGGATGTACAAGCTTTCCCTGACACAGGAAGAACTAAAACAAAGAGGCGTGTTATTGGGCGCTGACGTTCCGTATTGCATTATGAGGGGAACGGTGCTGGCGGAAGGGATTGGAGAGGTGCTTACTCCGCTACCTGCTATGCCGAAATGTTATGTATTGATTGCCAAACCAGGGATCAGTGTGTCTACGAAACTGGTGTATGAAAAACTGGATGCAAAGGAGATCAAGGATCATCCTGATATTGATGGGGTGCTGAAAGGATTAGAGGAGCAGGATTTAAAAAAAGTCGCAGCGTCTATGGGAAATGTCCTGGAGGCGGTTACCATAGAAGAGTATCCGGTGATCGAGGCAATCAAAGAATGCATGAAAAAAAACGGGGCGCTCAATGCCATGATGAGCGGGAGCGGTCCGACGGTATTCGGATTGTTTGAAAGCCGGACAGCAGCAAAGAGCGCACAGCAAAAGATAAGGCATCAGGGACTTGCAAGACAGGTTTATCTGACGAAGATACACAACGTGGGGAGGAGTTAAGGATGGAGCTGAATTTTGAAGTGACGATGAATGAATATTTGCCGCTTAGAGACGTCGTATTTAATACATTGCGCCAGGCAATACTAAAAGGGGAATTAAAGCCGGGAGAGCGTCTTATGGAAATCCAGCTGGCGAATAAGCTTGGTGTGAGCCGTACACCGATTCGCGAGGCCATTCGTAAGTTGGAGCTGGAAGGACTTGTCCTTATGATTCCAAGAAAAGGAGCAGAGGTAGCAGAGATTACGGAAAAAAGTTTAAGGGACGTTCTGGAAGTGAGGAAAGCCCTAGAAGAACTTGCCGTGCAGCTTGCCTGCGACAAAATTACGGAAGAAGAGATTTTGCAGTTGAAACGTACCGCAAAAGAATTTGAGGAAGCTTTGAAAGCAGATGACGTGACAAAATTTGCACAAGCAGATGTGAAATTTCATGATGTGATCTATAAGGCTACAGATAATCTAAGGTTAATTCAGCTTTTGAATAATCTTCAGGAACAGATGTACCGCTACCGTGTAGAATATCTGAAGCGAAGAGATTTCCATCAGAAGCTTTTGCAAGAGCATCAGATAATTATAGAGATGATTGAAAAACGCGATAAGGCAGGGGCGTCCGAGCGAATCAGCCGTCATATTGACAATCAGGTGGAAGCGGTAATCGACGCCATTCGCACAAAGCGGTGAAGACCAAACTGTTATTTTTAAAGAGAATTTGTATAAAATAAAAAAAGCCGTGCATACTCCAGTTATCAGACAAAAAGGAGTACATAGCTTATGGAATATCAGAAACTAAAACCAATTATTTTTTACATGCAAAAATATCGCACCGTGATCTGTATCATATTCTCCATTGTATTTGCATTGACTGGCACTTGGAAAATCGTACAGGCAAGAGAAGGTAAGCTTACACAGGAAATGATACGACTGCAGAAAGACCTTGCCAAAGAAGTGTTCCGGTTTCATATATTGGCTAACAGCGACGTCGAAGAAGATCAAGAGCTTAAGATGCAAGTAAAAGAAGCGGTTATATTATATATGAAGGAAATGCTTCCTGCCGGTGCAGACAGGCAGGAGACGAAGCAATGGGTGATCCGGCATCAGGATGAGATAGAAGAAATAGCAGAGTGCGTTATTGAAGAGCAAGGGTATTCCTACTCGGTCCGCACTGAGGTGACAAAAAGTACGTTTCCGGATAAAACGTATGGAGATGTGATGCTTCCTGCCGGGGAATACGAAGCGCTGCGTATTGAGATTGGCGAGGCGAAAGGACAGAACTGGTGGTGTATGCTGTATCCGTCCTTATGTTTTACCGATGCAGTGAATGCAGTGGTGGAGGAAGATGGAAAAGAAAAACTGAAGGATACATTAACGGAAGAAGAATATGAACTCGTAACAGAGACAAAAAAGTTTAAAATTAAATGGTTTTTCTTTGGGGAAAGTAAATAGCAGGTGGAATTCAAATGACAAATTTTTTGGTAAGGCATTTTATCAAACAATATGAAGAGGTGGAAAAGGTGTCTGTGCGTACAGCTTATGGGATCATGGCAAGTATCGTAGGCATCTTTTGCAATGTGTTTTTGTTCGTGGCAAAGACGGTTATCGGTATGATGATGCACAGTATTTCTGTAACGGCAGACGCATTTAACAATCTATCCGATGCAGGTTCTTCCATTATCAGCCTGGTGGGAGTGAAGATTGCGAGTAAACCGGCAGATGAAGAGCATCCATTCGGACATGGAAGAATGGAATACATAGCCGCGTTAGTGGTAGCGTTTTTGGTTGTTCAGGTCGGATTTACTTTTTTTAAGGATTCCCTTATGAAAATAAGGGAACCGGAGCAGCTAAGGTTCAGTGTGATATCCGTGTTGATTTTGTTAGTATCTGTGGCGGTAAAACTCTGGCTTGGTGCATTTAACCGTAAGCTTGGGAAGCAGATTGATTCGAAGGTGATGCTGGCAACTGCCACAGATGCTATGGGAGATGTGATTACGACAAGTGCAACGATTTTTTCAATATTGTTTTTTAGATTTACCAGTATCAATATTGATGGGATTATCGGAATCGGCGTATCACTGGTCGTGATGTGGGCAGGTGTAGGAATTGCAAAGGATACGCTGGAACCTTTGCTTGGAGCAGCGGTTTCGCCGGAAGTGTACAAAATGATTACGAGTTTTGTAGAGCATTACGACGGAATTGAGGGAACGCATGATCTGATCGTACATAATTATGGTCCCGGACGGAGCATGGCATCTATTCATGCAGAAGTGCCCAATGATGTAGACATTGAAGTCTCCCATGAGATTATTGACAAAATTGAATACGAAGCCAGAAAACAGCTTGGTATTTTTCTTGTGATTCATATGGATCCGGTAGAGACGAAGGATGAGAGTGTGCTGAAGATAAGAAAACAGGTGGAAGAGACGGCGTCTGCGCTGGATCCGCTTGTCAGCATTCATGATTTCCGTATGGTAGAAGGGAATCATCAGGCCAATTTGATTTTTGATATGGTTGTACCGCATCAATATAGTAAAGAAGAGATGAGGCAGATCAAAGAGCGTTTCCGTCAGGAAATGAAAAAGAAGGATGTAAGATACGAATGCGTTATTACGGTAGAGAAAAGTTTTGTGGCATCGGAAGGAACGGAGGAAGCTTAAAATGTATACGATAGAAAGCAGAGTGAGGTTCAGTGAAATTGGAGAAGATGGGTATTTGACCATTCCGGCAATTGTGAATTATTTTCAGGACTGCAGTACATTTCAGTCGGAAGAACTTGGAAGAGGAATTGAATTTTTGAAAGACCATAAACGTGTGTGGGTCTTAAACGCATGGCAGATCATGATCCACAGACGTCCGCAGCTGATGGAAGAAATAAAAGTAAGCACGTGGCCGACAGGATTTGATGGACTTTACGGAACAAGGAATTTTAAGTTGGAGACGAAAGAGGGTGAGATGCTTGCCTGTGCGAATTCCATCTGGGTATATATGGATGTGGAAAAGGGACGTCCGGTGAAAGCAGGTGAGGAAGAGATATCCGTCTATGCGGCGGAGACACCGCTTGAGATGGAATATGCGCCAAGGAAGATTGCGCCTCCAAAAGATGGAAAGATATTCGAAGGATTTTATGTGAAGAGAGATCAGTTAGACACGAATCATCATATGAATAACGGGCAGTATGTCAAATCAGCATTAGAGTATGTGCCCGATGCATTTTCGGTTAGGCAGATTCGTGTGGAATATAAAAAATCTGCAATATATGGAGATCATGTAATACCGAAGTTGAGACAAGAAGACAATAAGATAACGATAGGACTTTGCAGCGAGGAAGGAAAAACTTATGCTGTATTGGAAATGATAGGAGAATAACAGAATGAAATTAGGACAAAAACAAATGATGACGGTTGTGAAAATTGTGGATTTTGGAGTGTATCTTGGAACAGATAAAGAAAAGGTGCTTCTTCCAAAGAAACAGGTGCCTGCGGGAATAGAAGTCGGAGATCCCATGGAAGTATTTTTGTACAAAGATTCGATGGATCGTCTGATCGCGACGACGAATGAACCAAAGATCATGCTTGGAGAGCTTGCGGTGCTTGAGGTGGCTGCAGTGGGAAAAATCGGTGCTTTTCTCGACTGGGGACTGGAAAAAGACTTGTTCCTGCCGTTTAAGCAGCAGACAAGGAAGGTGCAAAAGGGGGAACAATGTCTGGTAGCGCTTTATATTGACAAGAGCGAGAGGCTTTGTGCGACGATGAAGGTATATGAATACCTTAAGAAGGATGCGCCTTACCAAAAAGATGATATGGTCAGAGGAATTGTTTATGAGATCAGTGAACGTTTTGGAACGTTTGTAGCAATTGATAATTGCTATTCGGCGCTGATCCCGAGGCGGGAAGGCGTGCAGGGACTTCATATCGGGGATACGATCGAAGCCCGTGTAACAGAGGTTAAGGAAGATGGCAAGATAGATTTAAGCGTGCGCCAGAAAGCATTTTTGCAGATGGATGCGGATGCACAAAAGGTGCTTGCGGTTATGGAACGGTATCATGGAGAACTTCCATTTACGGATAAGGCAGACCCGGAACGCATTCAGAAAGAATTCGGTTTCAGCAAGAACGCATTCAAGCGTGCGGTGGGGCGCCTTTTGAAAGAAGGGAAAATCGAAATCCGGGAAAAAAGTATTGTGATTCGATAAAAATATTGTATAATGATAATGTTAAGAAAGATACGAAAAGAGAACATGGAGGGAAACACAGGAGATGAAAGTAGAGAAAATTTCAAATCTTGAGAACTTTTTTAAAGTTGTGGATAGCTGCGTGGGAAAAGTAGAATTGATTACGGGAGAAGGAGATCGGCTGAACTTAAAATCAAAGCTTGCACAATATGTGTCGATGGCAAATATTTTTTCCAATAGCGATGTCCTTGAGTTGGAAATTGTCGCATATGAGGAAGAAGATGTCGATAAAATAGAGAAGTTTCTGAAGAATAAATAATAGATTATCTTCGGGACAGGAAAGATAAGATGCAAGGTGTTTTCCATGGAGAGAACACCTTATTTTTAAAGGTGGGAATATGAATTTTGCGCATTTACATGTCCATACAGAGTACAGTCTTCTGGATGGATCGAATAAGATAAAAGAATATGTGGCGAGAGTGAAAGAGCTTGGAATGAACAGCGCGGCGATTACCGACCATGGAGTCATGTTCGGGGTGATTGATTTTTACCGTGAGGCGAAAAAGGCGGGGATCAATCCGATCTTAGGGTGCGAAGTGTATGTGGCGCCAGGATCAAGGTTTGATAAAGAAGTCGGAACGAAGGAAGACCGTTATTATCATCTTGTGCTTCTGGCAGAGAATAATCAGGGATATCAGAACCTGATGAAGATTGTATCCAAGGGATTTGTAGAGGGATACTATTATAAACCGCGTGTGGATATGGAGATTCTGGAGGAATACCATGAGGGGATTATCGCGCTTAGCGCCTGTCTGGCGGGAGAGGTGCAGCGTAATCTCTCAAGAGGGATGTACGAGGAAGCAAAGGCAAGCGCATATCGTTATGAAGAGATTTTCGGCAAGGGTAATTTTTTCCTGGAACTCCAGGACCATGGGATCGCGGAACAGGGAATCGTAAACCAGCAGCTTTTACGTCTTTCGCAGGAGACTAAAATGGAGCTTGTGGCGACGAATGATGTGCATTACACATACGCGAGTGATGAGAAGGCACATGATATTTTGCTTTGCATTCAGACCGGAAAAAAACTGGACGATGAGAACCGTATGCGCTATGAAGGCGGCCAGTATTATGTGAAGTCCGAAGAAGAGATGGCAGAGCTTTTTCCGTATGCACTGCAGGCGCTTGAAAATACACAGAAAATCGCGGACCGCTGTCACGTTGAGATCGAATTTGGCGTGACAAAGCTCCCGAAATATGATGTGCCCGAAGGATATACGTCCTGGGAGTACTTGAATAAATTATGTTTCGAGGGACTTAAGAGACGGTATGATATTGTATCAGAAGATTTAAAAGAGCGTCTGGAATATGAGTTGTCCGTCATCCATAAAATGGGATATGTGGATTATTTCCTGATTGTGTGGGATTTTATCAAATATGCGAAAGACCATGATATCATGGTGGGACCGGGACGTGGCTCCGCGGCGGGAAGTATCGTGGCATACTGCCTTGAAATTACGGACATTGACCCGATTCGGTATCAGCTCTTGTTTGAACGTTTCCTGAATCCGGAACGTGTGTCCATGCCTGATATCGATGTGGATTTTTGTTTCGAGAGGCGCCAGGAAGTAATCGATTATGTGGTGGAAAAGTACGGCTCCGACCGGGTTGTCCAGATTGTTACGTTTGGAACGATGGCTGCGCGTGCGGTTATCCGTGACGTTGGGCGGGTGATGGATCTGCCGTATGCGTTTGTAGATTCCATTGCGAAAATGATTCCGATGGAATTAAATATTACGTTGGAAAAGGCGCTTCAAAATAATGAGCTTCGTAAGGAGTACGAGGTAAATGAACAGGTCAGGGAACTGATCGATATGTCGAGAAAACTGGAGGGGCTTCCAAGACATACGTCCATGCATGCGGCAGGGGTTGTCATCAGTCAGAAATCAGTGGATGAATATGTGCCGTTATCCCTTGGTTCGGATGGCTCGGTTGTGGCGCAGTTTACGATGACAACGCTGGAAGAATTGGGACTGTTAAAGATGGATTTCCTCGGTCTTCGTACACTTACCGTGATCCAGAATGCGGTGCATCTGGCAGAAAAAAGCAGCGGTAAAAAAATCGATATGGATGCCATTGATTATAATGATCAGGCAGTTCTGGATATGATCGGAACAGGAAGGACAGACGGGGTGTTCCAGATAGAAAGTGCGGGGATGAAAAGCTTTATGAAAGAGCTAAAGCCCCATAGTCTGGAAGATATCATTGCGGGCATTTCTTTGTACCGGCCGGGTCCTATGGATTTTATTCCGCAGTATATCAAGGGGAAAAATGGCAGGGCGGCCATTTCATACGATTGCCCGCAGTTAGAGCCGATTCTTGCACCGACATACGGATGTATTGTCTACCAGGAGCAGGTCATGCAGATTGTACGAGACCTCGCAGGATATACGCTTGGGCGAAGTGATTTGCTGCGCAGGGCGATGTCCAAGAAAAAAGGCGATGTCATGCAGAAAGAACGGCAGAGCTTCGTGTATGGCAATTCCGAAGAAGGTGTGCCAGGATGCGTGGCAAATGGAATTGATGAGTCTACGGCAAATAAAATATATGATGAAATGATTGATTTTGCAAAATATGCATTTAATAAATCTCACGCGGCGGCATATGCGGTTGTAGCGTATCAGACTGCATATTTAAAATATTACTATCCGGTAGAATTTATGGCGGCGCTTATGACGTCTGTCATTGATAATCCAAAGAAAGTGGCGGAATATATTTATTCCAGCCGTCAGATGAATATTAAAATCCTGCCGCCGGATATTAATTTTGGCGAAGGCGATTTTTCGGCAGACAACGGAAATATCCGTTATGGTCTTAGCGCGATCAAAAGCGTGGGACGCCCGGTCATCGAATCCATTCTCAAAGAGCGGGAAGTGCGCGGCCGATTTAAGAATCTAAAAGACTTTATCGAGCGTATGTCAGGCAAGGATGTGAGTAAACGCGCCATTGAGAATTTTATCAAGTCGGGTGCTTTTGACAGTCTTCCGGGGACAAGAAAGCAGCACATGGTGATTTATGTAAAGATTCTTGAGCAGGTGAATCAGGAGCGGAAATATTCTATGACAGGGCAGATGTCGTTGTTTGATCTTGTATCGGAAGAAGAAAAACAGGAGTATGATGTGCAGCTTCCGGATGTGGGAGAGTATTCCAAAGAAACCATGTATACATTCGAAAAAGAAGTGCTTGGGGTCTACATCAGCGGACATCCGTTAGAGGAGTATGAGGAAAAATGGAGAAAAAATATTACCGCGACCACACTTGATTTCCAGCTGGACGAAGAGACAGGGCATACGAAGGTAAGGGATGGTTCGAAAGAGGTTATCGGCGGAATGATCACCGGCAAGACAATTAAAAATACGAAGACTAATAAGACGATGGCATTTATTACGGTAGAGGACCTTGCGGGAACGGTAGAGGTTGTTGTATTTCCGAAGGATTATGAAAGAAACCGTATGTATCTGGAGGATGACCGCAAGATATTTGTCCGCGGACGTGTATCAGAAGAAGAAGATGCAGCAAGCAAGTTAATCTGTGAAGTGATTTTGCCATTTGAGCAGACGAAGAAAGAGCTGTGGCTGCAGTTTGCGGATAAGCAGGCATTTCTTTTGATGGAGAAAGAATTGTATGAGCTGCTTGCAGGAAGTGAAGGGGAAGATGAGGTCGTCATTTACTGCAAAATGGAGAAAGTGATCAAACGTTTGCCAAGGAACCGAAACATTCGTGCGGATGATGCAATAGTATCAGCTTTGATGGGAAAATTAGGAGAAAATTGTGTAAAAGTGGTAGAAAAACCGATTGAAAAGCTAGGATAGATAGGTTAGAATGACAAGTAGAGAGAATAATGATATCAATACCAAATGATATCAATACAGAATCAGTATGGAGGAATTATCATGGCATTAGATCATAAAATCAGGACTATCGGTGTTTTGACAAGCGGTGGCGATGCACCGGGAATGAATGCGGCAATCCGTGCCGTAGTAAGAACTGCAATTAGTAAAGGATTGAATGTACAGGGAATCAGACGAGGATACCACGGACTCTTAAGAGAAGAGATCATCAGTCTTACGGCAAGAGACGTATCTGACACAATTCAAAGAGGCGGAACCATTCTTCAGACTGCCCGTTGTCATTCCATGCGTTCTGTAGAAGGACAGAGAAAAGCCGCAGGTATCTTAAAAAAATATGGAATTGAAGGACTTGTAGTCATCGGTGGAGACGGCTCTTTTGCAGGAGCTCAGACACTTTCCAACCTGGGAATCAATACGATCGGTATCCCGGGAACCATCGACCTTGATATTGCATGTACAGAGTTTACTATTGGGTTTGATACGGCAGTCAATACCGCTATGCAAGCGATTGACAAGGTACGTGATACATCTACTTCTCATGAACGATGCAGTATCATTGAGGTTATGGGGCGTGATGCAGGATATCTTGCATTATGGTGCGGTATCGCGAACGGCGCTGAGAGAATTATCATGCCGGAAGAACATGGGTATGACGAAGATGCGATTGTAGAGGATATTAAAGCGAACAGAGAACGTGGAAAGAAACATTATATTATCATTAACGCAGAAGGTGTCGGCGATTCCATGAACATGGCAAAACGTATCGAGGAAAGGACCGGCATGGAGACAAGAGCAACCATCTTAGGTCACATGCAGCGCGGTGGAAGCCCAACATGTAAAGACCGTGTGTATGCATCGATCATGGGCGTGAAAGCGGTAGAGCTGTTATGCGAAGGAAAGACAAACCGTGTGGTAGGATACAGACATGGAGAATATATCGACTTTGACATCGATGAAGCATTGGATATGAAAAAGGAAATTCCGGAGGATCAGATAAAGGCAGCGGAGATCCTTGCATTATAAAATTGTATCGTTGTATGGAGCATCGCAGGCAGGACTGCCTGCGATATTCTTTTTTCTTCTACCCCGTTGCTGAATTGACAAATATAAAGGGAAACGATACAATGAAAAAAGATAAATGGCAAAAGGAGATTTTTGATTTGGGTGTAGATTATACAGCTCCGGTTGGAGTATTTGACTCCGGTGTAGGAGGACTGACTGTGACAAGAGAGATTATGCGTCATCTTCCGAATGAACATGTGGTGTATTTTGGAGATACAGCGCGTGTGCCGTACGGAAGTAAGTCAAAAGACAATATTATCCGTTATTCCAGACAGATTATCCGTTTTTTACAGACGAAGGGCGTTAAAGCCATTGTGATCGCATGTAATACAGCGAGTGCATTGGCGTTGGATGTGGTGAGACAGGAAGTGGATATTCCGGTGATCGGCGTGGTGATTCCGGGGGCCAGGGCTGCTGTAGAGGCGACGGAGAATAAAAAGATCGGTGTGATCGGAACGGAAGCAACGGTGCAAAGCGGGATGTATACGAAGATCATGCAGAAGATGGATCCGGAAGTTTCGGTGATCGGAAAGGCCTGTCCGTTGTTCGTGCCGCTTGTGGAAGAGGGATTTGCGAAGCATAAAGTGACCGGTGAGATTATCGATTATTACCTGGATTCTATGAGAACATCGGAGATTGATTCTTTGATTCTTGGCTGTACACATTATCCGCTTCTGCGTTCTAGGATCATGGATTATATGGGAGATAAGATTCATTTGGTGAATCCGGCTTATGAGACTGCCATGGATTTAAAGCATCTGCTAAAAGAGAAGGATATGGTGAATGACGCCATTACGGGGGAACATGCGACATACTCTTTCTATGTCAGCGATGCAGCAGATAAGTTTAAGCAGTTTGCCAATTCTATTTTGCCATATGATATTGAGATAACACAGCAAATTAACATAGAAGAGTATTAGGTGAAAAGTATGACAAAGGATGTATTGCTTAGTATAGCAGGATTGCAGACAGAGTTTGATACGCAGATAAGGGAGGAAGAAAATGAGGCTGTTGAAATCATTACTCCTGCTAGTTACTTCTTCAAAAATGGGAAACATTATATCTTGTATGACGAAGTGGCGGAAGGTGTATCGGGGGTTACGAAAAATAAAATTAAGGTAAAGGCGGATGAGTATGTAGAGATTACCAAAAATGGTATTGTCAGTACGCATATGCAATTTGAAAAATCAAAAAAAAATCAGACATATTACAGTACGCCATATGGCCAGCTCTTAGTATCTACATATACGAAAGAACTTCAGGTGGAAGAGAGTGAGACGTTGATCCATATTAAAATAGATTATGATTTGGAGATTAATCATGAGCCGCTTGCAGCGTGTGAAATTGATATGAAGGTGCAGGCGAAAAGAAAATGAAAAACAGCATAAAAAAGAAAGGATTCCGATAGAGTTCCTTTCTTTTTTTGCTTATTTGTTCAATAATCGTTTGAAGAATCCTTTTTTCTTCTGCGGTGTCTCCAATGGTCCGCGAAGCCCTTTTACTCTCGTTATGTAGATTCCGCTGACAGTTGCTTTTACTTCCTTTTTTACAGGAATATTTTCGTATACCTGCGGATCACACATTAAAGTCATGATTTTTGGACCGACTTTTGCTTTGACAACCGGTACTTTAGAGCGTCTTAAGTACTTAGGCGTACTTTCGATAACGACAGCAGGAAATCCGGCTTCTTTTAGTTTCAGACGTTTTTTATCGATGACGAGCATGGAGACAGTCTGTGAGGCAGCTTCCATCTGAGCCTGCTGCTCTTCCTGCTTTTTCTCCATACGTTTTCCCCAAAAATATAACCCGATCAAAACACCTATCATTACGACGATGATAACGAGCATTACAATTGTAAACGTACTCATGTCAACCCTCCCATAATATAGAAAATACTTATGTAAACATGCTTTTTACATAAGCTATATTGTACCATTGTTTGGTAGGAAGTGCAAGCAATTTGCGGTTTTCCGGTTACATTTATTTTCAAAAAGGGTATAATAAAAAGTAAGGATCGAAGGGAGGAAATAAGATGGCAGGGGCGATATTTGAAAGCGTACAGATGGCAGTTTTTTGGAGCACTGATCATTTGCTGCTCATAAATATTTTGCTTTCATTTGTGATTATTTTTTTTCAGAGAAGAGAACCGAAAACGGTGTGGACCTGGCTTCTGGTGCTGTATTTTATCCCAATCCTTGGATTTGTTTTATATTTGATGATTGGGCAGGATTTCAGGAAAAGCCGCATGTTTCGGATGAAGGAGATAGAAGGAGAGCTTAAAGCGGCAGTCTGGCGTCAGGAGGAATCTATTTTTCGGAAACAGCTCTGTCTGAAAGATCCGGAAATGGAGCGGTTTGAAAGTCTTATTTTATATAATCTGAATGAGGCGCAGGCGGTATTGACTGACAATAACGATGTGCGTGTGTATACAGATGGTTTGGAAAAATTTCAGGCCTTGGTTGCGCAGATGGAGCAGGCGAAAAAATATATTCACCTTCAGTATTATATTATCCGCAAAGATGAATTGTGGGCAAAAATAGAAGAAGTCTTGATTCGCAAGGTGAAAGAGGGAGTAGAGGTCCGCGTACTGTTTGACAGCATGGGCTGTCGCGGGATGCGTAAAAAAGATTGGAGAAGACTTGAATGTGCGGGGATTAAAGTGGCAGAGTTTTTCCCGGCGATTTTTGGGAAACTGCATTTGCGTATGAATTATCGAAATCACCGCAAAATAGTTGTGATTGACGGACGTGTGGGCTTTGTGGGCGGTTTTAATATCGGAAGAGAGTACTTAGGGTTGGATAAAAAATTTGGCTATTGGAGAGACACGCATCTTTGCATTGAAGGGGCAGCGGTGACGACGTTGGCGGTTCGGTTTGCGCTGGATTGGAATTATGCGGCGAAGGAGAATCTGTTTTTAAAGGATCAGCTGTTTGAAATACCAGATTATATGCGCGGCGGGAAAGAACCCATACAGATTATTTCCAGCGGTCCGGATTCGAAGAGTCAGGAAATCAGAGATAATTATTTACGGCTTATCCATAAGGCAAGACGAAGTATTTACTTGCAGACGCCATATTTTATTCCGGACGAAGCGGTACTGAGCGCACTTTACATTGCGGCAAAATCGGGTGTGGATGTACGGATCATGGTGCCGTGTAAGCCGGATCATCCGTTTGTATATTGGGCAACATATTCTTATCTTGGTGAAATGATAGAAGCAGGGGCAAAGTGTTATATATATAACAATGGATTTCTTCATGCAAAAGGCATTTCCGTAGATGGGAAGGTGAGTTGTCTTGGGACTGCCAATATGGATATCCGAAGTTTCCAGTTGAATTTTGAAGTGAATGCGACGATTTACAGTGAATCGACAACGAGGCGTCTGGAAGAAGCATTTGAAAATGATATCCGGCAGTCGACGTTGATCACGCGGGAAATTTATGAGAGTCGTTCTTTGACAGTACGCATCAAAGAGCAGTTTAGCCGGCTTTTATCACCATTGTTATAAGAGGGATAAAAAGTGAAATAAGTGTGAAATCCGGGAAAAGCATTTGCACAAAAAATGAAATGTGCTATACTAATACAAGTGTCTTAGACAAGATGCCAAAGAACGAGTGGAACATAAGGAGAAAAGATATGAAAAAAGCAAAGGTATTGCTTCTTGCTGCATGTGCAGTGATGGTACTTGGAGGATGTGGGAGCAATCAGACAAAAGGTGAATTGAAGAATGAATTTGTAAGCATTTCCCAATATAAAGGTGTGGAGATTGAGAAGCAGGAAGTAAAAGAGATCACAGACGAAGCCGTAGATGAAGAGATTAACAGACGTCTGGAAGCAAAAGCAACATCTGTGGATGTGACTGACCGTGCGGTTGAAAAAGGCGATACTGCGAATATTAATTATGTAGGAAAGAAAGACGGAGTAGCGTTTGACGGTGGTTCCGCAGATAACCATCCGTTAGAGATTGGCTCCGGCGCTTTTATCCCTGGATTTGAGGATGGAATTATCGGACATAAGATCGGTGAGACATTTGATCTGCCATTGAAATTCCCGGAAGGATATAAGAATGCCGATCTGGCAGGCAAAGACGTTATCTTTACAGTTACGATTAACAGTATTCAGGCAAAATCTATCCCAGCGTTGGATGACGCGTTCGTAGCGAGCGTATCCGAGACATCAAAAACGGTAGATGAATATAAGAAGGAAGTGAAAGCAGAGCTGGAAGAAAATGCAAAATTAAGCGCAGAGTCTGCTTTGCAGAATGCAGCGTGGGAGGCAGTTCTTGACAATACGAAAGTAATCAAATATCCGGAAGGCAAAGTAGAAGAGCTTGAGGAGCAGGCAAAAGAACAGTACAAGCAATACGCGAGCATGTATGGCGTAGAATATGAAGAGTTTATCAGCCAGTATACCGGTATGGATATGGAAAGCTTTGAGAAACAGAATAAGGAAGCTGCTCAGGATTCAGTAAAGCAGGAGCTTGCATTTGAACTTATCTGTGAAAAAGAAAAACTGACGCCGACTGACGAAGAGTATGCACAAGAGTATGAGAAATTTGTGGAACAGTTTGGGACAATGTATGGGTTTACTGATGTGGAAACCATGAAAACTCAGATTGGGGAAGAAAATCTGAAGAAGATGGTAATGCAGGAAAAAGTAGTGGATTGGATTGTGGAAAATGCAAAACAGGTTGATGAAGTAAAGAAAGAAGAAAAATAGGCAGAAAGAATCATTGCCTGCATAGGATATTCAAAGAACAGGGATAGATCAGACCAGGCGGGTTTGATCTATCCCTGAAATTATTGGGGCAAGTTGGTTTTAGGGTATTTTATGAGCTTGCAGATGTGGGATTTGGTTATTTTATTAACATTTGTAAATGACAATTTATACTCAAATGAGTTATAATTGAGTAGTTATAAAATTATAGGAGAGGGGGCAGACTACTATAGAAGCATATGATTTTTATCGTCATGTCTATCAGTTGAGAGATGAAGAACTGATACAGAAATTTGTAAAAGTGACGACACGTAAGAAGTTAAAAAAAGGTGAATTTGTGGTTCGCATTGGAGAGATAGTGAATTATGTATATTTTATGGAATCAGGAATTTTAAGAGGATATTTTTTGGATGCAAATGGCAGAGACGTAACGGATTGCTTTTGTTTTGAATGTGGCTCTACAGCGATGCCATTTAGTCAGCTTAAATTAAATGAACCATCTCCTATATCGATTGAGATGTTGAAAGACGGAAACTTTTTTTGCGTTCCGATTTCAGAAGTGATTGAGCTGCAAAAGGATTATCTGGAAACCACATTGCTTTACAATCGATTATTGGCTAAAGCGTTGGATGAGCATCGGAAATTAAAACAAGCATTGAACCAGTACACCGCGCTTCAGAGATACCAATGGTTTTTGAAGGAATATCCGGGGTTGATCGAATGTGTCAGTAATAAATATATTGCGTCTTTCCTGGGGATAACGCCTGTGACTTTAAGCCGTTTGAGGAGGAGTCTAAGGGAAATAGAGGGAAAACACAAAATAGAGAGGACAGAAACATAAAACTGTATTTGGAGGCGTATATTTTATGTCAGAAACAAAATCTGAAAAACATATTACTTATGATTTTTATTTTAAAATTTGGGTGATAGAATACTGGTTAGCACATCCAGAGCTTTCTTCCGACCAGATTTCAGACATTTTCCATGTTGATCGTGAGAATGTAAGAAAGTGGCGGAAGATTTATCTGGATCAGGGGGAGGACGCTTTTAAATAATCTTAAAATGCTTTAAAGCATTATAAATGCCATCGTCCAAAATATCAGTTGTTTTATAAGAACAATATGGAAGGATTCTTGGATCGCTGTTGCCCATGGCAATGCTGTTTGGCACGAATTTCAACATGGATAAATCATTGGTACTGTCGCCAAGCGCATAACAATCTTCCAAAGCTACATGAAAATACTCCATGAAGAACTGAATCGCAGTTGCCTTGGAATGTTTTTTTTGTATAATTTCCCAGAATCCGCGTCCTCGGTCAATTGGATCAAAATGCTCTTTGCAAAATTCTAAGGCTTTCTCGAAATCGCAGGTTTCTCCATTATCCATCAATAAAAATTTATCAAAAGTGTAAGTCATTTTTTCCTTGGCAGAAAGTTCCATGAGATCTTGTGGATGAAAGAATTGTTCCAGTATTTCAAAGTCTGGTGTAGTTGCCTTTGAAGCTCCATCGATATATAATTTTTCATCTGCCTCAAAAAATACCGGAACATTACATGCCCTTAAGAATTCGACTGTCTCTACACACAGTTCATGTGGAATTGTATGGGAATACAGTACTTCGTCATGATAATAAAGGTGTGTACCGCAGCCACACAGATATCCGTCAAATCCTAAGTTCTTGATCAAATCGGGAATGGCTGTCATTGTGCGCCCGCTGTTGATCAGTGTCAGATGCCCGTTTGCCTTGGCAAGTTTTATTGCTTCAAGGGTACTTTCGGGAATCGGCTCACCGGTTTCCGGTAAAATTGTTCCGTCTATATCGAAAAAAATAAGTTTTTGTGCCATAGTCTCACCTCGTGTTTTTGTGTTTTTCGTGAAGTAGTATAAGATAAAAGTGAGGAAAATGCAAGGCGGGATATGGGGGTTTTAAAACTTGCTAGGGATAGTATTGGAGAACCTGTATATTTTAGGACTAGGATGTCGAGAGAAGATGTTATTCGTTGGAAGCATATGACAGGTCGGGAACGAACGGAAGAAAATCATCAGTGCTCTAAGCTGACAGAAGTCGAATAATTCGTACGTGGCCATGTTGATTTGTCAATGTATTTCGTGAGGACGTGAAAGAAAATGACTCAAGTACAGAGGTGAATTTATCAGCAGTAAAAAATGAGTTTGAATCCGCACAGATTGTGTTGCGCGGAGACAAAAATTTTAAGATTGAAGGTGTTTCTTTTACAGATCTGAAAAATGGAGATCATACAATCTCTGCAGATAACTTGAAATACAATTTTGTGGAATATGAATGGCTGGATAAAAATTCAGCAGGGTAAAATGCTTCGACGGTTGTGAAAAAAGCACCGGGATATTTTCCGGATGCAAAAGATGCAGAGTTCAGTTTCTCGTTTTGGTCTAACTTAGCGGCAACTTGGGATCTGGAAGATGACAAAGACGGTATTTCAGTATTATATGGATATGAAAAATATTCAGAAGACTGGTGGGCTTTGATGGAAAACGTTGCACAGCTTATGAAGGACAATCGTTCCAATGATTTACTGATTAATATACCAGCTTTATTGAAAGATGGAGGAACTTATTTAGATGAAAATGGAGACTATGTGTTTAATTGGTCAAAATTTGATGAGTACATTGAATTTTTTGTGGATCGTGGTGTTGTGAAACGCTTAGAAGGTTATGCCATCTTAATGTGTGTATATGGTCAGACTTACAGAGTAGCCATTTTAGATGATGATGGAAATGGCGGAATAAAAAAAGTTACTGTGGATTATGATATTGAACAAGCACAGAAATGGTTACAGCAATTGATTCCTGCATTATGCGACCATTTGGAAGAAAAAGGATGGGACGAGATATGGATGCAGATATTTTTTCCCGATTCTTTCCGTTCATGAAGAACAGCTTGGTATTTACAATGATTTGAAAGCAAAAGGGAAAGAAGTATTTATGTATACTTGTCTGAATCCGCAGGGAAATTATCTAAACCGTTATGTGGATAAGCCGATATGGCAGATGAAGACGATAGGATGGCTTTCTTATAAAAGAGATATCAGTGGTCACTTGCATTGGGGATTGAATGAATGGTTAAAATTCAATACAAAGATTTTCCATACAATTAATATGCAAAATTAAAAAGGTGATAATTTTACGATTTATCCGGATGTAGATATGGAAGTGAATGAAAAAGGCGAGGTTATAAAATCTGTACCTCGACGTCCGGAAGTAAAGAGTTCTATCCGTTTACGGAATCCAAGGTGCCGATGGCAACAGAAGTAGAGATTAAAAAACCAATTTCTTACGAGATATTAAATGAAGAAGACAAAGTACAGTTTACATTTGAGACAGTGGAAGGTGAAAATCTTGTAAAGAACCCGGGGTTCGAGCAGGGTGCAGAAAAACCATCTGAATATGGAAAATTGTTGTTAAGCGAGACAGAACTTACGAGAAAAGTTGGTGAATATCTGAATATTGTTGAAGTAGATCAGGATGGTAAGGTTGTTGCGCAGACAGCAGTAAAAGTAGAACGACCAGATTTGTTTGAATTGATCAAATATGCGAACAGCCAGAAAGAAGATGCAGCATATGATGTGCTTCTTAGCAGAGTACATCTCTTAGGATTTGTAGGAAATACAACAGATCTTAAGACTGCAGTAGCAGCTGCAAGAGGAGTTTCTACCGAAGGAAAGACAGAAGAATCTGTGGCAGTATTAAACGCAGCAATTACTAAGGCAGAAAAAATGATCGAAGAAGCCAATACGCTTCAGGAAGACCTGGATGCAATGATCATAGAGCTTCAGGAGGCAATCTTCAACTTGAGAAAGATTCCGAATAAAGATGAACTTCAGAATTTGGTTAACTCTGTGAAAGCAATGAATCTTGGTGCGTATACACCTGAGACAGCAAGCGCAGTAAAAGCAGCATATGCAAAAGCGGTTGCAGTACTCAATGATGATAATGCCACGGAAGATAAGGTAAAAGAAGCAGTCGCCGAATTGAGTACAGCAGTAAATAAACTTGCAGCAAAATCAGCTGCGAAGACGGCTGACACAATGCCGGTTGCAACAAGCATGATATTATTGGCAGTATCTGCATTTGGAATCCTTCTTGTGATGAAAAAGAGAAAAGAAATGAAGTGAATTCAATAAGATAACAGTTCAATAAGGCTTACACATGAAGGCATCGCGAAATCATCTAAGGTGATTGAGCGATGCCTTCGTTTTATATCTAAATTGGAAAAGTCGGACCAGAAATATCTGGAACTGTTCTGACGTTTTCAGGGACAACAGACCATCTTTCCTGCCTTTTCCGCAAATGTACCATACATATAGATGTAACAAAAAAGATGGTTTTGTGAAGGTTGTTTATGAGGTGAGGCAGAGAGGGAAAAGAGTGTGAGAAAGGTCGCAGAAATGCGGTCTTTTTCTTTTATTCATTTTCTTGAGTTACAGATAAAAATCAGTTAAAATAAAGTGTAGAAAGCGGAGTGACATATAGGGAGAATAAGACAATCATGTATTAGGAGTGATTGGAGGGACAAAGTAAATGAAACCATGGAAAGATTTGTTTCGCACACATATATTGGAACGTGGACTGAATTATTATGAAGAAGGTTGTGTTACTTTACTGGAACAAACTTCGACAGGATATACTGCAGTAGTAGAAGGAACAGATGATTATGATGTAGAAATAGAGATTCGGGCTGACCGAGTTTATGATATGACATGTACATGCCCATATGCAGCAGAAGGAAATTATTGCAAACATATGGCGGCAGTTTTGTATGAGATAGAAGAAGGAGAACCCGATACAAAAATGCCGGAAAATTATTTTCAAAAGGTGCAGGATCAAAAAAAAGAATTGCAAGAGATTATTGCCGGAATCCCAATAGATGAATTACAGGAAATCGTATTTTTGCAGACAGGTTCTGATGAGTTTTTATATAACAGGATCATGACAAAGTATGCGCCGATAACACCGCGTCATATAATCCGATTGAAACAACAGGTAAATGATATCGGCTATCATTATTCTGACAGAGGCGGATTTGTAGATTATTATCATGCAACAGATTATACAGATGCATTGAATACTCTTTTAGATGAAAACGTCCCTCTGTTACTGGAGAAAAATTACAGAATGGAAGCATTTGAATTAGTCAATTGTGTCTTTTATGAGATTGGAAATCGGGATATGGATGATTCGGATGGAGGCACATCATTTGTAGCGGATAATTGTTACGAATATTGGCAAACAATATTGCAAGAATGTAATGATGAAGAAAAAGAAAAGATGTTTCAGTGGTTTCAACATCATCAAGAAAATTATGTAATTGATTATTTGGAAGATTATATTAGTGATTTTTTGCTGAATGAATTTCATGATGAAGAAATGCTTCGGAAGAAACTACATATGTTAGATGAAAAAATCGCAAAGTTTCAAAAAGAAAATTATAGTGGTGATTCATATTCCGCGTATTATGGTATGGTCAATAATATAATTGCACGGATTCGTCTGATGGAGGAATTGAATTATTCTAAACAGGAAATAAGGGATTATCGGCAGAAATATAGGGATTTTTCTGAAATCCGAAAGATGGAAATACAGGAATACTTATCAGGCAGAAAGTATGAAGAAGCCATTGCGGTATTGAAAGAAAGTAAAAAACTGGATGATAATCAAGCGGGATTGGTAGCAGAATATAGTCAGCAATTAATTCAAATTTACGAAAAAAGAAATATGCAGAAAGAATATGCACAGGAACTTCAATATCAAGTATTTGAATGTATGCAGCGAAATTTGGAATACATTGTGAAATTGAAAAAGCTGTGTAGTGAAACAGAGTGGGAGGCGCAAAGAGAAAAATTTTTACAGGGTAAAACTTCTTCGTGGATACGATATGAATTTTTAGTGGAAGAACAATTATTTGAAAGATTGCTCCGGGAAATTCAGAAGAATAATTCTATATACGCATTGGATCAATATGAAAAAGTACTAAAAAAACATTTACCGAATGAAGTCAGGGATATGTATGTGCAATATGTGAAAAATGGAGCAGTTCGGACAGCAGATAGAAAGGCATATAAGCATTTAATGTCTTATCTGAAAAAGATTACAAAATATCCGGATGGTAAAAAGATGACGCAGGATATTGCGGAAAGTTGGAAACGAGATTACAAAAGAAGACCGGCTATGATGGAGGAACTTCGAAAAGCCGGATTTTAATGTGTGTGGAGGAAATGAAGGATCAATTATAGTAGTATGAGAAATGCATATAATCTGGCACGCATGAACATGTTTTTTCATGATATTGCACCGGAAAATTAAAGACTGAGAAATAATTATACGCAGAGTGATGATATAAAAAATGGTATGGCTTACGATGTGTTTCGGTATACGTTAAATGGGTGTGAATAGTAAAAAGAATAGAAAAGAGGGAGGTTTTGAATGAGTGAACAGAAAAAAAAGATTGGTTTTACCGTTGCGTGTGTAAATGAATTTGCTCAACATCATAATCTCAGTATACAAGAATCATTCCGTTATCTTTTTGAAATAAGGCTACCGCAATCCCACTGGCTTTAGACGATGGGTTAAGGTAGCCAAAAGTGGCGGTATCTGTTATA
>ERZ808029.83-NODE-83-length-104231-cov-9.318211_pt1 | contig 104231 bp, 93 predicted proteins | sample MGYA00380185_ERZ808029 | MGnify/ENA primary metagenome ERZ808029 (study PRJEB31490, sample SAMN06133404) | mouse gut metagenome | isolation source: M2_3 | host: mice | place: China: Chengdu | collected 2015-05 ... | reverse complement strand
ACCCAATAAATCCGGATAACGCTCGCATCCTCCGTATTACCGCGGCTGCTGGCACGGAGTTAGCCGATGCTTTTTCTTCGGGTACTCTCGACTCCGCCACACGTGGCGGAATTTGCTCCCCGACAAAAGAGGTTTACAACCCGTAGGGCCGTCATCCCTCACGCGACTTGGCTGGTTCAGGCTCGCGCCCATTGACCAATATTCCTCACTGCTGCCTCCCGTAGGAGTCTGGTCCGTGTCTCAGTACCAGTGTGGGGGACCTTCCTCTCAGAACCCCTACGCATCGTCGCCTTGGTGGGCCGTTACCCCGCCAACAAGCTAATGCGCCGCATGCCCATCCGCCACCGGATCACTCCTTTAAACCCAAGGGGATGTCCCCTCGGGTTATTATGCGGTATTAGACGGAATTTCTTCCGCTTATCCCCCAGTGGAGGGCAGGTTGCATACGTGTTACTCACCCGTGCGCCGGTCGCCGGCAGGTGAAAGCAAGCTTTCACCCCCGATGCCCCTCGACTTGCATGTGTTAAGCCTGTCGCTAGCGTTCATCCTGAGCCAGGATCAAACTCTTCGTTGTTGTTATATTGTCTTTTCTTTTTTCAATCAAAAAAGGCAATTAGTCTTGTTATTGCCTTCGCAATCCCTTGCGACCAACTCCGAAACGTCTGCCCCGGGATTATTCCCAGAACTATTCGCCGTTTATTGCGTTTTAAGAATTGAACGGAGTCGCTGCCGAGACTTGCTCGGCCTTGCTCCTGTACTACTCTTGTCTATTGTAATCGTTTCAATGTGCTCTTTCGTGCCTTTCGGACGACGGATTGGCGTTTTGTGCGAATCCGACTGCAAAGTTAATGCAAGTTTTTCAAACCACCAAATTTTTGTGCGATTTTTAACACTTGTTTTTCTTTCGGCGCCTTCAGGCCTTCTGTGAGGCTTTCCGCGCCGCCTTTCCTCCGAAAAGCGAGTGCAAAGTTACAGCTTTCCGGCGAATCCACCAAATATTTTTGAAGGAATTTTTGAGGAAAAATTTCTCATCGCTGAGTATCAGAATAGTACGGATGACGAGAGACATATGGACATAAGGTCAGAAGGAACAGAAGACAGTTAGGAGTGGGGAGTTAGGAGTTAGAGCGTCATAGAAACAAAAATACAGAGATGACAAAAATAACAGATAGAAATTTTAATCTGGTATGAGCCCACCACTCCGTGGTTCTCTGCTATGGGGGATTCTCCGCCGCGCCCCGTGTTCCGCTTCGCTCCACGCGGGGTTAATCATAGATACGCGCGTCCCGCGCTCTCCTCTTTAATGTTTATTATAGTTGATAGGGGATCGGTAAGAGGGAGCGAGGGGGCTATGGACTCGTGCGTCCCGCACCTCTTCTTTGAGTTTAGTTGATAGTGTATAAGTAAAGGGAGATGATATATTATATAAATATATGTGGCGGGTTTTGTCCTGTGGAAAAAAAGCGTTAACTTTGCAGTCGCTAAGATTCAACCTTTTCAATAAGTACAATTCAATCATGGAATGGATTACTGACCTGATTTTTCCAGGCAATACGTCGATTGCGAGCACTCTTGTGCTGTACTCGTTCGTGATTGCGGCCGGTATCTATATCGGAAAGCTTCGGGTGGGAGGCGTGTCGCTGGGAGTGACATTCGTTCTGTTCGTCGGCATTCTGATGGGTCACTTCGGATATGTAGTGGACTCGAACATCCTGAAGTTCGTCAGGGAATTCGGCCTCATCCTGTTTATTTTCTCGATAGGCCTACAGGTGGGCCCGGGCTTTTTTGAATCCTTCAAAAAAGGCGGCGTGACGCTGAACGGTCTTGCGGTGCTGGGCGTGCTGCTGAACGTGGCAATAGCGCTGTGCATATACTTCTGGGGCAACATCAAGGATGTGGCCGTGCTTGTGGGCATAATGAGCGGCGCCGTGACGAATACGCCGGGCCTGGCCGCGGCTCAGCAGGCCATAACCCAGACGGGCACGGGAGCCGAAGCCGCCAACCTCATGGCATCGGGCTACGCGGCCGCCTACCCTCTCGGCGTGGTGGGCATAATCGCGGCGATGTTCGTCATAAAGGGCATCTTCCGCATAAACACGTCGAGCGAGATAAAGAAAATAGAGGAGGACCAGGAGAACTCGCAACTGAAGCCATTCCTGCTGTCGATAGAGGTGACGAACAAGCTGATAGAGGACCGCACGCTGCTACAACTGCACGACGTGATACAGTGCAACTTCGTGGTATCGCGCATCATGCGCACGGACGGGCACATATCCATCCCGAAATCGTCGACGCAGATCCACATCGGCGACAAGCTGCTGATAGTGTGCTCGGCACATGACGCCGACCGCTTCAGGGCGGTGCTGGGTCCGCAGGTGGAGATGGACTGGGAAAGCATACCGGAGCCGGTGTACTCGCGCCGCATCCTCGTGACGAAAAGCGAATACAACGGCGTGCCCCTGGGCTCGCTGCGTCTGCACAACGGCTACAAGCTGAACGCCACGCGTGTGAACCGCGCCGGCGTGGACCTGCTGGCAGCGCCTAACCTGCGCCTGCAGATGGGCGACCGCATAACGGTGGTGGGACGGCTGGAGGACATCGACCGCCTGGCATCGCGCCTGGGCAACTCGATGAAGCGCCTGAACCAGCCCAATCTCATAACGATATTCGTCGGCATAATCTTAGGTATCATCCTTGGCTCGGTAAACGTGGGCTTCGGCATGAAGTTAGGCCTTGCCGGCGGCCCGCTGGTGATGGCGATACTGCTGAGCCGCTTCGGCTACAAGATGAAGCTGGTGACGTACACGTCGTCGTCGGCATCGCTGCTGCTGCGCGAGCTGGGCATATGTCTGTTCCTTGCGTCGGTGGGCATCTCGGCCGGCGCGGGATTCTACGACGCCGTGTTCAACGCCACAGGCATGTGGTGGGTGATCTGGGGCTTCGTGATAACCTTCGTGCCGTTGCTGATAATAGGCATCATAGCCCGCGCCAAGTACAAGTTCAACTACCTGAGCATCATGGGTCTCTTCTCCGGCAGCTATACCGACCCGCCAGCCCTGGCATATGCCAACAACAGCACGGCGAACGACGCGCCTGCCGTGGCCTACAGTACGGTATATCCCCTCACAATGTTCCTGCGAGTGGTGGCGGCCCAGGCCTTGGTGCTGTGTCTGGCATAACGAATAAGTACGCACGCATACGTAAACAAAGGGTGTCCCGAAGGGCACCCTTTGCCACGTTTCAACTATTTATTTATGAGAGCCTAAATACCCAGTATCACTACTCGGCATGTAGAAGTTGATACCAAATGAGGAGATGCGGCTGCCCGCATCACTGTATCTTAAACGCCCGAGAGGGCGTTTCGCCGTATTAATTAAGTGTAAAGGGGCGCCTTGTAAGCACAAAAAAAATTAAATGAAAAAATTTGAGAAAAAATTTGGTGAATAAAAAAGTATTCGTACCTTTGCAGTGTCATACGACACTATTACACTATTAACCCACAACACCACATTATGATTCTTGCAGCCTCCATAATCGCCACCGCCGGCTTCGGAACCACAATCCTTAGCTTCCTTAGCGTATTGCTGCTGGTATTAATCTGCCTAATCTAACAAATATGGTCAGTATAGAAAATCTTTCGTTCAAGTACCCGGGGCGCAACAAGGCTGCCGTGAACGGGCTCTCGCTGGAGCTGGCACCCGGAGCCGTGTACGGCCTGCTGGGCCGCAACGGCGTAGGAAAAAGCACCCTGCTCTACCTGATAGCCGGACTGCTGACACCCGACAGTGGCCGCGTGCTGCTGAACGGCACCGACACCCGCAAGCGCCTGCCGCAGACGCTCACCGACATGTTTCTCGTGCCCGAGGAGCTGGAGCTGCCGGCAATCTCGCTACGCGACTATGTGCGCATAAACGCGCCGCTGTATCCCAACTTCAGCTACGACGACCTGAAGCGCCACCTCGCCACCTTCGAGATAGACGAGGCCATGCCCTACAAGCTGACGAACCTCTCGATGGGTCAGCGCAAGAAGGTGTTCATGAGCTTCGCGCTGGCATGCAACACGAGCCTGGTGCTGATGGACGAGCCGACCAACGGCCTCGACATCCCCGGCAAGATGGCATTCAGGCGCTTCGTGGCGGCAAGCCTCGACGACAGCCGCACGATAGTGATCTCCACCCATCAGGTGCGCGACATAGACACGCTGCTGGACCACGTGCTCATCACCGACAGCGAGCGCATGCTGCTGAACGCATCGACGCTTGACATCAACCGGCGCCTGGCATTCGTCCACAGCAGCGACCCGACCATCACCGAGCGCGCGCTGTACTCGCAGCCGGCACCCGGCGGCTACTCGGCCGTGCTGCTCAACGACGGCAGCTACGACACGGAGATAAACCTGGAATGCCTGTTTGAACTGGCCTCGACGCGTCCCGACGCTATGGCCGAAATTTTCGGAAAGGAGGACAAACAATGAACACAATAGACTTCTGCCCGCGCCGCTTCGGCGCAGTGCTTCGGCGCGATCTGCGCATGGAGCTGTCGACATGGCTGTGGCGCATCCTGGCCATGGTGGCTGTGATGGCCGCAATCAACCTGTTTTTCGCATGGGTGGTCTACCACGCCAGCGGACACTCAGTGAGCGCCCAGAACATAGCCATCACCTATGTGTGCTGGATGAGCACCTCGATATTCACCACGCTCGGAGCGTCGCACTTCATGCAGGGCTACGCCACGCCGGGCGAACGCCTGAACCAGCTGATGTCGCCGGCGTCGACCCTTGAGAAATTCGCCTCGCGTTTCGTCATCAGCGTCGTAGGCGTGACGGTGGCCGTCATCATAGCCTGGTACATCGCCGAGTTTGTACGCGTGGTCGGCGGCGAATATATTTTCGACGCCGGACTGGTACCGGTAACGGGCTGGTGGACCGCACTGTGCAGTTTCCAGGAGGTGGACGGCGCGAATCTGTTTCCCGTAGACATACTGCTGATGACGCTCGTGACATGGCAGTCGTTCTACGTGCTGGGCAGCGCCGTGTGGCTGAAGAACGCCTTCCTGAAGACAATAGCCGCATGTTTCGTGCTGGAATTCGTATTCGGCTTCGCCGCAGGCTTTGTGGCAGAACTGTTCAAGGAGCACCTGATTATCTCCGGCATCACAATGTCCGTGAGCGTAATCCACACCGGCATCATAGTTTACATGATAATCTGCACCCTCTTCGCCTACATTACCACCTACTACCGCATGCGCGAGGAGGAGATAATACAGCGAATGTAATAATGGAGTTCAACGACAATAACCGTGCGATTTACCTGCAGATAGCCGACGCCATCGCCGACGCCATCGCAGCGGGCACAATGCTGCCCGACAGCCGCATACCCTCAGTGCGGGAATACGCGGCAAGGGTGATGGTGAACGTGAACACCGTGATGCGCGCCTACGAGCAGCTTGCAGCGGCCGGCATCATCTACAACCGGCGCGGCATGGGCTTCTACGTGGCCGAAGGAGCCGCGGAAAACATCGTGGCGATGCGGCGCCGCGAGTTCATCGACGGGGGCGGTCTGGAACGGATGTTCCGTCAGCTCCAGCTGCTGCGCGTGGGCCCGAAAGAGCTCGCCGACATGTATAACACTTATCTCTCAAAGCAATGAAACGTACAACGAAAGCCATACTGATATTCCTGGGCGTAACGCTGCTGCTGTGCATAGCCGGCATGATACTGGGCCTGTCAGCGATAGCCAACAAACTCGGAGGATTATAACGCCGGGATTATACCAGGCAAGCGGGGCCGCCGAGGCGGGCGCCGCGCAGATAGTCGGCCGCAGGCATACGCTTGCGGCCGGCTGCGCGTAGCTCGAGAATCTCGAGCACGAGGCCGTCGGCCGTGGCTACGGCCATGCGTCCGTCGTTGCGCACAAGCAGAGCGCCCGCGGGCTGCGAGGACGTCTCGCCGGACAGAACGCGTACGGAGAACACCTGAAGCTCCGTCTCATTGCCTTCGGCATCGCGGAGCACCGTCCAGGCCGCAGGGTACGGTGCGAGACCGCGCACATGGTTGTGCAGGGCGGCGGCCGGTAGAGTCCAGTCGATGCGGCATGTCTCCTTGAAAATCTTCGGGGCGGGCGTGGCCGGTTCGTGCTTGAGCAGCTCGTCCTGCGGGACGGGACGGAGGTCGCCGGCCACAATGTGGCGAATAGTATCGAGCGTAAGGTCGGCGCCCAGCATCATGAGGCGGTCGTGCACACTGCCGGCGTCCTCGTCCGGGCCTATGGCGATGCGCTCCTGGCGCAGGATGTCGCCGGTGTCCATGCCGCGCTGGAGGAAGAAGGTGGTGACGCCCGTCTCGGTGTCGCCGTTCATGACAGCACGGTTGATGGGCGCCGCGCCGCGGTAGCGGGGCAGGAGCGAGGCGTGGAGATTGAAGGTGCCCAGCGGCGGCATGCCCCAGACAACCTCCGGGAGCATACGGAACGCGATGACGACGAAGAGGTCGGCATGCAGCGAGCGTAACTCCTCAACGAAGGCCTCGTCCTTGAGTTTCTCCGGCTGCATGATGTGCAGGCCGCGGGAGAGTGCGAAATCCTTGACGGCAGAATGGATGAGCTTGTGGCCGCGGCCGGCGATTTTGTCGGGCATGGTGACGACGCCGACGACGTTGTAGCCTTCGTCGAGGATGCGGCGGAGGCTTTCTACTGCGAACTCGGGAGTGCCGAGGAATACTATGCGGAGGTCTTTCTTTTCCATTTTTTCAGTTTATTTTGAGGCGGATGCACCGGGGTGCATCCTTACATTTTTTTCATTGACGGGCGGATGCAGAGGGAGTGCATCCGTAGGTTTTCAGCGGGAGAAGTGGGCGAACACTTCGCGCTGGATCACGGAGCCGGCCAGGGCGTTGGCGCCGATGTAGAACAGCACGGCCACGAGGGTCTCAGCCACGAAGCGTGCCGCGGGGGTCGGCACCACTCCGCCGACGAGGAACAGCACGGGAATGATTGCGAGCGTGAGCGTGGCGTAGGGGGCGAGGTCGCGCACGAAAGCGAAGATGCCCGTCTGCACGGCGCGGCAGGTGACGACAAGCGTCACGACCCACGTTAAGGCCGAAGCAGCCAGCTGCCCCCAAAGCATGATGCGCAGACCGGCCACGGGGTCGGCCGGCGTACTCCGGGCCATGAACGGCAACGTGGCGGCCAGAGCCACCAGCGCGGTGCCGTCGCGCAGCACCTCGAGCCAGAAGATGGCACGGGCATGCGAGAGGGCCAGGAGATAGTTGGTGTACAGCGCGTTCAGCACCGTGAAGATGCCGCGCACGAGCAGCATCTGGAACAGCACGATGGAGGGGTCCCACTTGGTGCCGAAAAAAGTATGGAACACGGGAGTGGCGAGGGCTGCCAGGCCGAGGGTGGCCGGGAAGAGCAGATAGCCCGTGAAGCGGTTCATGCGCGCCACGATGTGGCGGAAGCGCTCCGGTTCGTCCTGCACGGCCGAGAGTGTGGGCAGGAACGACGAAGTGAGCACCTGCGAGATGCTGGAGACGCCCATCTTGCTCCACTTGTCGCTCTGAGTGTAGTAGCCCAGCGAGACGAGGCCCGAACGGTTGCCGACGAAGAACGAATAGACGTTCTGAAACAGCGTATTCATGAAGGAGGTGAAGAGCATGCGGCTGCCGATGGTCCAGTAGCTGCGCAGGATGTCGAGGCGCAGGACCATCGACGGCCTCCAGCGCTCGGTGAGCCACAGGGTGCCGCTTTTGACAACGCTGAGGACGATGGTCTGCCAGACGATGGCCCATGCTCCGAAGCCTTTAAGCGCAAGGGAGATGCCGGCGATGGCGCCCGCCATGATGCCGAGCGAATTGGCAACGGCTATCATCTTGACGTCCATGCGCTTGATAAGGCGATAGCACTGCACGGACGACGAGGAGTTGACCGGGAGCGCCAGGAACATGACACGTGTCAGGCCGACGATGCGCCTGTCGCCGCCGAAGCAGTCGGCTATGAGGGGGGCGCACACCCATGCCACGGCATAGAGCAACACGCTCATGAGCATATTGAACCACAGGATAGTGCTGTAGTCGAGCTGTGTCGGAGCCTTGCGCTGCAGGAGTGCGTGGCCGAAGCCGGAATCGACAAGCAGCGACGCGAAAGCCTGAAATACGAGCACGGCACCCACTAGACCGAAGTCCTCCTGCGAGAGCACGCGCGCCAGCACAATGCCCGTGACGGCATACAGCAACTGGGTGGAAACCCTGTCTATGACATTCCACTTCAGCGTGCCGGCCGTGCGTTGCTTCAGCGTGCTCAACTCAACCTCCTTCCTGCGCTCAATCCACCGGGATGGTCTTCACGCCTATCGACCTGTTGGTGATTTTTTCAGGCTTGCCCTTGTAGTATACCTTGCCTGAGCCCGCGCCGAGCACGGTAAGGCTCTCGGACGGAGAGCAGTCGATGGGACCGGTGCCTACTGCCCAGCAACGCACTTCCTTGGCATCGACACCGCCGGCCTCGATGGGACCGGTGCCGATGTTGACGAGTTTAAGGCGGGCGGCACGGCCGTTGAGCACCAGATGGCCGTGGCCGGTGGATATGCCGGCATCGACGCTGTTGGCATAGATGTCGTGGACAATCATGGTGCCGTTGCCCACTACACGCAGCTTCAGCTTGGTCTGCGGTCCGTTCAGACGCACCACGAGAGTGCTGTCGCCGGCGTTCTCAATCTTGTCTATAGCCGAAGAATATGCGTGGACCGTGGGCAGGCCCGGAATGGGGCCGCTGTCGTCGAAGGCCACCTGTATCTTCAGGCGTTTCTTGCCGCTTGTGAACATGAGCTTGTCGGCCATAGGCTGGTCGCACGTGAAGGTGACGTAGCCGGCCGAATCGGGCATGACGTGATACACCACGTTGATGCCGTCGGTGACGCTGAGCTCGGCGAAATCGTCAAGCTTCAGGGCATAGTTTTTGGTCTGTGCGGCTGCTGCGAGCATACACAAGAGCACCGCGAGAGTAAGTAGTAATCGCTTCATTGCCGATAGGTTACTGTGCCACCGTTATCGTGGCCGGATATTATTTTCACTTCTTTTGCGACGCGATTGTAGCTGACCGTACCGCTGCCGGTGACGCTGATGTCGAGAGCTCCGGCCATGAGAGAGGAGGCATTCAGCTGTCCGCTGCCGCGCAGAGCCAGCGACGCATCGGCCACATGTCCCTCCACGGACGCCGAGCCGCTGCCGCTGATGGTGCAGTTGAAGGCCGTGGCGTCAATACCGGCGGCCGACAGGGAGCCGCTGCCGGCCACGGATGTGCCGGCGTTGCGCGTGCGCAGACCGTTCAGGCCAATATGCCCGCTGCCGGTAAGGCTGGCCGTAAAGTTGCGGCAGTCAATGCGGTCGAGTGTCAGCGAGCCGCCTCCCGTGACTACTACGGTGAGGTCGTCGGACGTGTGCATGCCGGCGGCTGCCACGCGGCAACTGCCCGTGAGCAGGAGCTGCCTCATGTCGTGGCCGTAGTAGGCGCGTATGGCGCGCACCTCGGATGCGAGAGGCAGGTCGCGGCCGTGGCCGTCGAAATGTATGCAAAGCGTACCGTCAGTATTGGACACTTTTACAAACGGAAGCGCCCTTTCGGAAGCCGATATGATGACTATTCCGGCCGAGTCGGGCACCTGACGAAGCTCTACGGGCAAAGCTCCTGCCACCTGCACGGCGCTGAAGCTGCCGGCCGCAGTGGTGCGGGGGTCGGCAGCCAGTGCGCGCTGCGGGCAGGCAAGCAGAAAGGCTAACGCCGTGAGGACGGCATATAAGTGTTTAAAAATCATTGAAGTGTGGGTAATATATTTTCTTCGATATAGGTAAGTATGGCCTCGAGAGCGTCGGGCGTGGGCGCCTGCAACATGGCTATGCGCGTGGCCCGGAAGTCGGGAATGCCCTTGAACAGCGGAGATGCGGCCAGATGGCGGCGGATATGGAGAATGCCCCGATAGTCGTCGATGCGCTCGATGCTCTCGGCTATCTGACGGCGCAGGCAGGCGAGCTTTTCGGCAGGAGATAGTGGCGGAGGCACGTCGGCGCCGGCAGGAGCGAGCGCGCGACGGATGTCGCGGAACACCCACGGCGCACCGATGGACGCACGTCCCACCATTATGCCGTCGACGCCGTAGACGTCGAAAGCACGGCGGGCGTCCTCGCCGGTGCAGATGTCGCCGTTGCCTATGAGGGGGATGCGCAGGCGGGGATTCTCCTTTACGCGGGCGATCATCTCCCAGTCGGCCTGACCGGTGTACATCTGCGAGCGCGTGCGGCCGTGAACCGTCAGCGCGGCGATGCCGCAGTCCTGGAGCTGCTCGGCGAGGTCGACGATGATGCGCGAATCGTGGTCCCATCCCAGGCGGGTCTTCACAGTGACCGGGAGGGCGACGGCGCGCACCACCGCACGGGTGATTTCCAGCATGCGCGGAATATCGCGGAGCATGCCGGCTCCGGCGCCCTTGCCGGCGACCTTCTTGACGGGGCAGCCGAAATTGATGTCTATGATGTCGGGGTGCGCCTGCTCAACTATGCGGGCAGCCTCCACCATCGAGTCTACGTCGCGGCCATAGATCTGAATGGCCGTTGGGCGTTCGGCGGGATGAATCTCAAGCTTACGCGTCGTGGCGGCAATATTGCGGATGAGGGCGTCGGCCGACACGAACTCCGAATAAGTCATGTCGGCGCCCATCTCCTTGCATATAAGGCGGAAAGAGGCGTCGGTGACGTCCTCCATCGGCGCCAGAGCCACGGGGCGCTCTCCAAGGTCGACGCTGCCTATCTTCATACGAGAGTGCAGATAAGGGTTGCCGAGGTGGAGTCCACTACCCTGACGCGCACGGTATCGCCGGTGCGGAACTCACCACGAGGGAAGACGCATGTCTTGTTCTGCGACGTGCGTCCCACCCACTGCTCGGTGCTGCGGCGGCTCACGCCCTCCACGAGTACGTCGAACTCACGGCCGACATCGCGGCGATTGCTTTCGGCCGAGAGCTCGTTCTGAAGAGCAATCATGCGGTTGAGACGGTCAATCTTCACCTCTTCCGGCACATTGTCGGGCATGGTGCGGGCGGCCAGTGTGCCGGGGCGCTCGGAGTACTTGAACATGAACGCCGAGTCGAAGCCGACGCTACGCATAAGGTCGAGGGTCTGCCCGAAGTCCTCCTCTGTCTCGCCGTGGAAACCGGTGAAGAGGTCGGTGGTTATGGAACAGTCGGGGAGCGTGGCGCGTATGTCGGCCACACGTTCAAGATACCACTCGCGGGTGTACTTGCGGTTCATGGCTTTGAGCACGGAGTTGCTGCCACTCTGCACGGGCAGGTGGATGTGGCGGCAAATATTGGGATGCGCGGCCATGGCAACGAGAGTTTCGTGGCTCATGTCCTTGGGATGAGATGTGGTGAATCGTATGCGCATGTCGGGGGCGGCATCGGCCACGGCCTCGAGCAGCGCGGCGAAGCTGACATCGGCACCGTCGGGTCCCTCGCCCTTGGCGCAGTAGCTGTTGACATTCTGCCCGAGCAAAGTCACTTCCCTGAATCCACGGGCGCGCAGGTCGGCTATCTCGCGGAGAATGCTCTCCACGGGTCGCGAGCGCTCGCGGCCGCGAGTATAAGGCACAATGCAATAGGAGCAGAAATTGTTGCATCCACGCATGATGCTGACAAAGCCCCCTACCCTTGCACCACCGATGCGAACGGGGACTATGTCGCGGTAGGTCTCGGTGGTGCTCAGCTCCACGTTGATGGCCTTCTCTCCGGCCTCGGCCGAGGCAAAGAGCGCAGGCAGGTCGAGATAGGAGTCAGGGCCTGCCACCAGATCGACGCCATGGCGCTCGATAAGCTCCTGCTGAAGTCTTTCGGCCATACAGCCTATGACGCCGATTATCAGGCCACCGGGGCGCTTGCGGCGCAGGGAGGCGAGATATTGCAGGCGGGCGACAATCTTCTGCTCGGCGTTGTCGCGTATGGAACAAGTGTTGAGCAGAACGGCATTGGCATCGGCCACGTCGTCGGCAAGCTCATAGCCGGCCATCTGCATGACAGAGGCCACAACTTCACTGTCGGCCACATTCATCTGACAGCCGTAAGTCTCTATGTATAAGCGATGCGGAGTTATGCCGCAAGGATGATTTTCTGTCATTTAAGGACAAAATATTTGTGCAGTAACACAATAATTATTACTTTTGCGCAAAATTACAAAAAATGTGCGGTACGCACAATGTGTAAACCTTGAAAACTCACATTCTCCAATGGCTTTTAACTACATCACGGCAGAAGAAGCTGCCGCTTTGATTAAGGATGGCGACAGCATAGGCTCTTCGGGCTTCACTGCCCCCGGCTCGCCGAAGTTCATATCGCAGGCACTCGCCGCCAAGGCAGAAAAGGAGCATGCCGAAGGGCGTCCTTTCAAAGTAAACATCTTCACCGGCGCCTCCACAAGCGACAAATATGACGGCATGCTGGCCCGCGCGAACGCCATCAATATGCGCGCCCCCTACCAGAACCTGCCCGATCTGCGCAAACGCATCAACGCGCACGACGCGCACTACTTCGACCGTCACCTCTCCGAGATGGCACAGGAAATGCGTTACGGATTCTACGGCAAGCTCGACTGGGCCATCATCGAAGCCGCGCACGTAAGCCCCGACGGAGAAATCGTGCTCGGATGCGGATGCGGTAACGTGGCGACATACGCCGCACTGGCCGACCGCATCTTCATCGAGCTGAACAGCAAGCTTCCCGAGAGCCTTCTTGGCATGCACGACATCTACACGCCTCTGGACCCGCCTCTACGCCGTGAAATACCCATCTACAAGGCCAACGACCGCATCGGCTCGCCGGTGCTCAAAGTCGACCCCTCCAAGATCGTGGGCATCGTGAAGACCGAGAGCTACGACGGCGTGAAGCCCTTCACCGCGCCCGACGAGATAAGCAAGCAGATAGGCAGCAACGTGGTGCGCTTCCTCATCAGTGAGTACGAAAGCGGACGCCTGCCAAAGGAGTTCCTGCCCCTGCAGAGTGGTGTGGGCAACGTTGCCAACGCCGTGCTTTACGACCTCGGCGAAAGCACACGCCTGCCCAACTTCATGATGTACACCGAGGTGATACAGGACGCCGTGCTCGAACTGCTGAAGAAAGGTAAATGCACCTTCGCCTCGACGTGCTCCATGACGTTCTCCGACCAGACCGAGGAAGAGCTCTTCCACGACCTGAAATACTTCCACGACAAAATCGTGCTGCGTCCGGCCGAGATAAGCAACAACCCGGAGGTGATACGCCGACTCGGCGTCATAGCCATGAACACGGCCATCGAGACCGACATCTTCGGCTGCGTCAACTCCACGCACGTGCTCGGCACACGCATGATGAACGGCATCGGCGGCAGCGGCGACTTCACCCGCAACGCCTTCCTCAGCATCTTCTCCTGCCCCAGCGTCAGCAAGGGCGGCGTGATAAGCAACATCGTGCCGATGGTGGCCCACTGCGACCACAGCGAGCACAGCGTGGACATCGTCGTTACCGACCAGGGCATCGCCGACCTGCGCCACAAAGACCCCGTACAGCGCGCAGAGGCCATCATCAACAACTGCGCGCATCCCGACTACCGCCCGCTGCTGCTCGACTACCTGCACGCCGGCAAGAACGGACAGACACCCCACACGCTGCGCGCGGCCTACGAGTTCCACAATGCCTTCAACGAGACCGGCGACATGCGCAACGCCGACTTCTCGAAGTATCTCTAAGTACAGAAATTCTCCCAAATGCCAAGCAGGGCTGCATCTTTCGGGATGCAGCCCTGCTTCTGTATTAACGGGATGTCCGTCAGCGGACTATGCGGCAGGCTCCGGCGGCGGTGCGGACGATGTAGACGCCGCGCTCCAAGGAAGCGATGCCTACGCGGCCTTCGCCGCGGGCCACGATAACGCCGCCGACCGTGTAGACGGCGATGGGGCCGTCGGCCACAAGATTATCGCCCTCGCGGACTACGCGCACGGGCTCCGACGCGTCGTGGAATATGTCGACAATGCTGTCCTGTTTGCGCTCAAACGTGAGATGCGGAGTGATGGCAATCGAACCCGGGTCGTCGCTCTGCTTAATCCAATGGCCTGTCTCGGCGAAGGTATAGTCGGGATTCTCGTCGAGCAGGAAGTGCCACATTGTGGCCTCACGCTCCGATGGGTCGTCGACGCGCGGCGAGCAATAGAGCGCGATGTCGTCGGTGGAATAGTCGTCCGGATTCTCGTTGGTGGGGAACGGGCCTATTACCACGAAGAAGTCCTGACCCTTGGCAATCGCCACAGGCGAGGCGAAAGTGAAGGTGGTGGGGCTGTAGTCGTAACCACCGTCGACAAGCTCGGATGCTTTCAGCGAAGCCGTGGCGACGATTTCGCCGGGTGTGCCGTCGGCTGCCGGGAGCGCAATGCTCACAGTCACGGGATATTCAGCGCTGGCCGGAACTACCGTGGCCTTGCCGAAATAAGCCTGAACACCGTCGACAGTCGCGGCGGCAGCAGGTCCCTCGAAGTGCTCGGCAAAGCGGTCCATGCCGAGGTAGTTGCTGCCGGCGTAATTGCCATACCAACCGAGAGCTATCACGTCTATGTCGGGATTCTCCTGCGGGGTTATGTTCCATACGTACTGCGAGCCGCCGGCCTGCACGGCGTCCACGTACTCGTCGTCCGTGCCGCCGGCCTCATTGGCCGCATGCAGCTTGATGCCGAAAAGGCCTTCCTCCTTATAGGTGACAGTGGCATGCTGCTCAGTGCAGGTGCCCTCCTCGGTGCCCGGCAGCGTCCAGAGCCACTCGGTGGGATTGCCGGTGCTGAGGTCGCGGTAGGTGACAGGAGTGCCGACGGGCACATAGTACATGGCCCAGGGCGAATAGTACGTACCTTCGGGACGGCCAATCAGAGCCTTGGCCTGCTCCTTGCGCACATGCACATAGGCCTTACGCTCGGCTGTGGCGGTGGCGCCGGAACCGTCGCCGACGGTCAGCGTGACGTCATAGTCGCCGCCAAGGGCGTATGTGACGGTAGGATTCTTTTCGTTGCTCTCGGCAGGTGTGCCTCCGGCAAAAGTCCAGTGCCACTCGGTGGCGCCGTCGGAGAGGTCGGCGAACGTGACGCTCTGTCCCTCGGATATGGTCACGGACGAGTCGGCCGAAGTGTCGGGTACGGTGATGGCGAGACCGTCGACATAGACATTCTCGCCGCCGCCAGCGTCGACATAGCAGAACTCAAACTGCACCTTACGTCCGGCGTAGGCGCTGATGTCGTACTTGAACGGCACCCACCGGTCGCCGTCGTTGCCGTCCTCCTGGCTCCACAGGAACGAGTTGAGCAACAGTTTACGGTCCGTGCCGTCAATCACGGTAACTTCCAGGTGGCCGTAAACGCCCCATATCTCGGAGAATGCGGCGTAAAACTTCAAGGACGCTCCGGCCGGCACCTCGATCAGCGGCGACGTCATAGCAGCCTTAGTCACTTTCCATACGTCGCAGCCGGCCGACAGCTTGCTCGCCGGGTCAACCGAACTGAACGGCTTGACGTCAGCACCGTAGATGGATACATTTTCCGTAAGGCTCCAGGCGGGGTCGAGAGTCCACCCCTCAAGGTCGGACTCGCTGTCGAAGCCGTTGACGTAGACCTGACGGTCAGCCGCATCGGAGGAAAATGCCGCAGTCAGCGGATAAGCCGGCACGGCCGCGGCAGCCATAAAAGCAATGAGTAGAGTTTTCTTCATAGAGTAAGAGTAAAATGATAGAAATATTGCGTTTCTCCGCGCAAAATTAGGCATTTCGCACGAGAAACACAAACGAATGGCAATATATCGGCAGATACGCCCTACATTTCGCGCCCTTCAAAGGCTGAAATGCGGCGGTGCCAGTCGGCGGGTATCTCGACGCCGCGCACAGCCACACGGTCGAAACCGGCCATGACAGTACGGCACACGCACTTGACGTCGCCCGAAGCGGGATCGACCACACGTTGCTCCAGGCGCAGCGACTTGTCGCCGATGCTCTCGACAGCCGTCAGTACCTCAAGAGGTTCGTCAAGGTAGGCCGGACTGTAGAAGTCGCAGTTTACGTTGACCACCACCACGGTGATGTCGCCGTCGAGCACGCCGCCCAGGGCGCTGAAATATTTGTACTTCGCCAGGTCCATAAGCTGGAAATACACGGCATTGTTGACATGGCCCAGGGGGTCGATGTCGATAAAGCGCAGCTGCACGGGCTGGCGGTGTCGGAAGCCGAAAGCGGCTTCGGGTGATTTGTTGCTCATCAGTGAAATACAATATCGGTGAGTACTTCGCGGCCGGCGGCCTGGTTGAGCCGCGCTACTATGTCCCTGCGCATCATGCCGAGTTCGCTCTTGAGGGGAGCCGACGTGATGACGACATGGAGCACCGAGCCGTCGGTCCAGCGACGGGCGGTGCGGCGGTTGACGGCCGGGCCCATGACCTCGGGCCAGAGGTAGCTGACGCGCTGCAGCTCATAGCTATCGCGCAGGCCGCAGGATTCGACATATCGCTCCCAGAGGCAGCCTATGCTTTCGGGTTCGCTGCGCTTCATGAGTCGATAACGCTGAATTCTCCGCCGGACACATGCCAGAGGCGGTGGTCGCTGTCCATGAAGGATACTATCTCGTCGAGGTGGCTGCGGTTGGTATCGGTAATGAATATCTGTCCGAAACTTTCGGCGGCAACCGTCTGGATGATGCGGCCGACGCGTCCGGCGTCCAGCTTGTCGAAAATATCGTCAAGCAGAAGCAGGGGCCGCAGGCCGCATGCGCGGCGCAGGAAATCGTACTGCGCGAGACGCAGCGCGATGGTAAACGTCTTGCACTGACCTTGCGAGGCCGTGCGGCGCACGGGCAGCCCGTCGAGGGTAAGTTCGAGGTCGTCGCGGTGCGGCCCGACTGAGGTGTGGCGCAGCATGGTGTCGCGGGCGAATCTTTCGCGGAGCAATGTTTCCAGTCCCGGTCCGGCTGGTTGCAGATGGCTCTGAAGGCCGACGGCTGCCTGCTCCGGGGCGCCGGAGATGGCCCGGTAATAGCGGGAGAACACAGAGCCAAGCTCCTTCACCCACGCGTGGCGCGCGGCGGATATAACAGCTGCCGCGGCGTCCATCTGGAAGTCTATCGCCTCGAAAAGTCCGGCATCGTTGGCGCCGTCGCGCAGCAGGCGGTTGCGTTGCTCGAGCAGACGGCCGTAGCGCATGACGGCGTCGAGGTAGCGGGCATCGCTCTGACTGATGACCATGTCCATGAAGCGGCGGCGTTCGTCGCCTGCGCCGCCTATCAGCTCCATATCGGCCGGACTTACCATAACAAGCGGCAGCAGGCCGATGTGGGCGCTTATGCGGCGGTATTCCTTGCCGCCTCGCTTGAAGCTCTTGCGGCGGCCGGGCTGAAGGCCGGCGATTATCTCCTCGGGCTGCCCGAGACGCTCATAGCAGCCGCGCACGATGGCGAAGTCCTCGCCGGTGCGCACCAGCATGGGGTCCGGCGCACCGGTGAAGCTCTTCGTGAAGCTGAGCAGATACAGCGCGTCAAGCAGGTTGCTCTTGCCCATGCCATTGTCGCCCAGCAGGCAGTTGACCCTCGGAGAGAACTCAAGGCGCGCCCGCGCGATGTTCTTGAAATTCGTTATGTCAAGCTCGCGTAGATTCATTTTCTGCCGTCGGCGCGGGCAAAGGCCTCGTTGAAGAAAAGAAGATGATAGAGAATCGAGTTGGCCCAGTAGGCATGGCTGTGGCGGCCGGGACGTTCGGTATAGTCGTGGGGGATTCCGGCCTTGAGCAGGCTCGCGTGCAGCTCACGGTTCACGGCGGCGAAAAAGTCGTCCACGCCACAGTCGAAGGTGATGTTCAGCATTCCGGGCTTAAGCCGTCCGAACTGTCCGGCCACGGTGTAGTCGTTCCAACGCTCCGACAGCGGCCCGATAAGTTCGGCCATGTTCCAGCTCTTGGGGAAAGGACGAATGTCGACTCCGCCACTCATTGAACCGGCATTGCGCCAGATGTCGGGATGGCGCATCGCAAGCATGAGCGCGCCGTGGCCGCCCATGCTCAGGCCGGTGATGGCCCGCTTGTCGGCACGGCGTATCACGGGCAGCGTAGCGTCCACAAAGGGCACGAGTTCCTTCACGAAGAAGCTCTCCATCTGCATCTCGGGGCGTTCGGTGCTGTCCCAGTACCAGGAATTGCGGCCGTCGGGCAGCACGAACACCATGCCGAAGCGGTCGGCAAGGTCCGGGAGGTCCTTGCGCGTAATCTTCAGCCACGACGAATAGTCGCCGCCATGACCGTTAAGAATGTACACCACGGGGAAGCGCCGCGCCGTGTCGGCCGCAGCCGCATCGGGCACCACCACGCTCACCTTCATCGGTCCGGGAATAAACTTCGCCGACACGCTGAGCGTGTCGACCTTTGCAGCATACGCCGAAACGGCGGCTATAGCCGCCAGAAACAGCATCAGAAACCTGTTTTTCATACAGCTGCAAAATTACGGATTATTTTCAGAGTATCAAAATAGAATTCATCCGCGATGCAGGAACGGGATATGCAGCATGGCGGCATGCGCCCTAAGCGACCTGAACTCCTCCGTCCGCCGGAAGACGACGAAATACAGCGCACACGTAACCAGCAGCGAAATGACGCCGTTGCAAACGGCCTGCAAGAGATGCGGACCGACATGCACGAAGCTGCATATCAGCAGCGACAGGCCCAAAGCCACGCCGAACACAGCCGTATAGGCGGCGTAACGGCGAAAATAAGGCCATACGCTGCGGTGGAAAGTGTATTTGTAGATAAGTCGCGGCCACTGCCAGAAAGCTATCGACATTATGCTTATAGCTGTTGCGGCAAGTACGCCGGCGAGGCCCCACCAACGAACAAACAATATTGACAGACATAGATTTATTATGCCTTGTATCAATGGAGTAAACTTATCCTGCGTAAAGATACCGCTTTTTACTTTGAATGTATAAGCGCTACTGCGCATCCCGTCGAGATAAAAATTGACAAGAATAATACACAGTGTCGCCGTAGGCAATAAATACTTCTCTCCGAGCCAAAACGCAATGAACGGCTGGATAGTTGTTGAAATGATGACAATCGGGATCGAGATACATACAAAATTCACAAAGAAAATTGTCTTGAATATGTTGTAAGCGTAATCAGATGACTCTGAAGCAATCAGATTTCCCACGCTCTCGGAGAAACTCGACAGAATCTGCGATGTAAAACTTCTGATTGTTGTAATCAAGAGAGTATAGTTGGAGTACAGGCCCACTATCCCGACGCCGATATAGGCTGAAATCACAATATTATCAGTAGAATGCATGAAGTATCCTCCCAGAGAGTGTAAGAACAATGCCTTCATATTGGTGACAATTTTCTTCTTAACATCAACAGCAACTACATATTTGGGTGCATTAACAATATATGGAAAAAGGCGGTTGGCTTTTCTTACGATAGCCACATTCAGGCATACTCCGAATATAGATTCCACAACCAGATACATAATATAGTTCTTCGTATAGTAGAGCACAAGTATTTTGGCAACACTCAGCCCCACTTGATATACCATATTGATACCGGCAAGCTTGTAGTTCTTCTGGCTGACATTGATCAGCGACCATTTGTAGGCCGTAAAATACTGCACCAGAGAATTAAATAGAAATATTCCATACACAATTCCTACGTAATGAAGCTGCGAAATATCGGCGATAAAATACTTGAGGAAAGGATATAGTGCTACACCGAAAGCCGCGACACCTATCGCTATGTAGCGGTAGACCTTCTTATACAGTTGCAGCAACGCAAGAATAGTCGGATGATCGTCCTCGGCGATAGGCTTATACAAATTATATACTACACTGGCCGCAAAACCGCCCTCAAGCAAGGTCATCACGCCCAGAATATTGCCGAGCAAACCGTTCAGGCCAAGATATTCCACACCCACTTCGTCCACAAATATCTTGCGGGTGATGAAGCCGAGCAGAATCGACACCGTGGACATCGAAATACTCGCAACTAAATTCTTGGCTGAATTGGACGTTCTCATTCTTTATCCAGATATTCGCTTGCTACAACAGCCATACCTTGCGCAAATGGCATGATATTGAAATCAGAGGAATAATAGCCGATTCCCATAGTATCGCCTTGACAAAAATCAATGGCACCATCGCGGCGCGTCGAATGCATGAGACTGCGTAAGCTACCTTTCGCAGCTTCACGGTAGCGACAATCCTCTGTTATATCATAAGCTTTGCCCAAAAGTATGGCACACAGAGCCGTCGCAGAACTTTCGGGACGTCCCTTGGCATCATTGAGAAATGCAGAGAAACCACCATCGGCATGCTGGAGCGAAATCATATGGGAAGCGGCATCAACAATTCCGGACCGGAGCCATTGCATTAATGCCGGATAAGCTATCTGTGGCGAGGATTCAAGAACCCTGTAAGATTCCACAAGAGCAAGCATATACCAACCGGCCCCGCGCCCCCAGTCGTACACGCCCATTGGATTACTGCGACTGACATCATAGGCATGAGGAGGCAGTTGAATATCAGGATGCAGGAAATCGGCATACTCACGCAACTGCCGTTCAGCAAGATCTGCGGCTTCCGCGTCGCCATACTCGGCAGCGTATGCAAAAAGAAACGGGCATACAAATCCCAAAGTATCGACAAATCTGATGTCAGGCAAATTCTGTCTGTAAGGGATTGTAGCATTTTCTCCCCTTACATGTTCCAACAATTCCCTTGTGGAATGCGCGAATTCATCTACCTCCCGTCTGATTTCAACCGGATACGGCGAACGCATTAACGCATAAGCCAGAAGTGCCCTGTCAACGCTCCTGGTTTCGGAATGTTTTGCTATAAGCCTTCGTATTATCCGTGCATCAAATGTATATCCGGGAATGCGGCTCAAACCAAGTACCAATCCCGCCTTCTGCCATGACTGAATAGCCCCGGAAGAACGGCGCCCGAACAACATATCAAGCAGAATCAGGCGGTCGGTGGCACGACAAGGCACCGCCGGTGTTTTTTTAAGCCACCGTGTTGCGACGGTGATCACACTGCGGCGCCATTCGTTCAAATCGTCATACCGTCCGATGTTAATCCTGGCTTGCCATGTATAAAAGACATGCCACAAATCCACAGCCGCGAAAGCCAGTGCAACCACCGACACTATACCCGTTATATATAAGAATCCCATCATCATTTTCCAATTACCGCATCAAGAGTAGCATTCATATCGAACGTGCGGCCTATGTATCCAGGCATCACATCAGCATAAATCGCCTTGATTTCATTCTCTCGTCTTGACAAACCGATAAAATCGTTTTTCAATTTATCCTCCGTTGTAAAGCCACTCACAGGCGACACAAATCCTTCGGAAGCGCCAAATATATCCTTCGCTATTCCGTCGGCCTTGACAGAATAGCCCACGACAAGAGCAGGAACTCCTGAGGAATATGCGGCTATGGAGGCATGTGTCCTGGCCGTAACCAGAAAACGGCATTGCGAAATATAATATTTTAGAATCTGAGCGCCGCATGGATCTACCATAATCATACGGCCGGAATCCTTGTACTTTTCATACAAATGCGACAAGGGAATGCGATCATCGTTATGGCTCCATTCCACATGCGGAATCAGAGCAATTTTACTGTCTGTTTCCTTTATAATGTATTCTATAAGCACCTCATAATTTCTCAGCGTCATCTGTGCATCGGCCGAATAACTCATAATCATGGGGCTTGCATTTATTCCAATGGTATTACCCACGGCCCAGCTTTCCGGCAACGGTACCGCCTTGACAGGAAGAACAAATGCGGGATCCGGAGCCAACACGACATTCGGCACTCCATTCAACAATAAAGCATCATACGTAACCGACTCTCTGGCAATGACAGCGTCATAGGCACGCATATCGTCAAGAGTGCGCCCGACCATTGCTTCAGGAGACACGGAACATCCCCAAAGCACAGTTTTTACCCGCATCCGTCTCAACTCCCTGTTTATGAAAATAATCTCATCCGGGACACCGTAACAATAATTGTCACCACCTATCGACAACGCGACATCAACATTTTTTGCAGCAGACAGCAGACTCCGGAACGCCAGCCTGTCTGTAGCCCTGAAATCGCCACGAATCTTATTACGGATAATTGCCCTAAGAAATTCAACGCCACGCACAACAGGCATACGGTACGGGACAATTTCGTCGCATACGCTGTCAATACCATACCTTATATCTTCCGAAACATCACCTGAACATAATGTCATAGAAGCGCCAGTAAGAATCCCGGTTGATCTTACTATCGCTTCGCAGCCGTGATTGCCCGAACCTCCATGCGGATATAATAATAGCTTCATAGAGCAAATAAAAATGGAAGTGCCCGTCTATGGCGTAGACAAAATTTAATCCATCGGCTATTACGCGTGCGCATAACCTCTGCTGTATATCTTTCTGACTTCAACTCTATACAACTCAGGATACGCCGTATAGCCTTATATCGTTTCAACACAGGGAGGCTCCGAACGTCACTTCGGAATATGGAATCACATACGATACCAGCCAGACGGCCGTACAGGACGTCGGCCGTCTTTCCTTGCAACAGTTCTTTCTCCGACAGGAAATCTCTAATCAAACGCCACTGGGCAAGATTAACTTCCCAATAATCTTTGATTTCAGAATTTGACAGCGAACCATCCCTGATAATATAATGATATGGCGTCTGCGACGTCGTGGCTATGCTTTTACAATACAACAAATACCGAAAATTGAAAATCAGATCTTCCCCATAATCAACTCCCACGGGGAACTCTATATCATTTTCCCTAATCAAGTCCATCCTATACAACTTGCATACCGGACCAAACAGGAGATAATTCTGTAAAAGCGCAGCTATGGAAGAATCATATTCGGAAGCAAATCGAACGCACGCCTCCGAGGCAACTGCATATGGGATATGCTGCTCTCCACGTTCCTGCACCAATCCGCACACCGACATATCAGTATCTCCGAGCGTGGCGTAAAGACACTCCACATAGTCCCTGTCAACACAGTCATCGCTGTCTATAAAGCAGACATAATCACCTTTCACCACCGAGATTCCCCTGTTTCGAGCCGATGACACCCCACTGTTTTTCTGAGAGACAAACACAAAGCGCTTATCATAGCCAAAACTCCGGCAAGCCTCCACAACCGACCCATCCGTAGAACCGTCGTCCACGACAACGCATTCAAATCCGGAATTGCTCTGATTCCGCACCGATTCAAGGCAGCGCAGCAACAAGGTTCCGGCATTATATGCCGGAATGATAATGGATACCAGAGAATAATCAGAACTACATGACATACAGTTTCTCGTGCTCACTGATTAGTTTATTCAAATCAAACGCTTGCCCTCGCAAAGCTGCCGCTTTACGATAGTAGCTAAAGACATCCGGCTGCATCATCCTCTGCATGCCATCTGCCAAAGCACTATCATCATTTTCTGTTATGATGCCAAACTCGGAATCAACACCAATTTGTTCCCTTATGCCAGAACAATCCGTAGCGACTACCGGCATTCCAAGAATCAAAGATTCAGTCACGACCGTACTATACCCTTCAGCTCGTGAGGAACATACGAATGCATCGCAATACTTAAAAACCGCATATGGATTCTCCAAATAGCCGAACAGTTTTACTCTGTCATTCAGCCCCAAAGCACGTATTTGCCCTTCAAGAAGACTCCGCTGTTCACCTTCACCCAGTATCCACAATTCCAGGTCAAGTCCCTTATCAAAAAGCTGTTTCACAATAGGAATCAATCTATCATACCCCTTTTGCCATACAAGACGCCCGACGCTAAGAAAACGAAAATGTCCCGTTCGTTCCATTCCGGCAATAACGTCTTCAGACCTCGACCTAATGACATCAGAATCAATCGGATTATACAACACTATGCCATTATTGAGCTTAGGAAACTCTTTTTTATAAGACTCCAAAACATCATTTGAAACACAGACTACGTTATCGAACCGACCATATGACACCGATTCTTCTTTCTTATTTCTGTATGCGATACTGCCCCAATGATTTCTTGAAATATCAATATGCAGCCAAGCCAATTTTTTTGAATGACTATTACGAGACCCGCTTACTATACGGGTTGAGTATCCTTCTATAAAAGCCACCTCAACATCATACGAGCCATGTACAAACAGTGAATAAAACACTCTCGGCGGTAGATATTTATATATCAGCAGCTTGATTTTATTCGTCATCTTTAAGAAAACACGACTTAACAAACCGGACGCCCTCTGCCTGAATATATACTTCACATCGCATCCGGGGTACAATGCCTCATCCACGCATTCCTCAAGAACACTGCAAACTGTAACTTCAAATTTATCTCTGTCAATATTCTTTACTATGGTCTGAAGAACTCTTTCGGCTCCTCCTCCATACAAAGAATTACAGACATACAACAAGCGTTTTTTCATATGTATTATGGCATCAATATCTCCTGTATTTTATTCATACTTAAATCTATATCATAAAAGCTCTTTCGTGGCAACACCATATTTCGCAACTTCTCCACATCACATACCGCATCCTTTAAAGCACACTCCAGAGACTTTTCATCGTTTTCAGTAATAATACCGAACTCATTGTCTCCGAGGATCTCACGCATACCGGAACAATCAGTTGTAACAACCCCGAGACCAAGTATTACAGCTTCAGATACCGCTGTTGAATATCCCTCTGCAAGAGAAGAACATACAAATATATCCGATTGAGCCATATACTTATAAGGATTCTCCTTATATCCAAGTAATTTGATTCTTTCTGAAAGACCATGTTCTCTGATATAGCTTTCTATAGCCGTCTTTTCAGAACCACCACCTATAAGCCAAAGCTCAACATCAAATCCCTGAACTACAAGACGCTCAATTATTTTAACCAATCGGCCAAACGCTTTTTGATATTCAAAACGTCCTACCGAACACAAACGGACTCGGCCACTGTGCCTTGAATAATCAATATCTTCTATGCTCTCAAGAGCTTTGCCTCTTATTTCTCCGGCATCAACAGGATTGTACACTACACAAGTAGCAAAATCAAGACTATACAATTTGTGCATGGAATCCCGGACAATCTCACTAACACAACAGATTCTTGCAAAAGAACGATAATCCCGTATTTCATCGCGGGGAGCACCATATACACAAGAAATCCAGTGGTTTTTCACCAAATCAGTATGCACCCAGGCTATCTTGCGCAAGCGCGAGGGGCCGGCAGCAACGAGTTTTGTTGCAAAGCCCTCTACAAAAGCAACATGTGTGTCATAACCACATGGCATTATCCACCTGTTCACAAGCCACATTGGCAAAATACGATGAATGAAGCGGTGCTTCAGCCGGTACCACCAGCCCGATTGTCTTTCAAGTGACAATGCACTGTAATACTTTATCTCCTTCGGTAATTCTGTCTTATGGATACCTCCATCGGCAACAGACAGAAGTCCCACCTCAAATCCTGAATAGTCAAGATGCCGCAACAGCGTCGTCAGCACTTTCTCCGCACCGCCGCCGCCTAAAGATTCAATTACAAACAGCACCTTGTGCCTTTTCATAGTTTAGTCAGGAAATTCAACTATTTGCAAAGTTACAATAAAAAAGCAAGAATCAGAAAAATATTGAATTATCTTTAACAAATCCGGGGCGCATCGGTCGGTTTTACGAGCCGTATGCGCCCCGGATATTTTATGACGTCTGTTCGGCGCTTATCTGCCCTTGCTCTTCTCGAGCTGGCGCTCGATGGCTTCGAGGCAGAGGTCGATGGCCTCCTCGAAGGTATCGGCCACCTTGGTGGCTACGTGATCCTCGCGGTTGGGGACTGTCACCTTCACGACGGCTTCCTTGTTCATGGCCGTTTCGGGTTTCACTACCTTGAGGGTTGCGTCTATGGCGCTTATATCGGGAAAGCGGCGGGCGAGACGCTCGGCTTTTTTGTTGATGAACGCGGTGAGGGCTTCGGCGATGTCGAAGTGGATTGCTTGAATGCGGATGTCCATATTATCCTCCTTTTCTTTGTGCACGAGGATGTGCGAGTTCGTAATTGTTTTGTATATCTCTATAGGTCAGATGGGTATAGACCTGTGTAGTAGCGAGCGAAGAGTGGCCCAACAGGCGCTGCACGGCGTTGATGTCGGCGCCGTTGTTGAGCATGTCGGTGGCGAAGGAGTGGCGCAGCACGTGGGGCGAGCGCTTGCGCGAGTGTACGGCTCCGTCCAGACAGCCGTGCACTATCTTGTTGAGCAGGCCATAGTAGAGAGGACGGCCGTCGGGGCGCACGAACAGCGTCTCGGGCGTGAAGCCCACGGTGGCGTCGCGCAGACGGCGGTATGTATCTATGGTCTGTCTCACTTCCGTGCCGAATGGGATTATTCTTTCTTTATTACGCTTTCCGAGCACTTTCAGTTCACAGCGCGCAGTATCCACATCGGCGTCGAGCAACCCTATCAGCTCGGCCGAACGCATGCCGGTGGCATAGAGCAGAAGCAGCACGGCGTGGTCGCGCACGGCTGTGAAGTCGTCCGGTGCGGGCAGCGGAGCGTCGAGCACGGCGGCCGTTTCGTCGGGACGTATGAAGTCGGGCAGACGACGCGGCAGTCTGGCGAGGCTCAGCTCGGCGGCAGGATTGGTGCGCAGGCCGCGGCGGCGCATGGCCCAGGCGAAGTAGGCGCGCAGGGCCTGTATGCGGCGGCGTATGCTGCGCTGACTCACACCGTCGGCGCTCATGCCGACCACCCACGAGCGCAGGTCGTCCACGCTGACGTCGCGCAGGTCGGGCTCGCCGCCCGCATGTTCGCACCACAGGCGCAGGTCGGTGGCGTAGGCGCGGAGCGTGTGCGGCGATACGCATTTCTCGCACTCGAGATATTTCAGAAATTCATCTGTCATCGCCCTAAAATTAGACATAAAAAATAAGTCGGCCAAATTTTGGCCGACTTATTTTTGTCGTTTTTGCGAATTTCGCTCAATAGTCGTTGAACGTATCGCCAACGATGCGCATATTGTTCTCGCGGATGAAGCGCAGGATGTTGTCGCGCAGCTCGCTGGGCTCGATGTCGGCCTCGATGCGCTTGAGGGCGTTGAACACCGATGTGCCGCACTGGTAGATGTGGCGGTAGGCCTTGGCGGCATCGTCCACGAGCTCCTCGGTGAAGCTGTTGTCGCGGCGCATGATGTAGGCGTTCACGCCGTAGTAGGTGGCGGGATTATGCGCTATTATCACGTACGGAGGCACATTGGAGCCGATGCGTGTGCCGCCCTTGATGAGCGAGAAGCGGCCGATGTGGCAGCCCTCGTGCACAATGGCGTTGCTGGAGATGATGACGCACTCGTCAATCTCCACATCGCCGGCCACGGTGACGCCGTTGCCCAGCACACACTTGCTCTTGATGTGCGAGTCATGTCCTATATGGCTCTCGGCCATGATGAAGCTGTCGTCGCCGATGCGCGTGCCGCCGCTTGGCGTGATGCCGCGGTTGATTATCACCTGCTCGCGGATGACGTTGTTGTTGCCTATGTAGCAGTATGTCTCGTCGCCCTTCCAGCGGAAGTCCTGCGGGTCGGCACCGACGATGGCGCCCTGATACACCTTGTTGCCGGCGCCCATGCGCGTGCCGCGTATTACGCTGGCGTACGGCATAATTTCACAGCCGGGGCCTATCTCGACATTCTTGTCGATGTAGGCGAAAGCGTGGATGGTGACACCGTCGGCTATCTTTGCCGACGGGTCGACATGTGCGAGTTTGCTTATCATTGCTATATGGTATTAGATTAACGTCCTCCGCCGAGGGCCTGATAGAGATTGATTACGGCCTGGGCCTGAGCCAAACGGCTGCTGATGGCGTTCATGCGGCTCTGGAGCAGATTGCTCTGCGCCGTGAGCACGTCCAGGTAGGTGGTGCCGGGCTGGTTGTAGCGCAACAGGTCCATGCTGTACTCCGCGGCCTTCTCCAGGTTGCTCACTTGCTCGGCCAGATAGCCTTCCTTCTCGGTGCTCTTGGCGTAAACCACCAGGGCATCGCTCACCTCGGCGGCGGCGCTCATGAGCGTGTACTCGAAGTTGTTCATGGCCTGCTGCTGCTGTGCCTTGGCGGCCTGGAGGCGCGCTATGTTCTGTCCGCGGGCGAACAGAGGAGCCACGAGCGAGCCGGCCAGCTGATAGAACCAGTCGCCGGGATTCTGCACGAAGCTGCCCAGCAGATTGGTGAAGCCTCCGGCGGCGTTGATGGTAAGTCCGGGATAGAACGCTGCGCGTGCACCGGCCGTGGTATAGTAGGCCACGGCGAGCTGACGCTCGGCTGCCTCGACGTCAGGGCGCCATGCAAGCTGACGCATGGGCACGCCGTCGATGGGGTTGAAGCCCACCTGCAGGTCTACGTCGGCCGCAGTTTCCAGTACAGTGCCCGGCATCATGTTGAGCAGCAGACACAGAGTGTTGTTGACGTTGTCGGCGGCCTGCTCCAGGTCGGTGATGGTTGCCAGAATGCTGTAGTACTGCGCACGGCTCTGTACTACGGCGGCCTCCGTCACGTTGCCCACGAGCTTGAAGTCCTCCATGGTGCTGACGGTCTCCTTCCACACCTCGGCCGTGCTGCGCGCCAGGGCGAGCTGGGCACGGGTGGCCGAGAGGCCATAATACGTATTGGCTACAGCTGAGATTATCTGCGAGCGTGCTGCGCGGGCGTAGGCCTCGCTCAGGTAGAAGCTCTCCTGAGCGCCGCGCTTGCTGTTGAGCAGCTTGCCGAAGATGTCGATTTCCCAGCTCACCTGCACGGGCAGCTGGTAGGTCCAGTTGATGTCGCTGCCTGCATAGCTGGCGCCCGCGCCGTTGGGAGCCAGAGCCACCGACGGCAGGAAGCTCAGGCGTGCGCCGCGCAGCTGTGCTCGGGCTATGTCGACATTGAGCATGGCGTTGCGCAGGCTGGTGTTCTGCGTCAGCGCCGTGTTGATGTAGCCTGCCAGGATGGGGTCGGTGAACACGTCCTCCCACAGCAGACTGCCGAACGAGGTGCTGTCCGGAGCCTCGGCGCGCGCCTCGGCGTATGCCTTGGTGATGGGCGTGTCCTGAGGCGTTTCGTATTTCTTGTATATGCCGCATCCGCTGAAGGCTACCAGCAATACGACGGCGGCGGCGGTTTTCAATATCTTGTTCATATTAGCGTGCGTATTGTTCGATTTCATTCTCGATGTTGCCACCCTTCTCCTCGTTCTGCCACTGTATGGGACGGGCCTTCTCCTGGAGCTTCTGGAACACCACGAAGAGCGCGGGCACCACGAGCACCTGGAGCACCATGCCTATGAGCATGCCGCCTACGGAGCCTGTGCCGAGGGCGCGGTTGCCGTTGGCGCCAACGCCGCTGGCGAACATCATGGGCAGAAGGCCTATCACCATAGCCAGCGACGTCATCAGGATAGGACGCAGACGGGCTGCGGCGCCGGCGATGGCGGCGTTGACTATGCTCATGCCCGTCATGCGGCGTTCGAGCGCGAACTCCACGATGAGGATGGCGTTCTTAGCCAGCAGGCCGATAAGCATGATAAGGGCGATCTGCAGGTAGATGTTGTTCGATATGTCGAAGATGCTTGCGAAGACGAAGGCACCCATAAGACCGAACGGTATCGAGAAAATTACTGCGAAGGGCAGCAGATAGCTCTCGTACTGTGCCGACAGCAGCAGGTAGACGAAGAGCAGGCAGAGGCCGAAGATCATGGCCGTGGCGTTGCCGCCGCTGCTGCCGGCCTCCTCGCGCGTCATGCCGGCGTACTCATAGCCGTAGCCCTGGGGCAGCGTCTCGGCGGCCACGCGCTGGATGGCGGCGATGGCGTCGCCCGACGAGTAGCCCGCGGCGGGCTGACCGGTGACGCTGATGCTCGTGAACATGTTGAAGCGGTTCAGCAGGTCAGGACCGTAGATGCGGGTCAGCTTCACATAGTTGGCTACGGGAGCCATCTCCGAGCCGCTGCGCACCTTGATGCTGTTGAGCGTCTCGGGGCTGACACGCGCCTCGGGCGAAGCCTGCATCATCACGCGGTAAATCTTGCCGAAGCGGTTGAAGTTCGACACGTACATACCGCCATAGTAGCCCTGCAGGGTGCTGAGTATGGCCGAGGGACTGATGCCGGCTTGCTTGCACTTGGCGGCATCGATGTCGATCATGTACTGCGGGAAGGTGGGGTTGAACGTGGTGTAGGCGGTCTGAATCTCCGGCTGGGCGTTGAGCTGGGCCAGGAAACCCTGTACCACCGAGAAGAACTGGTTGATGTCGCCGCCCGTGCGGTCCTGCATCTTCATCTCGAAGCCGTTGGTGGCCGAGTAACCGGTAATCATAGGCGGCGCGAATATCATGACGCGTCCGTCCTTCACGGCCTGTCCGGTCATGCCGTACAGCTGTTTGATTATATCGGTCGAGCTTTCACCCTTGCCTCGTTCGCTCCAGTTCTTGAGCTTGACGATGAATGTGCCGTAGGTGGCGCCCTGACCGGCGATGAAGCTGTAGCCGGCAATCATTTCGCGGGTCTGTATGGCCGGAATCTTCGCCATGATGCCGTCCACCTGATGCAGCACCTCAAGGGTACGTTCCTGCGATGTGCCGGCGGGCATGTCGACCATCACGAACACTACGCCCGTATCCTCATTGGGCACCATGGCCGTAGGAGTGATTGACATGAGCCATACGAGCACGCCGATGCTGACGATAACGCTGCCGAAGGCCGTGACCTTGTGGGCGCACACGAATTTCACCATCTTGCGGTACTTGTCGAGCAGAGCGCCGTAGCCTTTCTCAAAGCCTGCGTGGAAGCGGGGGCTGAATATACCCATCAGAGCCACGATGGCGCAGAAGATGGAGCATGCGAGCAGCACGGGACGTTCGGTGCTGAAGCCCTTGAGAATCATCAGCAGGATGGTTGCCACCACGAATATGGTAGTGATGGCCGGATGGATGTTGAGCGTGAAGCGGCGCTTGTAGCTGGCACCCATGGTGGCAGCGGCTTCCTTCACGGCCTCACCCACACGCTCCTTCAGAGGCTTGTGCTCCTCGCCCTGCTTGGGCTTGAGGAACAGCGCGCACAGAGCCGGCGACAGCGTCAGGGCGTTCACGGCCGAGAAACCGATAGCCACGGCCATCGTGATGCCGAACTGCTGGTAGAACACGCCGCTGGTACCCGGCATGAACGATACCGGGATGAACACAAGCATCATCACAAGAGTGATGGAGATAAGAGCGCCGGCTATCTCGTTCATGGCGTCGATGGAGGCGCGGCGCGCGCTGCGGTAGCCTTGGTCAAGCTTGGCATGCACGGCCTCCACCACCACGATCGCATCGTCCACCACGATCGCAATAGCAAGCACAAGGGCCGAGAGAGTGATGAGGTTGAGCGAGAATCCTATGAGGTTGAGCACGAAGAACGTTCCGACGAGGGCCACGGGAATGGCGATGGCGGGAATCAGCGTGCTGCGGAAATCCTGGAGGAAGATGTACACCACGACGAACACGAGCACGAAGGCCTCGATGAGCGTGTGTATCACATTGTCGATGGATGCATAGAGGAAGTCGTTGTTGTTCATAGGCACTTCCATCTCCAGGCCCTTGGGAAGGTCGTTCTTAAGCTTGTCGACGGTAGCCAGACAGTCGTTGATGATCTGTGTGGCGTTCGAGCCCGGGCTCTGGAACACGATTGCCATCGTGGAGGGGTGGCCGTTGGCGGCATTGCTGAAGCCGTAGGTCACGCGGCCCAGTTCAAGCTCGGCCACGTCCTTGAGGCGAAGCACCTCGCCGTTGGAGGAAGCGCGGATCACAATCTCGCCGAACTCCTCGGGCGTCACCTTGCGGCCGCGGTAGCGCATGGTGTACTGGAAGCTCTGGTCGCCCTGCTCGCCGAAGGCGCCGGGCGCAGCCTCGACGTTCTGCTCGGCAAGGGCGGCGGCCACGTCGGAGGGCACGAGGTTGTACTGCGCCATCACGTCGGGTTTCAGCCATATGCGCATCGAGTAGTCGGCGCCGAAGCTCATCACATCGCCCACGCCGCTTACGCGTTGCAGCTCGGGCACGATGTTGATTTTCATGTAGTTGTCCAGAAACTCGGGACTGTAAGTATCAGTCGTGTCCACGAGGGCCACACCCACGAGCATCGACGTCTGGCGCTTCTGCGTCAGCACACCCACCTGGTTTACCTCCGAGGGCAGCAGGTTTGCAGCCTTTGCCACACGGTTCTGCACGTCCACGGCGGCCATATCAGGGTCAAAACCCTGGCGGAAATATACGTTGATGGTTGCCGAGCCGGTATTGGTGGCTGTCGACTCCATGTAGGTCATGCCCTCGGCGCCGTTGATGGATTCCTCCAGAGGCGCTATCACGGAATTGAGCACGGCCTGCGCGTTCGCACCGGTGTAGGTGGTGGTTACGGATATGGTAGGCGGCGCTATGTCCGGGAATTGCGTGATGGGCAGCGACACGAGGCCGATGATACCGAGCAGCACGATGAAGATTGAGATCACCGTGGACAGTACCGGCCTGTTTATAAATGTATCTAACTTCATTTTTCGGATGTATGATTAGTTATTTATCCGCCTGTCACTTGACGGCCTCGGGAGCCTCCGGAGCTTCGGAAGCCTTGGGCTGTACAGGCATGGCGTCGCGCACGATGGTGCCAACGCCCTCGGTGACGATGCGCTCGCCGGGCTTCAGGCCTCCGAGCACCACGAAGTCCTTGCCGTTGCTGATGTCAAGCACCTGCACGGGACGTGTCTGCGTGATGTTGCTGTCGTTGAGCACATACACATAGCGCAGACCCTGGATCTCGAACGATGCCTTCTGAGGAATCACAATCACGCTGTCGTTGTGCTGCGGAATCACCACATTGCCGGTGTTGCCGCTGCGCAACATGCCGGAAGGATTGGGGAACAGTGCGCGAACGCTTGCGGCGCCGGTGCTGTTGTTGATTACACCGCTGACGGTGCTGACCTTACCCTCCATCGGATAGATGCTGCCGTCGGCGAGCTGGAGCTTCACGGCCGGCATCTGGGCGATGCGGGAGTCGATGCTGTGCTGACCGCCGTCGGTGAGTTCGAGCAGATCCTTCTCGTTAAGGGAAAAGTAGGCATATACCTGCGAGTTGTCGCTGACGGTCGTGAGGGGCTGGGCCGAAGAAGGAGAGGCCAGCGAGCCCTCGCGGTTGGGGATAGTGCCGACTACGCCGTCGCTGGGAGCCGTCACCACGGTGTAGGCCAGATTCTTGCGGGCGTTGGTGAGGGCTGCCTGTGCCTGAGCCTGGGCGGCCTTGGCCTGTGCGAGGCTGTTGGCGGCGAGCTGCCACTCCGTCTCGCTGATGATATTCTTCTCATAGAGCTTGCGCTTGTTGGCCTCGGTGATGGCAGCGGTGTTGACGGCTGCCTGAGCCGAATTCAGCGCAGCCTGAGCCTGCTCCACGGCAGCCTGGAACTGCACCTGGTCGAGCGTGAAGAGCACCTGGCCCTTATGTACGCGCTGGCCCTCGTCGACATGAACCTTTGTGATGAATCCCGTCACCTGCGGACGGATGTCGATGTCAGTTTTACCTTTGATAATGGCAGGATAGGACGAACTCAGGTCGCTGCTGCCGCTTTCAACGGTCATTACAGCCACCTGGGGAGCCTGCTGGGCGGGAGCCTCTTGCTTGCCGCCGCAAGAACTCAACGCAGCGGCGGCGCCTACGGCGGCGAGGCCGATGCTCAGGGTCTTGAACATTTGTACCTTCATAAAACTATTATTGTATGGAATTTTGATTTGTCTGTTGAAGCATGAGGCCGCGGCAGTAATGACACACCGACGGCTTTGGTAATTTCGTTGCAAAATTACTCATTTTTATCAGAGGAATATATGTCGAATATATCATTATATTGGCATTTTTAGGAAGTAGACACTTAAATTATGTTATAAAACATGTTTTAGGGCGTCTTTTCCTTACCTTTGCATCGGTATATGACGTTTACCTATGTGGATTCTGCTTGCTGTATGCTCGGCGCTTGGTCTGGGCTTCTATGATGTGTTCAAGAAACTGTCGCTTCGTGCCAACAACGTGTTGCTGGTGCTGATGCTCAACACCGTATTCGGCACCCTGCTCATGTCGCCGGTGCTGGTGCAGTGCTTCGCCGAGGGTCGCCTCGGTCTCGGCGACACAGCCGCCGGTCACGCCCTTATCGTCATCAAGGCCTTCATCGTGCTGGGTTCGTGGTTGCTGGGCTACTTCGCCATCAAGCATCTGCCCCTCACCATTCAGGGTCCCGTCAACGCCTCCCGGCCGGTACTGGTGCTGGTAGGCGCACTCATCGTCTTCGGCGAACGGCTGAACGCCCTGCAGTGGGCCGGTGTGCTCCTGGGCTTCGTGTCGCTGTTTCTCATCTCGCGCATAGGCGCCAGCGAGGGTTTCTCGCCGCGCAGCTCGCGGTGGCTGTGGATGGCCGTCGGCGCCACGGTGCTCGGCGCAGTCAGCGCGCTCTACGACAAGTTTCTTCTCACACGCTTCCGGCCTCTGGAGGTGCAGGCGTGGTACTCGCTCTACCAGTGTGTCATCATGACGTCGGCAATAGTGCTGATGCGCCGCTTTGCGCCGCGTGCGGCAGGTGCCGGAGCACCATTTGTGTGGCGCTGGAGCATACCGTGCATATCGCTGTTCCTGACGGGAGCCGACCTCTGCTATTTCTACGCTCTGTCGCTGCCGGGAGCCATGATTTCGGTCATCTCCATGATACGCCGCGGCAGTGTGCTCGTAAGTTTCCTGTACGGTGTCGTCATCCTGCGCGAGCAGCACGTGCGGGCCAAGGCCGCGGACCTGTGCGTCCTGCTTGTCAGCCTCGGCCTGCTTGTGCTCGGGAGCAGGTAAGCTCAGAACGAGAACTGCGCCAGTGCCGCCAGGCGGCGCGACGAGCGCGCATAGCCGTCGACATCACACCGCAGTCCCCATGTGAACTCCGCGCCCAGCCGGATACGGGGAACTATATTCCACAGCACATTGGCTCCGGCCCACAGTGCGTACTTATACTCACTGCCGGCCGTGCCCGCACGGGAGTACAGGCGCACCTGACTGAACGATGCGCTCGCAAGCAGATTGGGACGGAAATTGTACTGCACGCCCACGTTATAGCCCAGCACGGCCGGCGCATACATCCGTCCTGCCTTGTCGGGACAGTTCAGCAGGTCGTAATCGCCATAGCTCAAGTCGCTCGTCAGGCTGGCGTAGCCCTTGCCGTAGCTCACAGAGCCGTATAGCGTGAGAGCTTCGGCAGGATGGCCGGTAGCACTGAGCAGAGCGCCCCACCCTATTTCGTGATGATTCGTCAGCGTCTCAAGGTCACGGTAGCCCAGCCGGCGCATCACGCCGCTGAGGCGCACGTGCGACGTCGGCCCCCAGGCGTACTGCACCAGAGCCGCCACGTCGGGACACGAGTAATCTATCTTCCCGGTGCCTGTCCCGTCGGCGCCCACCTGCGGCTGCATGGACTCAACGGACACTCCGGCAGTGACACGGCAGGGGAACGTGTGCATATAGCGCACGAGTATATCGCTGTTGGATATGGTGTTGTTGGCGCCCTGCGGGTCGATAGACGGTGCGTAGCCAAGAGGGTCGCCGAAAGTCGACGGCGCAAGACCCACCGTGAAGCCGCGGAAGGCTGCATAGGCCTTCTTCAGCTTGAAATCCATGCCGTTGCCACCGGTAAAGTTACCCTCCACATACACCTGATAGTGCCCCATTATCCTGTTATGTCCCAGCAGGCGGAAGAATATCGCCGAGTGCGAGGCACTTGTGCCGAGCCTGTGGCTGTCCGGCCGCGGCTTTGTCATCGGAATGAGATACGGCACGAAAGCATCATCTCGCACCACATTGCCGAAATCGTACCATCCGCGCAGTCTCACCATGCCGCCGACGCCCATCGACAGTGCGCCGTCACGGCTCAGGAACTGGAAATAAGGCGCCTCCGGGTCCTGATGGCTGCGGAACTGATCGTAATAATACTCCGACAGCATACGGTTTATGCTGTCGGCCTGCTCGCGGCTATAGCGTGAGCCGCCGAGTTCGAACACCTGCACATCGGTCGCCGCCGCATGGCGCTGGCGGTCGACACTGCTCTGGGCATGCGCGCATGGGAATGCCGCGATGGCGCAGAGAATAATAGCGAAACGTTTGGTATATGACATCGTTGTCTGTTTTAATTACAACGATGGCGGTCATGATATTGTTCGTTCAGAATGTGCTTCATTAGAAATGTCAAATACCCTCCAAGCAACACTCCCGTCTCGGAGCCGAAGCCGGAGACGGGAGTGCGACGGGCAAGGTCTGGATAGAGTGTTGCGCGTCTGAATTATGTTTTTTATACGCGGCATTCGACCGCCGGAATAGATCGATGCAAAATTACAAATTATGGAAATGATTTCTACCCCCCCCCGTTAAAATTTGTTAAATTAGCCATTTATTTCCAAAAATTCCAACGAATTGAGGAATGTCTTTTCTGCAACGACATCCGTGTCGAGATTCAGGAAACGGGCGACACAAGCCGCTGTGGCGACAATGAAAGCACTCTCGTTTCGCTTGCCGCGATGCGGCACCGGCGCCAGGTACGGCGAATCGGTCTCCAGCAGCAGCCGGTCAATCGTGATGGCCGGTAGCGACTGCCCGACATGGCTGTTCTTGAACGTGACGATGCCGTTGATGCCGAAGTACCAGTCGTCGCCAAGCCGGCGGCGCACTTCATCAACATCGGCGGCCGTGCCGCCGAAGCTGTGCATCACACCACGCACGCCGCGCACGCCCTCAAGCACCTCCAGCGTCTCGTCAAGGGCCTCACGGCAGTGAATCACCAGCGGCAGGTCTGCAGCAAGGGCGTGGCGTGCCTGCACCTCCAGCGCCTGCATCTGCTGCTCGCGGCGCGACTTGTCCCAATAGAGGTCGACGCCGACCTCTCCCACGGCCACATCGTCCGGCCGCAGTTCGGCCAGAACCGCGGCCACGTCATCGCGCCACGAATCGCCCACCTCGGTGGGATGCAGCCCCATGGCGGCGAATACGCGTCCCGGAAAAGCTTCCTGAAGCCGCCGCAGCGGTGCCACGGAGGCAAGGTCGACATTAGGCATGAGCATGGCGTCCACTCCGGCGTCGAAAGCGCGGCGCACAGCAGCCTCTCCGCCTCCGTCCTCATCGAAATCGGACTCGTAGAGGTGGGTATGAGTATCGAAAATACGCATCAGTTCAGATTTTGCGGGCGGCCATGCGGTCGACGGTCCCGACAAAGAACTCACGCATGGACGGGTGTGCCAGTCGGGCACGGCTCAGCGCCTCAAGAGCCAGAGCGTGATGCGCGGCAGCAGCCTCGTCGCAGCGCTCGCCCACACGCAGACGCTCGTACAGACGAGTCACCTGACGTATCTTCTCGTCGTTCTCCAGATCCTCGTCGAGAATGGCATCGAGAGCGCCATGGCTGTCGCGGCGAGCCGTTATCAGCATCCAGGTTTCCTTCTCGTTGATAATATCTCCACCGATAGGCTTGCCGAACGTGGCGGCGTCGCCGAATGTGTCGAGCCAGTCGTCGCGCAGCTGGAAAGCGAGGCCCAGCTCCATGCCATAGTCGCCGAGAGCGTCCACAGTAGCATCGTCAGCGCCGCCGATGATGGCGCCGATACGGCATGCCGAAGCCAACAGCGCACCGGTCTTGAGACTTATCATCTCGAAATACTCGTCGATGCTGACATCCTTGCGACTCTCGAACTCGGTATCGAGCTGCTGGCCCTCGTAGACGCGCAGAGCCATCTCGTTGAACTCGTCCACCACGCGGGCAGCCACATCACGTGGAACGCGTGTGACGAGACGCCCTGCGAGAGTAAGCATGGCGTCACCGCTGAGTATTGCCTGATTCTCGCCGTAGCGGGCAGCCACACTGGGACGCCCGCGGCGCACATCGCTGTGGTCCATGATGTCGTCATGCACGAGCGTGAAGTTATGGAACATCTCCAGCGCCAGCGCCGCGTTCATGGCGTCGTCGGCATTGCCGCCACAGGCCACGCAGCTCTGAACGCACAGCAGCGGACGCAACCGCTTGCCGCCGCAGGCCAGCGCATAGCGCACCGGCTCATACAGTCCAGCAGGCCGCGAGGGCATCTCGACCGACGCTATGCGCCGTTCTATCTCTTCAGAAATTTCTCCGGTATCCATATTTATGGGTTTTGATGCAAAGTTAAGCATTTTTTCGTAATTTTGCAGACAAATCACCATACCGATATGAACGAACTGCCACAGGATCCGGCCATGCTGCTCAGCTATGTCAACACAAGGCTGCGCGATGACTTCGACTCGCTCGACGACATGTGCCTCGCGCTCGGCATCAGCCGTGACGAGCTCACCGCCAGGCTGGCCGCCGCCGGATTTGAATATTCTCCCGAAAACAAGCGCTTCTGGTAAATGACTGAGAAATATCTCGAAAGCCTCAACGAAGCGCAACGCCGTGCCGTGCTCTACAGCGACGGTCCGGAGCTGGTGATTGCCGGCGCCGGCTCGGGCAAGACACGCGTCATCACCTGCAAGATAGCCCATCTGCTGGCACAGGGCATTGAGCCGTGGCGCATCATGGCGCTAACATTCACCAACAAGGCCGCACGCGAGATGCGCGAGCGCATCGGCGCCCTCGCAGGCGAGCAGGTGGCCTCGCAGCTCTGGATGGGTACCTTCCACAGCATCTTCGCGCGCATACTCCGCCGCCACGCCGACCGCCTCGGCTACAAAAGCAGCTACACCATCTATGACACCGCCGACTCCCGCGCTCTCGTCAAAAGCATCGTCCGCGCCATGGACCTCGACGAGAAAATCTACAAGCCGGCCACAGTAGCCGCCGACATCTCCACTGCCAAAAACGCGCTCATCTCCCCGGACGCTTACGCCGCCGACCGAGAGCTCATGGAGGCCGACCGCCGCGCACGCCGTCCGCGCACGGCCGAAATCTACCGTTCCTACCGCGATCGGTGCCACGCAGCCGACGCCATGGACTTCGACGACCTGCTCTACTACACCAACGTGCTGCTGCGCGACAATCCCGACATACTGCGCCACTACCAGGAATTCTTCAGCTACGTGCTCGTGGACGAGTACCAGGACACCAACTTCGCGCAGCACCTAATAGTATCGCAGCTCGCGGCAGGCACCAAGCGCCTCTGCGTCGTGGGCGACGACTCACAGAGCATCTACAGCTTCCGCGGCGCCAACATACGCAATATCCTCAACCTGCGCAACGCATATCCCGAGCTTGAGATATTCAAGCTCGAACAGAACTACCGTTCCACCGGCAACATACTCGGCGCCGCCAACACGCTCATAGCCAAGAACACCGAGGGCATCCCGAAAGAGGTATTCACCACCGGCTCCACGGGCGACCGCGTGGAAGTGGTGCGCGCCTACAGCGACTACGAGGAAGGATTCCTTGTCGCCAACCGCCTGAGCCAGCTGCGCATGAACACCGGCGACAGCTACGAGGAATTCGCCGTGCTATACCGCACCAACGCGCAGAGCCGCGTGCTGGAGGAAGCCCTGCGCAAGCGTAACATCCCCTACCGCATCTACGGCGGCCTCGCGTTCTACCAGCGCAAGGAAATCAAGGACGCCGTGGCCTACCTGCGCCTCAGCGTCAACCCCGACGACGACGAAGCCCTGCGGCGCGTCATCAATACTCCCGCCCGCGGCATCGGCGACACTACCGTCAAGAAGCTCACCGCCGCAGCCATGCGCGACGCATGCAGCATGTGGCAGGTGCTCGACGCCCCGGACAGCCATCCCCTCGACGTCAACCGCGGCACCCGCGCCAAGCTCGAGGGATTCCACAACCTCATTCTCGACTTCACGGCGAAAGCCGCCGACGGCATGGCCGCCGATGAGCTCGCCGAGTACATCCTCGCCGCCACGGGACTGATAGCCAACCTCGTGCACGACAAGACGCCGGAGAGCATATCGCAGATAGAGAACCTCCAGGAGCTGCTCAACGGCGTGCGCCAGTTCGTGGCTGACAAACGCGAGGAAAGCGGCGACGACGCCGCGGCCGCCGACATGGCGTCGTTCCTGACCGAAGTATCCCTCGCCACCGACCAGGACGGCAAGGACCCCGACGACGGCGCCTCCGAGCGCGTCACGCTCATGACAATACACGCCGCTAAAGGACTGGAATTCGGCAACGTATTCATCGTCGGCGCCGAGGAGGAACTGCTGCCGTCGCACATGAGCTTCGACTCACTCAGTGGCATCGAGGAGGAACGCCGCCTCATGTACGTGGCCATCACACGCGCAAAGCGTTTCTGCATGATAAGCTACGCCGCATCGCGCTTCATCAACGGTCAGCCCAAGATAGGGCGCCCCTCGCGCTTCCTGCGCGACATCGACCCGCGCTATCTCCAGATGGTGTCCGGCGCTACCATCGCCGGGCCGCAGCGCAGCGCCGACTCGTTTCGCAGCAGCTTCCACAGCCCTGCTCCGGCTCCCCGCCGCACCATTTCCGCGCCGCCGCAGCCCGTGCCTGCCCCCGCCCCGGCTCCCGCAGCGGCATCCGCAAGCACCGACGGCTACTCGCTCCATTCGTCGTCCGAAGTAAGTCCCGGCACCGTCATCGAGCACCAGCGTTTCGGCCGCGGCACCGTGCTGGAAATCGACACAGCCGCGCTCGACCACCGCATACGCGTGCAGTTCGACCAGGTGGAGCCGCGCGTGCTCCTGCTCAAATTCGCCAAGTTCAAGATACTGTCATGATAGCCACCCCCGTATACCTCGTAAGAGAAGACGCGCTGCGGCGCAATCTCGACATCATAGCCGACGTGAGCCGACGCGCCGGAGTCAAAATCATCATGGCGTTCAAGGCCAATGCCCTGTGGCGTACTTTCGGCATATTCCGGGAGTACGGCGTAGTCTGCACGGCCAGTTCGCTGAACGAACTGCGCCTCGGCCGCGAATTCCTTTGCGACAGAGTCCACTCCTACACCCCGGCCTATACGCCCGACACCATAGGCGAGTTCCTGGCCGGCAGCAGCCACATCACGTTCAACTCGCTGGCCCAGTGGAAGCGCTTCGCCCCGCAGCTCGCCGAATGGAACGCGACGCACGGCGCCGACCTGCGCGTGTCGCCGGGCCTGCGCGTCAATCCGCGCTGTTCCGTAGTGGAGACCGACATCTACAACCCGGCCCTGCCCGGCTCACGCTTCGGCGAACACGCCGAAGCTCTCGCCGACGGCCTGCCCGAAGGCATCGAGGGACTGCACTTCCATGCTCTCTGTGAGGGATCGGCCGACGACCTGCGCCGCGTGCTGGAAGCCTTCGAGAGCCAGTTCGGACGGCACATCGACCGCCTGCGCTGGGTCAACATGGGCGGCGGCCACCTCATGACGCGCGAGGGCTACGACCGCGACGCGCTCGTGAGCCTGCTTCTCGCCTTCCGCGAGCGCCATCCCGGCGTAGAGGTGATTCTCGAACCCGGCAGCGCCTTTACCTGGCGCACCGGCGACCTGCTCACCTCCGTTGTTGACATCGTGGAGAATGACGGCATACGCACGGCCATCATTGACGCATCTTTCGCCTGCCACATGCCCGACACCCTCGAAATGCCCTACAAACCGGCCATCACGGAAGCCGTGGACCCTGCGCCCGGACTGCCCGAATACCGGCTCGGAGGCAACTCCTGCCTCTCCGGCGACTTCATGGGCACCTGGACTTTCCCCCGTCCGCTGAAGCCCGGAGACCGCCTCACTCTCGAGGACATGAACCACTACACCACGGTCAAAACCACGATGTTCAACGGCATACAGCACCCCGACATAGCCCTGCAACACAGCGACGGCACGATAGAAATGCTCCGCCGCTTCACCTACGACGACTATCGGTCGCGCATGAGCTGATTGATTAGTTTATAGTTGATAGTTTATAGGTAAGAGGGGCACGCAGGCATAACTTAATACTTAATACCTAATACTTAATACTTCAGAAGGAAATGCTCTTCTCAATAATAATACCGGTCTACAACCGACCCGACGAGGTGGCCGACCTGCTCGACAGCCTCGGCAAGCAGACAGTGCGCAACTTCGAGGTTGTCATAACCGAGGATGGCTCCACCGTGCCGTGTCTGCCGCAGGTCGAAGAGGCACGCGCCGCCGGCCTCGACGTGAAATACTTCGTCAAGGAAAACGAAGGACGCTCCATCGCCCGCAACCACAGCATGGAGCGCGCCACGGGCGACTACTTCGTGTTCTTCGACAGCGACTGCGTCATTCCGCCCACCTATTTCGAGACCCTGGAGAAAGCCCTCGCCGACGACAGCACCATTGACTGCTTCGGAGGCCCCGACGCGGCCCACGAGTCATTCTCCACCACGCAGAAAGCCATTAACTTCGCAATGACTTCATTCCTCACCACCGGCGGCATACGCGGCGGCAAGGTGCAGATGGAGAAATTCGTGCCCCGTACCTTCAACATGGGTTTCTCGCGCCGCGTGTGGGAGCGCGTGGGAGGCTTCCGCGAGATGTTCTCCGAGGACATCGACATGAGCACGCGCATACGCCGCGCCGGATTCCGCATCACGCTGCTGCGCCAGGTGCCGGTGTGGCACAAACGCCGCGGCAACCTGCGCAAATTCTTCCGCCAGGTCTACGTCTTCGGCATGAGCCGCATCACGCTGCACCTCCTCTACCCCGGCTCGCTCAAGGCCGTACACACCCTGCCCGCCCTGTTCGTTCTGGGATGCGTGGCGCTCCTGCTTCTCGGCATCTTCTGCTCGCCCTGGTGGCTGCTGCCGCTGGGCATATGGGTAGTGGCAATCTTCGTTGCGGCGCTTGTGCAGAGCCGCAGCCTCGCCGTTGCGCTGAAAGCCGTGCCCGCAAGCTTCATCCAGCTGTGGGGCTACGGACTGGGATTCATCAAGGCGTTCACACTCAAGATTCTGCTTGGCCGCGGCCGCGACGTGGAGGAAGAGATACGCCTGCGCAAAGGTAAATGACATGAACGACGACACCACACCCGGCACACTCATACGCGACCTCGAGCCAGACCTGCGTCCGCGAGAGAAAGCCATGCGGCTGGGCCTCGACTCCCTCAGCGACGCCGAACTCATGGCTCTGATTTTCGCCACCGGCTTGCGCGGCAAGAGCGTCGTGCAGCTGTCGCAGGAGATTCTCAACGACCATCAAGGCCACATGTCGCGCCTGATGCGGCTGAGCGTCAAGGACATCTGCAAGCGCTACAAGGGCATAGGCACTGCCAAGGCCCTTACACTGCTGGCTGCGCTCAAACTGGGCGAACGCACCGTGGCCGACGCCCTCACCACCGCCGACGAGCCCATCACGTCCTCCGAATCGGCCTACCGCCATGTGGCTCACCGCCTCGTGGCCCTCGACCACGAGGAATTTCTGGCAATGTTTCTCAACCAGGCCGGGCGCATCATATCCGTCCGGCGCATAGGTCAGGGAGGCGTGGCAGGCACCCTCGTCGACGTGCGCCTGCTCGCCAAGGCCGCCGTGGAGGAGCTGGCAAGCTCCGTGATAGCGTTCCACAACCATCCCTCCGGCAACCTCCTGCCAAGCCGACAGGACGAAGCCCTCACGCAAAAGATACGCGACGGCCTCGCCCTGCTTGACATCCGCCTCAACGACCACATCATTGTGGCCCCGGGCGGCTACTGGTCATTCCACGACCACGGCAAGATATAGCGCTCCGGCTACTTAGCCATGTGCTCGCGCAGCTTGGCTTCAAGCTGGTCGGCCTGATGCACGCCCACTCCGCGCCACACTGCCTCGCCCTTGACAAAGACGATGAGCGTAGGCACCGACTGAACGCGATAGCGCATGGCGGCATCACGGTTCTGATCTATGTCAACCTTTATCACGTTGGCATCCTCGCCGACATTTTTCTTGACTTGCTCCAGAATGGGGCCCTGCATGCGGCAGGGGCCGCACCAGGTGGCGAAGAAGTCGACCAGAGTGGGCTTCTCGCTGTTGATAATCTCGTTAAAATCGTTCATATCTCTTGAATATTGATTACGTGGTTTATGGTAACAACTCAAATATCGTGCCAAAAGTTCAGCCCACCGTTGCATAAATCACGAAAAAAGCCTAACTTTGCACAAGCAAACGCGAAAAGGTTCGGTAGCTCAGCTGGATAGAGCATCTGCCTTCTAAGCAGACGGTCAGGGGTTCGAATCCCCTCCGAATCACAAAAGTCCTGCCTCTGCGCCTGATAAACACGCGCCGACCGGCTCATCGGCAGGCTATCCCCACACGATAATGCGGAAATGTTGATTATCAATATTATAGGTTAAATTTATCATTGGCAGGGTACGTTTTTAGGGTACAATTATAGAAAACTGGTTGAGGTTAATCCTCTGAAGGTTAGCTTCATTTCAGAGATTTCAAATGAAACAATCTGAAAATAGCACCTCAACAATTTCTCTGCAAAGATAGTGAATTTTACTGGATATATCACTATGAGATAGAGCCTATTGTGTCAGTGATTTCTTTTGGCGTGTTGGCTATAACGATTTCAGAGTTATGTTTCAGTTCATCATTTCCCCATACACAACCAATAAAATCTATGCTCGAATCTTGACAAGCTTCATAATCATCTAGCTCATCGCCAATATAAATTATGTCTGATTTTGAAATGTTGTGGGTTTGTAAAATATTGTCTATGGCAACCTGCATTACCTTTTTCTTTCGTGCTAAGTTTTCCATTGGATAGCCCTGCCGATACCCAAAAACATTTTCTAATGGAATGTTGAGGTTGAAATACTGGATGACCTTTTTAATAGTAGAACCAACATTACCACTCACAACATATATAATGTGTTGTTCTGATAGCTGCTCTATGACCTCTTTTATACCATAAAATACGGAAAACTCAGAGATGTGTTTCTGCACCTCTTTATAATTCTTTCCATATTGTTTGGCTATGGATGAGTCTACCAGTGTCATATCCATATCAAACAAAATAATCTTTTTGCGTTCTGTTCTCATAGTGCAAAGTTAGTTATAATCTACGTTTAGAACATTCACTTTCAGCTGATTTATTATAAAAATGAAAGTCGTAAAAGTCATTTCTGACCTCAACGACCTTCAGATATGAGATATATTGCGATATTTCAGTGAATTACGAAGATATGGCAATATTCACTTCTGTCTATTTGTGAATATTATTCATACTCAGAACTTTCAATGAAAGTGAATATCACTTTATGTGTACCAAAACGAGTATCAGTAGAAACACGTATAACATCTCCTCCATAAAATTGATATACTTCTCTCGAGCCTGAGTTAACTTCGTATGTTTTATCAGGATAAACGTTTTTCCCCTCTAAGAATACCTTTTTGATTTTAGCACCCCATCCATTTTTGACGCCTCTGAAAGTCCATTTTTTCCCTTCGGGGATTTTAATATATTTTGACACTAACCCGTTGAAATCTGTTGGGGTACAACCATGTGAACCACTAATATTTGAGAGGTCACGATGTTTATCCATAGTATATTCAAGGGTTATTTCTATGGTCTTAGGCTTGTTGGCTTCTTCTATTCTCCGTTGTTCTTCTTCATATTGTGCTTGTCTTTCTTCTTGCTCAGCCTCTAATTTCAACTGTGCCATAGCGGGAATCTGAGCCTCTTTATAGCCTTCAAGTTTCCCCATATCGGCATCTGTAAAAGTAGATTTGCCCGTAAAGTCAATATAGCCATACACGGTTAAACCATAACCAATTTTGTCTTGATAAAATCTTGATTCAGCGCTTTCTATGAACATTCTCGCCAAAACTACTCCATTGTCACTTATTTCCAAGTTAGAATACTTGGCAGGTATAACAATTTTACCATCTTTATCTTTAACACCAACCAGACTTGTTTCTTCTCCATAGATGTCCTTGTCTGATACGCTAAAAATTTCGTACTCTAAATTCTCCTCAGATTGCATAGATTCTTCAGCTGGTTGTGCAACCTCTTTCATTTGTCTGTCAATATATACTTTTTTTGGTTCTTCACCGATGTTATAGCTTATGGGATAATCAATTTCACACACTCCATTATTAAATGAGATGGCAGAGCCAATATAAGTTTGTCCAGTTGCGCCCATATAAATCCATGAATCGAATGGGTATTCAGTATGGAGTATTTCCCCTTTCGCATCAATGAAAGAAATATTGTTATTTTCTTCATCCTTAACCACACAGGCAAGACCTTCTTTGAATTGACCAGCATATTGATATTGACATGGAATTACCAACTCTCCTTTGGTATTGATAAACCCGAATTTGTCATTTTTCTTTACAGCGGCTAATCCTTCGCTGAAAGGATAAAGTTCATCATACTGATGGACTGAATCAGTAAAAGATGGTGTGATTTTTACCACATCATCTACATTGTTGCCTTGTTTCCCTGCACACGATGCCATTACTAATGATATAATGGCAATGACAAATACTTTTATAGTTTTAGCCATCTTTTAGTTGTGATGTTGAGGTGCGTGATTTCGGCAAACATGTTTGCCGCAACCACACACTGTTATATGTTTAGTCTATTGGAAGGGTGATTGTTCCTCTTACAGTGAAAGACTTATAACCACTCATATCTTCAAATTTTGCATCGTTAAATGAGATCGTTACATTCTTACTGTCTTTTTCTGTTACCTTAACAGTTGTTGATGAAGTAGGCATACCGATAATTGCCTCATCAATACTCCATGTTAGAGTGAAATTATCCTCTGTCAATGCCGTTCCCTTAACAATATCATCCCAACCGTAGATTGAAAAGTTGAGTTGGTTATCATCATTGTAAACGAGACAACTGTAAGTATCTCCATTTACGCTAGACATTGTGTGAGAGAACACATACTTTTTACCATCAATGGTTAGTTCCATTTTACCAGTTGTAGGGTCATTGGGTTCGTCATCGTCACCGCCACAACTGGTAAGGGCAAATGACATTGTGGCAAAGAGAGCCACAAACAAAAAGTAAAGATACTTTTTCATTTTGTTTTTCCTCTGCATCTATGGCTCTACGATGCTTTTGATTGTGAATGATTGGTAGCCACACAAAGAAAGTGGAGCCTTATTTCCACCTATCTTATTGGAGTGGCCCTAGGATAGCCAAGAATACAGATAAGTGAAATGACTCCACTTTGACTGTATATCATGGGTAAATCCAAAGAGAGCATCTTTCACCTTCATTCTGTATTCTATTGGTTGAAATTTCCTAGGTTTCTCCAATACGAATGAAGCGAAAACGCCTTCTATGTATGTCTGCTCACACCTAATGGGTTTGCAGGTGCAAAGTTAGCAATTTTCTTTGAAAGATACCCCCTGTTTGTGGCTGATATTTAATAGTTGTATTAAAAATCCAGTAGGTCGTATGTTTCTAAAAGTTCTTTTTCTCTCAATCCAAGATAAATTTTTGTGATTTGGACTGAACTATGATTAAATAGTTCTGAGAGTTTTACTAGTGCCATCTGTGCGTTTTCTCCACTTGATTCAAAAATTTTCCTGCCAAATGCCTTACGCAAGGAATGACACGAAAAGTTATCAATCTTGATATTATATTTCTTTTTAATCTCTTTCAGCCGTACATTGATTCTCTGAGTTGACATCACCATATTTTTACTAGATAGGAAACAAGCCTCATCCATATCTTGAATTTCAAGCGCATCAAAACACTGTTTGATATGCTTTTGAAAATCTGAATTGATTTTAACAACACGCCTTTTACTCGTTTTCTGTTCATTGATAACAAACTTATCATCATCCAATAACATACTCCATGTGAGTTTTCTGAGGTCTGAAACACGCAAACCAAAGAAACAACCTGCACCAATGAACAATGACATTCTATAATCACCATCTCTGTATAATTTACGGATGAGGTTTAACATTACATCCCATTCAAGATAATCTGCTGTTGTATGTGAATTAAGTACGCTCATTTTTCGTGGATTTCAGATGTTAGTGAATGATATTTCTATCACGTTATTTATAAAATGCTGATTTTAAGATTATATTCATTTCTATGAATTAGTGGATATTTGAGGGAGGCAGGTTTACCTCCCTCTTTTCACTTTCAGAATACTTGCACTAAGTTTTCCCATCTGAAACTTCTCCATTCTCCAACCTCAACATCAAAATATGCTGTTGTCTTATACGCCTCCCTGCTTACACCTCTACCATTCGTTTTTGCTTTTGCAATGTTGTTTTGAGTCGTGCCCCACGCCTCCCTATAGGACCCATCTTTTTTCTTGAAAATAAAATGTGCTATTCCATTTGCCAGTTTCACTTTGAGAGTATCAATCAACATAGCTTTCATTACTCCCATTTCATTGGACTGAGTACGTGATGCAATTACAGTGGCTCTTGTGGCTGTTGTATTGTTGATGACGATAGCGTTTATCATATCTGTGTCTGTTTATGAGTTGTTGTTTCTGTTTGACAATGCAAAAGTATGACAAATATTTAATACCTGCAATTCTAAACAGCTAAAGATTCTTAAATTGATGTCTTTTGATTCTTAAATTTATGACACTTATTTGGTATGTGTAATTTTGTGGCTAACTTTGCACAATAACTCAATATATCATGCCAGCAACCTCAACATTAGAAAAAACAGAACGTACTGTAATTCACTTGGAAATAGGTGGAGAGCATCATTATTTTGGTAGCATAGCCAATATGTATGAATACTTTACACCTCAACAACTGGGTATTTCCTATGGAGCATTACGCAATTATGGTTTATCTAGCGAAAAACCTTATACGAATAGTAAATGTACAATTCGTAAAGGTCAGTTATTATCAAAATCGGGTGGCAGAGGTCGAAAGAAACAAATAGATTAACTTGCCAGTTTGGTATATACTTTATCTATTGTCTCTTGTTGGAGGTCATAACTGATAATATCTCTTTCCCATTGGTGAGTTATCCACTTTTCTACATTATCAGCCAGTTCTTCCCAGTGTCCACAATCAATATATAAGCATGCTTTATCCAGTAAATCATTAACAATCAGCTTGAATTGTTGAGGGCTTTTGGGAGACTTTACATTGTGTATATTGATAGTGTGGTATTTCTTCATCATCTCCTCTGTGATATTGTCTAACTTGATATTCCAACCTGCTCGATCGTGCATTGTTGATATATTTGTGAGCTGAGAGTGATATTCTTCAATTTCTGAGGTTGGAATGTGTTTCTGTGCCAGTTCTAATATAGTTTCAATTTTGGAATACTTATCCAGTGAAATGATGTAATTAGACTCTTGTTGATAATCTGATAACAGTTCTTCGATTCGTTTCTTATACTCATCGTATAGTGGAGATTTCGTTATTACGCTGTTATCTATGGTAATATTGTTATTTTTATTTATAATGTTATCTATAGTTGTGGTACAGTCTTGTACTATCAACTCGCTATTATGTTGGTACGATTCTGTACTATCATTTTCTTTCTGCTGATACGAAATTGTACTATCTTCAACTTTCTTTTTACTGGCTCTTTTTGCAGTTCTAATCATTGGGGACTGTATGAGTTGAGGTATTTTCATATCGTTGTAAGTGGCTATCTTATCCCAACAGATACGATAATAATTTGCCTGCTTACCTCCCTTACTGGATATGATATGTATGAATCCTGATGCTTGTAAGGTTTGTAATATCAATCGAACATCTTGTAAATTTTTCTTTCTAAAACTATCTGCAAACTCTTTGATAGGCTTATAGAAACTTCCATCATCCCCAATTTTCTTATGTTCTATCCAGTAACTTTCCTGCTGTATTAGTACAGCTAGCATTTTCAATAAATCACTATCCAAAGCGTAAATTAACTTCGTGGGTAATCTTGTAAAAGGTATTTCTTTCATTTCCATTTCAATTAAGTTAAACATTTTATTTCAAGTCTTTAGGTTTGTTTGGAACGGTTTTCCAATATTCTCTCATCCCGTTGGAGATATTTTCCTTGTGGGTCGTTCCTTTGCTTCTGCCTTTCAGTTTTTGACTGATTTTCTGCTTCGTAGCATCATCTAATTCTCTGTACTGTCTTTTGTTATTATTCATGATTTCAATTATTTATAACTTTATTTACATATATACTATAAATATCAGTAAGTACAAAAATCATAGAAGACTTAGTAGGTTATTTTTCAAAATTCCAGAAATTTTTGAGTTGACTACGGCATACGGTTTAACCTTATAAAACCTACTATTAGTAAGTTCTGTAAGCGCGGATACATAGACAACGAACACATTGAAAAAGTGGATGTTAATTCAATTAACACCCACTTAAATACGTCTTAAAGTATTTTGCTAAAGCAAGGATAGAGCTAAAAAGAAATTCTAGTCAAAATATTCTCTTGCCATATCAGCATATTCCTTTTTATCAATACAAATATATTTTTTGAAATTATCCTCTGTGGTGTGTCCAGTAAAATTCATAACTAAACGTGCATTCTTACAACGTAAATAAAGGTTGGTGGCAAATGATCGTCGTGCAGTGTGGCTACTTATCAACTCATACTTTTTCTTTTCTTCAATCACGACTTTGCCACCAACATTCTTTTTAATGTAGATGGTTTGGTCTATTCCTGCCAGTCTGCCTATTTTTTGAAGCTGAGAGTTGAATTTGCCCTTTTCTCTTGGAATTGGGAACTTTCCCTTATATTTATTGTATATTTCGATTACAGTAGGAGAGAGAGGCACTAATACAGTTGCACCAGTCTTATGAGTATGTACCTCAACAGTCCTATTTACCAAATCCCAGTTGGATTTATTCAATGATGATAGGTCTCCATACCTTATGCCAATATGAGCTGCCAGTATGAAAATATCTCTTGTTTCCTCATATTTGGCATTTGGGTGGAGTTTTAGTATTTCCTCAAAGTTGAGGTTATATATAGCCTTCAGTTCTTCTTCATTCAAATATATGTGTTGTACGTCTGTGCCTTTTGACTTCCACGAATGGAAAGATTTATCAGTAATCAGACCTTCTTCCTCAGCCTGCTTCAACCATATCTTCATTACAGAAAATGTTGCAGCTACTGTATTGGCAGAATATTCTTCAACGCTCAACATCCAGTGTTCCATATCAGCCTCAAAATTCTTATTGAAGATTGAGAATGATGATGCGACCCAGTGTTTGTATGCGATAAATCTTTCAAATCGTTTCAGCACGATTTTATGATGTCCTACTGTTTTATCATCTATAATCTTACTGGTTCTTCTGATTACTTTTTTGGGCATCTCATCTACAACCTTATGAAAGTAATCCAGCGGGGTAATATTGTTCTTTTCTTCTTCTTGTTTTTCCTTGCCGTGTAATAACTCTATGCGAACTTTTACAAGCCCTTTAATGTCAATATCCTTTTCGCAGTAGTTAGGATGGTTGGGATGAAGGACAATGGTATCTAAACTTTTTTCAAAGGCTTCAAGAAATTTATTAACCCTTTTCATCTGACGTTGCAATGATTGGGGCTGTTGGTTGCTGACAATGACACGATTTATATTGGAATCCCAGTATATGGGAGGTACTTTAACCCCCATACTAATTTTATAACGCTTACCATTAAAGGTAAACATTACATACAACAAAGAAGCTTCTGTTTTATCTTCGTTTGTTTTTAGGGCGTAGTTAATCCTTAATCTTGCCATTGTCCTGATATCTTAAAGTACAGGCTAAATTACTCAAAATAATTGTATCCTGCAAGCTCTGGGGTACGATTTTAGGGTACAATTTTGGGAAACTGGTTATAAAAACAACCACTTAGCGTTCAGTTGTTTACTTGCTAAGTGGTTGATTTATATTAGATAAAATAAATTTTAATCTGAGTATCAGAGTGGGTGAATTATTCCCACTCAATTATTACAGAATACGCCGGCTGCTCATTCGCCCCACTCGAGGACGAAGGCGCAGGCGTCAAGCTGTGCGCTCACGGGAGGGCACAGCTTGGCGAGGCGTATGCGTCCGGCGGTAATGGCCGGCATCTCGCTGCACAGGGCGTAGCGCAGGCGCGCTACGGCATGCTCCAGCAGGCGCGACGGCGTGTCCATCACCTCGCGGGCTATCTCTATGACGCGGGCATAGTTCAGCGCGCGGTCCACCGAGTCCGTCCGCATTGCCTCTGACGCGTCGTAGCGGAGGCTGATGTCGAGGCGGAAATCATTGCCGGCGAGGCGTTCCACATCGGCCACGCCATGACGCGCCCGGAGCATCAGCCCCTCTATCTCGACGGTGTAACGCTCTGCCATCACTTACGGCGCCCGGCGCGCTGCTTCTTAACGGTTCGGGAACCCTTGCCGGCAGACTTATGCTCCTTGGGGGCGCCCCCCTGGCGACGCGTAGTCTCGCAGAGCAGGCGGTCGTTCTCGTCCACAACGGCGAAGTCGAGCTGCTTGCGCTGGAGGTCGCAGCGGGCCACCTTTACGCGTATCGGATCGCCGAGGCGGTAGCGTGTGCCGTTGCGGCGTCCCACAAGGCTGTAGTTCTTCTCGTCGAAGTCGTAGAAGTCATCTGCAAGGTCGCGCACGGGCACGAGTCCCTCGCACTTGTTGTCGTCCAACTCTACGTACAGGCCCCACTCGGTGACGCCGGAGATTACGCCCGCGTAGCATTCTCCGAGGTGGTCCTGCATGAACTCCACCTGCTTGTACTTGATGGACGCGCGCTCGGCGTTGGCGGCAAGCTGCTCCATATCGGACGAATGCTTGCACTCCTCCTCGAGTTTCTGCACGTTAACGCTGCGGCCGCCGTCGAGATAGCGCGCCAGCAGACGATGCACCATCATGTCGGGGTAGCGGCGTATGGGCGACGTGAAGTGGGTGTAATAGTCGAAGCCGAGGCCGTAGTGGCCTATGTTGACGGTCGTGTATATCGCCTTTGCCATGGAGCGTATCGCCAGGGTGCTGAGGAAGTTTTCCTCGCCTTTGCCCTTGACGTCGGCAAGCATGCGGTTGATGCTCTTGTTTATCTCGCCGGCCGAGCCCTCGCTCTTGACCTTGTAGCCGAAATTGCGTGCCAGCTTGGCGAAATCGGCCAGACGGTCGGGGTCGGGATTGTCGTGGACGCGGTAGACGAACGCCTTGGCCTTGCGGCGGCCGTCGGGACGTCCTATGACGGTGGCGACGGTCTTGTTGGCAAGCAGCATGAACTCCTCGATTAGCTTGTTGGCGTCCTTCGATTCCTTGAAGTAGGCGCGCACGGGATGGCCCTTCTCGTCGATTTCAAAACGCACCTCCACGCGGTCGAACTCCACCGAGCCGTTGGCATAGCGTTCCTTGCGCAGAATCTTCGCCAGTTCGTCGAGCTTGAGAATCTCCTTGGCATAGTCGCCGCGACCGGTCTCTATCACTTCCTGTGCCTCCTCGTAGGCGAAGCGGCGGTCGCTGCGTATGACGGTGCGCGCTATGCGCGACGACAGCACGCGGGCCTGGTCGTCCATCTCGAAGATTACCGAGAAAGCCAGCTTATCCTCGTCGGGACGCAGCGAGCAGATGCCGTTGCACAGATGCTCGGGAAGCATCGGCACGACGCGGTCCACGAGATACACGCTCGTGGCGCGCTCGCGTGCCTCACGGTCGATGATGGTATCGGGCGTGACGTAGTGCGTCACATCGGCTATGTGTACGCCTATCTCCAGGTTGCCCCCCGGCAGACGGCGGATGCTCAGGGCGTCGTCGAAGTCCTTGGCGTCGCGCGGGTCGATGGTAAAGGTGGTGACGCCGCGCAAGTCCTCGCGTCGGGCCACCTCCTCGTCGGTGATTCCCGCATCTATCTTGTCGGCGGCCTTCTCCACTGCCTCGGGATAGTGGTAAGGCAGACCGAATTCGGCCATGATGGCGTTGATTTCCGTGTCGTTGTCGCCGGCGGCGCCGAGCACGTCGATTACCTCGCCGAAGGGTATCTGCGAATCCTCGGGCCAGTCGGTAATGCGCACCACGGCCTTCTCGCCGTTCTTGCCTCCGCGCAGTTTTGCGCGCGGAATGAGTATGTCGGTCGCCAGGAATTTGGAGTCGGTGACGAGTATGGAGTTGCGCTTGTCCACCCGCAGCGTGCCGATGAACGTCTGCGGCTTGCGCTCCAGAATCTCTACCACGCGTGCCTCCGGCTCGCGGCCGCGCACACGGGCTGCGACGGTGACACTCACGCGGTCGCCGTTGAGCGCATGCATGGAGTTGCGCTCGGCAATGAAGATGGGCTCTTCGTCCTCGTCGGTGATGACGCTGTTCTTGCCGTTTGCCCTGCGCACGAACGTACCCGTCGCCACCACCGTGCGCTGCACGGGTTTGTAGCGGCCGGGCGATACCTCAAGCAGAACGCCGTCAAAGGCCAGTTCGGCCAGATACAGGGCTGTGTCGCGCTGCTGCGCGGGCGTACGGGCGTCGATTGCGGCCGACACCTGCTTGTAGTTGAAAGTAGCGGCCGACGCCGTAGCCACATAGTTGTCTATGAGCTGACGAAGATTGCTCTCCTTATTTTTTTTCGTTGAACGTTTCATTCGTAAATAATTTATCTGAAACTATAACACGGAAATCCCTCCATACGTTCGCCGGTTAGCGGAAGCGCAGCCCCTGACCGGAAGCTGCGCCTCTGCTGATGATGGTTATGCGTCGATGTTGGCGTAGTTGGCATTGCTCTCGATGAAGTCGCGGCGCGGGCCCACGTCCTCGCCCATGAGCATCGAGAATATGCGGTCGGCTTCGGCGGCGTCCTTGATGTTGACCTGCTTGAGCATGCGGTGCTCGGGACTCATCGTGGTGTCGCGCAGCTCCTGGGCGCTCATCTCGCCGAGACCTTTGTAGCGCTGCACCGTAGTACGGTCGCCGTTGCGCATGATGAACTGCTGCACCTGCTGGTCGGTCCAGCAGTATTCCTCCACCTTGCCGCGCTTGCACTTGTACAGCGGGGGAGTGGCGAGATAGAGGTAGCCCTGCTCTATGACGGGACGCATGCGGCGGAAGAAGAACGTCATCAGCAGCGTTGCGATATGGGCGCCGTCCACATCGGCATCGGTCATGATTATGATCTTGTGGTAGGCGAGCTTGGCGAGGTTGGCCTCCTTGGGGTCGTCCTCCGTGCCTATGGTGACACGCAGCGCGCGGAACAGGTTGGTGATTTCCTCGTTGTCGAAGATGCGGTGCTCCATCGCCTTCTCCACGTTCAGGATTTTGCCTCGCAGCGGCAGGATGGCCTGGAACGAACGGTCGCGGCCCTGCTTGGCCGTGCCGCCTGCCGAGTCACCCTCGACGAGGAACAGCTCGCAGTCCTCGGCCGTACGGCTGCTGCAGTCGGCCAGCTTGCCGGGCAGACCGCCGCCGCTGAGGGGCGACTTGCGCAGCACGTTCTTGCGGGCGTTGATGGCAGCATGGCGTGCCTGGGCGGCAAGTATCACCTTCTCCACGATGGTCTTGGCCTCGCGGGGATGCTCCTCGAGGTATACGCCGAGAGCGTCGCTGACGGCTGCCGACACGGCGCCTGCCACCTCGCTGTTGCCCAGCTTGGTCTTGGTCTGTCCCTCAAACTGCGGTTCCATCACCTTGACGGAAACCACTGCCGTAAGTCCCTCGCGGAAGTCATCGCCGGCTATCTCCACCTTCGCGTTCTTCAGCAGATTGTTGTCCTCGGCGTATTTCTTCAGCGTCGAGGTGAGGCCACGCCGGAAGCCGGCGAGGTGAGTGCCGCCCTCGATGGTGTTGATATTGTTGACGTAAGAGTAGACGTTCTCGTTGAAAGTGGTATTGTAGGTCATGGCAACCTCCACGGGGATGCCCTGACGCTCGCAGCTCAGATGGATGACATCGTTGATCAGCGGCTCCTTGTTCGAGTCGATGTACTGCACGAACTCGTTCAGGCCCGTATCGCTGTGAAAGCTCTCATGGCGCGGATTGCCGTCCTCGTCAATCGTGCGCATATCGGTCAGCGTCAGCGTGATGCCTGCGTTCAGGAACGCAAGGTCGCGCAGGCGCTTTGCCAACGTGTCGTAGTCGTACTCCGTCACGGTAAATATCGATGTATCGGGCTTGAAGGTGATGCAGGTGCCCGTGTGGTCGCTTTCACCGGTCACCATAAGCTCCGTCGTAGGCTTGCCACAGCAGTATTCCTGCACGTAAGCCTTGCCGTTGCGGTGAACCTCGGCGCGCAGATAGGTCGACAGCGCGTTCACGCAGCTCACGCCCACGCCGTGCAGACCGCCCGACACCTTGTAGGAACCCTTGTCGAACTTACCGCCGGCGTGAAGCACTGTCAGAACCACCTCCAGAGCGCTCTTGTGCTCCTTCTCATGCATATCTACGGGGATACCGCGACCGTTGTCCACGACCGTTATTGAGTTGTCGGCGTTTATCGTGACGTCTATCTTGTCGGCAAAACCGGCCAGGGCCTCGTCTATGGAGTTATCCACCACCTCGTACACCAGGTGGTGCAGACCCTTGGCCGAAATGTCGCCGATATACATGGCAGGACGCTTGCGCACAGCCTCCAGGCCCTCGAGCACCTGAATATTACTGGCGCTATACTCTTCTTTTTCTTCAGCCATATTTGCTATATGTGATTGTCTGTTTTATATCCGAAATTTCATACAAAATTACAAAAAAACCGCCTACCCGCCAAATTTTGCACCTGTTTTCTCACGCGCGCGTATATAATTATGTATATCTCCGGCACTATCGCATTTTTTGTAAAATTTCCTTTCAAAAAATTTGGTGCATTCAAAAAAACTTCCTAACTTTGCATCGCTTTTGAGAAACACGGGGTGTAGCTCAGTTGGTTAGAGTACGCGTCTGGGGGGCGTGAGGTCGCTAGTTCGAGTCTAGTCACCCCGACAATTCAAAAGCAGCGGGCTGCAAGTCGTTGACTTGCAGCCCGCTTCCTTTATCCGCCGGAACATTACCGCCGCATGGCGGATTGCACGGCCCCCACCCTCTTACCTATCCCCTATCAAATATAAACTCCACGTCAGCAAGTCCTCGAAGAGGACGCGTCTGTGGTTAACCTCACGATAAGCAGCGCTTTACGCTGTGTTCGTGAGGAGAAGACGCCCACCGGGCGTGGCAAGTTCGGAGAACTTGCGTCCGTGAAGTCGCCATTTCTTACCTATAAACTCTCAGCTATAAACTTTTTTATACTAATGATATTATAATTGTCATTATAATATTATTGTTATTCCAAAAACTTTTAGTACCTTTGCATCGTTGAACAGATACACAAGTTATACACTCAGCCTCACTGAAAGATAGATTTACAGATACACAGAACAGAAGGATTATGTTAGCAAAAGTTTCACAAGTCGGTACATCGGTCGGAGTTATAATTCCCCGGTATATTGCAACTGAAGGCGGATTCACGAAAGGTTCGCCCGTAAACATCGAATTTTCAAACAATCAAATCATCATATCAAAGCCCAAGACCGTACGCGAGGGCTGGGCTGCCACATTCGCTCAATATGCAAAAGAAGGTGAAGAGCCGATGCTGCTCCCGGATTATCTCGACAGTGAAGCTGTAGATTTGATATAACCCACGCTTCTGTTCAACAAAACAACAAATCATAATTTTTATAAATCATGAAATTCAAACTATTTTGGGTCAATTTAGACCCAACGGTAGGAGCTGAAATGAAAAAGACAAGGCCCTGCCTGATTGTTTCTCCTGATGAGATTAATACCTATCTGAGGACCGTTATCGTTGTTCCTTTAACTTCAACACAAAGAGGACTGCCTACGAGAGTACTGATAAAAGCGACGAAAGATAGCGGACTGAATAATGACAGCTACGCAGCACTTGATCAAGTGAAGACCATTGACAAATCAAGACTATCCGGAGTGATCGGAGAGATTTCCGAGGCAGAGAAGCATGCTGTTTCTGAGATTCTAAAAGAGATGTTCGATTATTGAATCATATAATCAGATAAATGTAAAAAAAGCAGCCGTACACCTTCCGGCAGCTTTTTTATAGATTGCCAATAAAGACAAAAATACTATCTCTTTATCAACTGAAAGAGATAGCCCGCGGAGCATGGCGGCCAGTTTTCAGCCCATGCGCGAGGAGGCACTTCCCGAACTCTGCGCAATAACAGAACATAGCACCAAAACAGCTACGATTGTTAATAATAGATATGATATTACAGACCACATGTGGGGATGTATCATTTATTCCGCAGATAGTCTGCCAGTTGCGGATCATTATAGTGAGGGACGTTTTCTGTTGAAATATCGCCGTTACGCTCAATGAGGCAATACGATGGAAAGCCTTGCAGATTCAGCAATCCCATTATCCTGTTCGACATATCTTCTTCGGGTATGAAAACATGTATTGCATTGTGAATCTTAGGCGCAAAGGCCATCCACGACTCCATATCGGATTTCAACCAGATTATCGCAAAAACGACATCAGTGTCTTTTAAATAATGGCGGACATCCTCACTGCCGGACAATGCAGCGCGGCATGGTCCGCACCATGTTGCACTCACATCCAGATAAACAGGCCGTGAAGAAAAGCGTTTTTTCAGCCACTCGACGGGATTCACATCTGCAATGTCGCTGACCGTATTGTTTTCCATTATGACTATACGTCCCGGCTTCAGTCCTGAAAAATCCACAGTACCTGTAGTATCCGAGTACAGCCTGTCGTAATATGCCAAGTTAGCAAAATCGCTTCTGGAGGGCTTCTGCTCGTCGCCCATAGCCGCATACATCAAGTCGCGGATTATCGATTTCGGCATCTTACCTACATATTCCTGATTTTTATTCGCCAGAGCACTCAGGTGATAAGGGAAAATCATAACCTTGGCATTGCGTTCGTTAAATATATCAAACACCGAATCGGTAAAGAAGGCCGTCTGTTCATCAATACCACTCCCTCTGAAGCCTATAGCCTGATTGGCAGGAATAAATATATTGTCAAGCCTGAGCAATTCCGCAGTTTCAGGCAGCAGGGATTTTTCTTCGATATACCTTTCTACAATTGCCTGCGTGCGCGCGACCTCGCCTTTGAACTTCGGCATATAGACCGAAAGCGGAACCGTGTCGGGAGGCAGAGTCACTTCATAATATATCGGAGCCAAATCGCAGACTGCATGTGAGTATTCTTCATTAAGCCCTGCATGGTTGCCGGCAAGATGAAATTCTATCGGCGATTTAGAAGCGTCGATACTGACAACAATTGAGTCTCCCGGTTCGGCATAGGCGTTTACGAACAGACTGCGGTTGAAATTGACAGTGAACGTATGTCCATAATAAAATGGAATATCCACCTCAAACCCTCCCGTGGAATCAAGTTCCACAAAACACCGCCGGCTCTTATCGCAAATGTCGCATTCATTGACGATGAGAGTGCGAGGCGTTTCATTCGACATGCCATAAACCCTCCCGGACACCGTGATTGATGGAATATCCTGCGGGGCAGCCGGCGCCGAAATGAATGCGGCAGAAGATAATAATGCAAACAGAAGTCTGAGAGGATGCATGACTGTTCTGAGGCTGTTTAAAAGCAGATGTTAATATTTCATCGCCCCGTGCGCCTCACTATCCGCCGCCGTATGCGCGACAGGGTCTCGGGAGTGACGTTCAGGTACTGGGCTATATATTTCAGCGGTATGTGGCGTATGATCTCCGACCGTATCCGCAGGAACGTCTCGTAGCGCTGCTCGGCATTGCTTGTACCGATAGCCACATAGCGCCGTTCCAGCGCGTACACCTGTTCCAGAAGCACGGCGCTCCACCAGGCCATCAGGTCGCGGCGCTCGGCCAGCAGACGCCGGAAGTCGTCGAACGGCACCTCATACACCTGCGAGTCCACTATGGCCTGCATCGAAATCTGCGCCGCCTCGCCGTGCGCCAGCGAGTGGGCCGACGTGAACGGGTCGCCGGCCATGCCGAAAAACAGCGTATCCTCCACGCCATCTATCACACGCATACCCCGGAAAAGACCCTCGCTGATGAAATATATGCAGTCGGCACGCACGTCCTGACGCACGATATACTCCCGCCGTTTCACCCGGCGCAGACGCGCGCACTCCTGCAGCAGAGCGATGCTTTCGTCACCCACCCCGGCATAGTTGCTGCGTAATATTTCGCCCAGTGTCATACTATTCATAAGTTCAGCCATCAAATTTACGTATTTTTGTCGACTTTCATACCGTTTTTTCAATAATTTTTGACTTATATCAAGCAAGCTAATGTTTGCTTATTATAACTTTGCGAATAAAACAATTCCAAACATATCATCACATATTTTTATCTATGAAGCAAATCTACTTGACAATTGCAAGTGCAGTCGCGCTTTTGAGCGCCATTTCGGCCCAGGCAGCCCCTGTGCGCGAAATGCACCGCGCAGCCGACGACAGCGAATGGCGTTCACTCGGCAAGGGCACGTTCGTCGACGGATGGGTCACACCAGGCATCAACGCTCCCGCCGACTATACCGACCCTACCCCCTACGCCTTTGAGGTCGAGGTGATGGAAAGCACCACAACGCCGGGCATCTACAAGATGGTGAGCCCCTACACCTCCGAGGCTTTCCCATTCCTCAGCCGCAACACCAACACAACGCCCTGCGACATCATCATCGACGCCACCAACCCCGACTTCGTCCAGGTCGAGCCCCAGAACTCCGGCTTCGTCTGCGACAAGCTCACCCCCAACATGACCGACCCCTTCTACATCAGCGTCCAGGGCACATATTACTATATGGAGGGTAACGACATTCCCGACATCATCTCCTACGGTTACGCCTCCACCCTCAAGGACGGAGTCATCACCTTCCACCGTCCCTGCTTCGGTCGCGGACCATCCACAAGCCAGCAGGGCTACCTTTGGCAGGGCGGCTACGACGGCAGCCTCACTCTCCCCGCCCAGACCCCCTCGCCCGGCGGCTGGGTATCGCTCGGCAACGCCACCTTCACCGACGGCTTCATCCTCCCCGGCTGGAACGAGAACTACAGCAACATGAGCTGGCCCGTCGAGATTCAGGAGAAGGAAGACCAGCCCGGCCTCTACCGCCTCATCAACCCCTACACCGTGGAAGCTTGCCCCCTGCTCAAGGATAACTTCACCAAGGACGGCAACACCTTCATCCTCATCGACGCCACCGACCCCGACGCCGTACTCATCGCTCCCCAGCGCAGCGGCTTCAACGGCTATGCTCAGGGCGTTGCCAAGGATTACTACATCGGCAACCTCACCGGCTACCTCAACGCCGTAGAGAACTGGAGCGTCGCCGATCTCAAGCAGTACCTTCCCCAGCGACTCGACAAGATGGCCGACGGCATCATCACCATCACCCACCCCGAATTCGGCTTCAACGCCAACACCGACTTCGGCTACAACTGGACGGACATCGAGTGCACAGCCGTGATAGCGCTTCCCGGTGCAGCCGGCATCGCCGACATCGAGGCAGAGGCCACAGAGGCCGAGGCCGAATACTTCAGCCTCCAGGGCATACGCATCGCTCAGCCGCAGCCCGGAGTGCCCTGCATCCGCCGCACCGGCGCCAAGGTAGAAAAAATATTCATCCGCTAAGTATGAGAAAGTTACTGTTGACACTCGCGGCCGCGGCCACCATCGGCGCCGCGGCCGAAGAGGCCCGCGTTCAGACCTTCTACGAGGGCTTCGAAGACTACACTGAGGCCCTCGGCCTCAACTGGATTCCGGAGGGCTGGACCGAAAAGAACACCCCCGAGGCCATCCCCACCGCCGAGCAGCTGCGCCACAACTGCAACAACTCGTGGTTCGTCTACATGAGCAGCAACTTCTATCAGGACATGACCACCGACGGACTGATGGAGGCCTTTATCCACTTCGGTTATGACGGCGACTACGGCATTGTCGACGCCGACCAGGACGAGTGGCTCATCACCCCCGCGATAAAGCTCGCCTCGCAGGAGACACTGCACTTCATCCACCAGGCCGATGCATCCGAGGTATACGACTTCGACAAGTTCAGCTACAGCACCTACACCTACTCCAGCCGCGACATCATCTGCAACATGCACGTGATGCTCACCACCGACGGCGGCGAGACCTGGAGCAGCATCTGGAACTTCGAGAACGCCTACACCGCCGGCATTTCCGACCGTCAGTGCTACAACGAGTCCGGACTGATGCTCCGCAACTTCGACGTCGACCTCAGCGCCTACAGCGGCCGCACCGTGCAGCTCGCATTCCGCTACTGGCGCACCAAGGGACGCCACGGCAACTCCATGATCGTGGACGGCGTCACCATCGACCATCCCGCCTCGGGAGGCATCGGCGACATCGCCGCCGACTACCCCGAGGCGCCCGTGGAGTACTTCAACCTCCAGGGCGTACGCATCGCCGCGCCCACGTCCGGCATGCCCTGCCTGCGCCGCACCGGCACAAAGGTCGAGAAAGTAATCGTACGCTGACACTCCCGCCCCGGCACAACCCCGGGCTTACCCACCAAATGGGTGTGTTGCAGAACTCGATATTTTCCTCTGCTTGTAGGGACGCACGGCTCGTGCGTCCGCGTAACCGGCTTAAAATCAGCGATAGGATCTCGGACGCACGAGCCGTGCGTCCCTACAATTCGAGGTTTTCTCCTGCCTCTAGGGGCACACGGCTCGTGCAATGCGGTTCAAAATAAGATATTTGGCACGCGGTGCAACCCCTACCTATTAAATGTAGAAGAAAAGAGAGTCCGCGGAGGCTCCTCCGGAGTGTGGCTGCTCATGATGCGCCATGCCTGCGGATAGAGATTGTTGGCGCGGTTTCCCAGATTTTTGACGAACCCGAGAGGCCTCCCGCCGTATTGCAGCAGCACGAAGCCGCGGGGCGTACCCTCCGGCAGCGCCACGGCCTCACGGCGCAGATAGGCCAGCGCCATGCCATAGTCCACCGATGCCGTCGGGAAAGCGTCCCCGCGCAGCGATGTTGTCAGAGCCAGACCCTGCGCCGGGATTATGTCGCGTCCCTTGCACACGGCCATTACCGCGCCCGCAGCCTCCGGCGCGAGAGCCGCCTGCGTGCGGCCTGTGGCGCTTACGCTGCCGTCGCGGCCCATGCGCAGTAGCAGGTCGCCCTCCAGCCACTTCGCCACCTCGGCCGATGCCGCGTCGGGGCGCATCCGTCCCGCCTGCCGCAGAGGTGCCGCCGGCACGTCGCCCGGCTTGCGCAGTACGCAGAGAAACAGCCCCTCGCCACGCACACGCCCCGGCAGGAAGCGATAGCAGGGCAGCGACGTGCCTATGCCGTGCGCTATCTCCGGGCGCTCCAGCGCCGCCACTTCCACGCCCCGCGCGCCAAGTTCGCGGGCAAGGCGCTCCACCGTCTCCTCGTTCTCCGTGCGGTTGAAGGTACAGGTGCTGTATATCAGCGTGCCGCCCGGCCGCAGCGCCTGCCACAGAGCCTCGACGATGCGCCACTGCCGCCGGGCGCAGTCGGCCACCAAAGCCGGACTCCACTGCGCTGCCGCCTCGGCGTCCTTGCGCATCATTCCCTCGCCCGAGCAGGGCACGTCGGCGCTTATCACGTCGAAGGCGCCCCGCATCGAGGCGTAGCGCGCGGCGTCGCCGCGCGTGCAGGCTATGCGCAGGTCGCCCCACTTGGCTATGTTTTCAGCCAGTATGGCAGCCCGTTTCGGGTCGTACTCATTGGCTATTATGGCGGCGTCGCCGGGGAGCGCCGACGCTATGGCCGTGGTCTTGCCGCCGGGTGCCGCGCAGGCGTCGAGCCACCGCAGCGGCTCCCCGCCCGCCTCCACGGCAAGCTGCGCGGCCACGGCGGCCACGGCCATAGACGAGGCGTCCTGCACGTAGTACAGCCCCTGGTGCAGCCCGGGGTCGAAGGTGAAGGCCTCGCGCCGGGGCAGATACATGCCGTCGGCGCACCATGCCACGCGTTCGGCGCCCGCCGGGACGCGGGCGCCCTTGGCCCGGTTGAGGCGTACGCTCACCTCAGGCTCTCCGCGCAGCGCGTCGGCGAGGCCGTCGGCTTTCGGCCCCAGGGCCTCCAGGCTTCTCAGGAATGCTTCGGGCAGAGTATTCATAGACCCGTTTCTTCCCAGCGGTATAGGCGGTCGGCCGGACGAATCTTGGCCGGCACGGGGATAGAGAACGCATCGCCCTTCACGGCCTTCTCCACCGACTTCAGGTCGACGCGTATGTCTTCAACCTTGAATATCAGCGCTCCGGTCGTGGGACCCGTCACCACCACCTCGTCGCCCACGTGCAGCTCTCCGGCCTCCATCAGGAACTCTCCCACGCCCAGGCGCGAGTACCATTTCACGCCCTTGGCAACATAGCGCTTCACCCGCGTTGCCGACGAACCGTACTTCGACGACCATTCGCCCAGGCGCTGACCCATGTAGTAGCCGTCCCAGAATCCGCGGTTGAAGATGCGGCGCAGGCGCTCGCGCCATGCGTCGATGCGCTCCGCCGTGTAGGCCGCCGGTCCCTCGCACACGGCCGTGAGAGCCTGCGAGTAGGCCTGCACGGCCTCGCGCACGTACTCCGGGCCGCGGGCGCGGCCCTCGATTTTGAACACACTCACGCCCGCATCCGTCATCCGGTCCAGAAAGTGGATGGTGCAGAGGTCCTTGGGCGACATTATGTACTTGTTCTCCACCTCCAGCTCGTCGCCCGTCTCCAGGTCGGTGACACGGTAGCCTCGGCGACATATCTGCGTGCAGCTGCCGCGGTTGGCGCTGCTGTTCATCTGGTGCAGGCTCAGGTAGCACTTGCCGCTGACGGCCATGCACAGAGCGCCGTGGCAGAACATCTCCAGCCTTACGAGCGCCCCGTGCGGACCGCGTATGTCCTCCGCCACGATGGCGTCGTGGATGGCCCGCACCTGCTCCATGTTCAGCTCGCGCGCCAGCACCATCACGTCGGCCCACTGCGCGTAGAAGCGCACCGCTTCTATGTTGCTGATGTTGCACTGCGTGGATATGTGCACCTCCACCCCCTCCTGCCTGGCGATGCTGATGGCGGCGATGTCCGACGCTATCACGGCCGATATGCCGGCGCGGCGTGCCGCCCGGCATATCTCGCGGCACGTCGCCAGCTCGTTGTCGTAGATTATGGTGTTGACGGTCAGATACGTCTTCACGCCCGCTTCGTTGCAGGTGGCGGCTATGCGGTGCAGGTCGTCGAGCGTGAAGTTGGCGCTCGACTTCGCGCGCATGTTCAGCCCCTCCACGCCGAAGTAGACGGCGTCGGCGCCGGCGTCGATGGCCGCATGCAGCGACTCGTAGCTCCCCACCGGGGCCATCAGTTCGAGATCCTTACGGTTCATGGTTCCTTGTCGTTTTATGCGCAAAAAGACATAAGGCCTGACAGTCCGGCCTTATGTCCTCTATGCTTCATGCCCGGGTTAGCGTGGGCTTCTTATTCTGCTTTGGCGGGTGCGGGAGCAGCCTCGGGCTGAGCTGCGGGAGCCTGCGTGTCAAACTGGTTGGCGGCGGGCACCTGAGTTGCGGCGGGTGCGGGGGCAGTCGTGCGAACTTCCACTCCGTGGCCGGCTTTAGGCATAGTGTAGGCCGATACTACCGACAGCACCACGATGAGGCCTGCGAGAGTCCAGGTGGTCTTCTCCAGGAAGCTGTTGGTCTGGCGCACACCCATTACATTGCCTGCGCCGCCGAACTGCGACGAGAGGCCTCCGCCTTTGGATTTCTGGATGAGGACGATGCCGATGAGAAGCACCGACACGATTACAGTGAGAACAATGATTGCTATGTACATATTGCGTTTAGTGTTTTATTTTCAATAAATTAGGCGCACATCAGAGCCTGCTGCTCCCGTGTGCCGCCGATTCAGAGTGCAAAGTAACGAATTTTTCGTGAATTATGCAAGAAAAAGTGAAAGGCGCGAAGCGCGAAGCGGCTTCGCGCAGTTCGCGCAGTTAAGAGTGAGAAGTGAGGAGTGAGGAGTAGGAGGCAGGAGCGCGGCGGGGCAGAGGAGGCAGGAGCGCGGGGAGGGGAGGCCACCGGCAAGTCCTCGAAGAGGACGCATCTGTGGTTAACCCCATGATAAGCAGCACCTTGTGCTGCGTTCATGGGGGTAAGAGAGCTACCCGGATATAGCAAGCTCGGAGAGCTTGCGTCTATGATGGCATCCCGCCATTCATTTCTTTGCACCACTAAGAGGCACCAGGCCGCAGAGGCGCCGTCAGCAAGTCCTCGAAGAGGACGCATCTGTGGTTAACCCCATGATAAGCTGCGCTTTGCGCTGCGTTCATGGGGTGCGAGAGTCCTCCAAACCGGCAAGCTCGGAGAGCTTGCGTCTATGAGAACAATCAGCCGAGGGCAAACTCATTCCATTCCCAATTGTTCTCAGCAAACATCTCACGAATCTCATCCTCGAAAGGCACCCTCATATGATGCTTCTCCTGATTCTTTATATATTCGATAACCGTTATTTTGTCTGCCACGGATTTTGATGTTGCGAAATATTCTTTTGCCCATTTGTCAAAATTCGGGTATAGTCCGCAGCTTTTCATCCATCGGCTTGATTCCCGTTTTATATCCGCCACAAGCTGAGACAGCGCAACTGTGGGATGTATATCCACAAAGATGTGTATATGGTTTGGCATACCGTTTATCCGCAAGAGTCGACATCTCTTATTATTTAGGAGAGACCATATATAGCGGAATAATTCATCCCGATGCGCAAGAGGTATGGTGTTAGCCCGGTTGTGCGTACAGAATACTATGTGAAATAGGTTCGTGGTGTTACTCATGGCGCGACATTTTCTGCAAAGATACAAACAACAGATGAATAATGGCACCGGTTTGAGGTGAAATTTCATAGACGCAAGCTCTCCGAGCTTGCCGGTTTGGTAGGCTCTCCCACCCCATGAACGCAGCGCATTGCGCTGCTTATCATGAGGTTAACCACAGACGCGTCCTCTTCGAGGACTCGCTGACGCACTGCTCTCCGCATGACCTTATGTCTCTCTGTTTCTCACACTCCGTGCTGACTCTATCCCTCTTTTCTATACCACTCAACTGATAGTTACTTCGCATGACGAGATACAGAATAACATAAGGTCAGAAGAAACAAAAGTTATTATTTAATTATTTATCCTTGTGTTTCTTATGACCTCATGTCATTCTGTTTCTCGCCATCCGTGCTAACTCCATTACTATACCACTTAATTAATATTTTCACTTTTTAAGTCAACGTTTGAAAAATTTTGCTTATTTTTGCCGGATATTAGGCGAAATTGAAATAGTCTATTCTAAAAATATATAAACAAATCATTCACACAATGAAAAAACTATTCACAGCAATGCTGGCCCTCGCCGCCATCGCGCCGCTTTCGGCCCAGCAGCTGCCAAACAACGGCTTCGAGGAACCGTGGGTAGACATCGTGCCGTGGAACAGCACGGGCAATACCACCAAGCAAGGAACGACTCCTACCGGATGGAAAACATCGAATGTGTATCCCGGAAGTGGTTTTTTGGCTTTGGGTAAGGCTACCGTTAGTAAAAGCGTAGCTGGCTTTGAATCTGCTGCGGCTGTAAACGTTTATAATGAAACCAAATTTGGCCAATACATACCGGGGTTCTTTGCTTTAGGCACTCCATGGGCTACCTCAGTCGGAACCACCAATGTAACTAAAAAAGATGGCGGAACATGGGGAGGCATTGACTTCTCATATCAGCCTGATGCCATAACATTCATGTATAAGGCTGAGAATAAAGATTGTACGGTTGTAACGTATCTGTGGTCAGGTACATATATTCAGAGTAATGTACCTGGTAATAATGTTGCCAGTGGAAATCCAACAGCTGTATCAATGGAAAATCGTGACCGTCATATTCTGAAAGAGGTTTACCCCGAGCTATATACGTCATCCAATGAAGGTGGAGACTTCTCTCAAAACGGCACACTCGTAGCCTACAATAAGGCCAGACCTGCTATTGCCGCTGGCTGGACTTCGTACACATTGCCTCTTATATACAAAGAGGTGACGAATGCACCGGAAAAGATTAACGTTATCTTCAGTCAGGGTGATTATTTCTCTCAACCCACTTCTGCCGATGCAAAGAACACAATGACCGTCGACGACGTGAAACTGCTGTACTATTCGCGTCTGAAAACTCTCACCGTCAACGGCATCGAGGCAAATCTTGAAGATGCTGTTTTTGATGAAGAGGGCAACTGCACCTACGACCTCAGCGAGAGCATTAATATGCCAAGAAGCGTAAAAGCAATTAAATGGGAGTGTTTAGGCGAATCTCCCGCTAAAAAAGTCGACATCATCGCTCTTGATGCCGAGAACAACACAGTTACCATCACAGTAAAAAACACCAACGAAGGCGCCACCGACGTGGACGGCAAAGCTGAACATGTCTACACAATCAAATTCAGGGCACCCCGCGTGGTTGAAGGTGGTATAGAATATCCGGGACATATCACAACACTCACCATGAATGGGGGTAGCTTAATTGGAGAAGGTGAAAAAAAGACACCTGTTGAGGCCAGCATATGGATGACGCGGAAAGGCATGAAGAGAATCGTTGATGTACTCCTGCCCGATCTTACTCTTCCCGTTTATGGTAACCTCGGCGACATTCTCGTTGAGAATGTAACGCGTACCTATAATAATAACAACGGCAGTCCGATATACGATTATACCGGCCATGTGGATGATCTCTCCCTCCTTGGTGGTGCCATCCATGCCGTAGTTGCCCTTGAAGGCACCAGCGACGTCGATGGTAATGTAAGCTTCAAGATTAACGTAAATTGGATCTCTAATTACGAGGAGCTGCATCCGCAGGCAATTGTAGCCCGCGAGGCTGTCGAACCCGAATATACTCCCATCGAAGTGGAATTCAACGGCAGGACAGCTACTCCTGAGGTGCCCACCGGCATCAACGACGTGACCGTGGACGGCAGCGACGCTCCCGTGGAATACTTCGACCTCCAGGGCATACGCGTAAGCAACCCGCAGCCCGGCCAGATGGTGATACGCCGTCAGGGCACCAACGTGGAGAAGATACTCGTGAAGTAATTCTGCTTCCGCAGCCACAATCATAAGCGACAAAAGATGCGCATCTTTTGCCGCTTATGACTTTTTTGTAGTAACTTTGCATCGCAATAGGGAACCATGCAAATTGTAGGGACGCACGGCTCGTGCGTCCGTCGGTTAAGATGCTCATTATCAGCTCTGACGCACGAGCCGTGAGCAACTGTCATCACTCGGACGCACGAGCCCTGCGTCCCTACAAGCGGATGTTTTCCCGTAGTTATGATTGTATGAAAACAGGACGATTCAACAGGCTGCGGATAGCCCGCGAGGTGGACTTCGGCGTATATCTGGACTGCGGCGACGGCACGGAGATACTGCTGCCGGCCAAGGCGGTGCCGGAGGGTAGCCGCATAGGCGACGAGGTGGACGCGTTCGTCTACCGCGACTCGGAAGACAGGCTCATAGCCACCACCGAGGTGCCCTACGCGCAGGTGGGCGAGTTCGCGTTCCTGCATGTGAGCCAGGTCAACGCCACGGGCGCGTGGCTCGACTGGGGTCTGCCGGGCAAGGACCTGCTGGTGCCTTACTCCGAGCAGAAATCGCGCATGCGCCAGGGGGGCGACTACCTTGTGTACGTCTACCTCGACGACGCTTCCGGCCGCATAGTGGCCTCCGCCAAGACCGAGCGCTTTCTCGGCAACGTGCTGCCCGACTACCGCCCCGGGCAGGAGGTAGAGTGCCTCGTCACGGGCGAGACGCCCATAGGCTACACCGTCATCGTGGAGAACGCCCACGCCGGTATGCTCTACCGCAACGAGACGTTCCGCACGCCCGAGGCGGGAGAGACGCTGACGGCCCACGTGGTGCGTGTGCGGCAGGACGGAAAGATCGACGTGCGCCTCGGCGGACGCGAGCGCGAACGTGTGGGCGGCCTGGCCGAGTCGATAATGACGACGCTGCGCGCCGCAGGCGGACGCCTCGCGCTGGGCGACAAGTCGGACCCGGAGGAGATACGCGCGCTGTTCAGCTGCAGCAAGAAGGATTTCAAGAAGGCCCTGGGCTCGCTCTACAAGGCACGCCTCATCACGATAGGCCCCGACGAGATAAAATTGGTGTAAAATGTATTTCAGTTTTGAATTGTCGCCCCTGCTGTGGACCCTGACGGTCGCGGCTCTTGCCGCCGCCTGCGTGGCCTGCGGCTATGTGTGGGTGCAGGCGCGACGCCTGGGGCGCGCCCGGCGTGAGGCTCCGGCCGAGCCTGAACAGCTGATGCCTGCGAGCGTCATAGTGTACTCGCAGGACGAGGCCGAGGCGCTGGAGACGCTGCTGCGCAGCATCATGGCGCAGGACTATCCCGCGCCGATGGAGATAATAGTGGTGAACGAGGGCGAGAGTACCGACGTGCGCGACACGGTGGCGATGCTTCAGGCCGCATTCCCCTCGCTGTACCTGACGCACACGCCCGACGGCGCCCGCAGCCTCAGCCGCAAGAAGTTAGCCATCACATTAGGCGTCAAGGCCGCGCGCCACGACGTGGTGGTGCTCACGGCCATAGGCGCCGAGATACGCTCCCCGCAGTGGCTGCGCGGCATGATGCGGCACTTCACCCCCGACGGCCCCGTGGAGCTGGTGATAGGCTACGCCGCGCAGATGCCCGGCGACGACACGGGCCGCGGCGCCCGCTGCCGTGCCTTCGACGCCGCCGTGCGCGCCGTGCGCTGGCTCGGCGCCGCCATAGCGGGACATCCGTTCCGCGCCACGGAGTTCAACGTGGCCTACACCCGCAAGGCATTCTTCCGCAACAAGGGCTTCTCGCGCTCGCTGAACCTGCATTACGGCGACGACGACATATTCATCAGCGAGATAGCCCGGCGCGACAACACCGCCGTGGAGCTGACCGCCGACAGCATCGTTGGACTGCTGGCCCACGACTACGGCCGCACGCTGCGCCGCGCGGCCGTGCGCCACATCTTCACCGAGGGTCACATACGTCGCCGTCCGCGCCTTTGGTCGGCGCTGAACGCGCTGTGCATGCCCGCGGCCCTTGTGCTCCCGATCGCGGCGGCAGCCTTAGCTCCGGCCAACGGCGCCGTGCTCGCCATCGCCGCAGTGGAGCTGGCCGGCACGGCAGCGGCCCTCACGACGGGCTGGCGCTGCGTGCTGCGCCGCCTCGACATGCGCGAGCTTGGCGCCTCGGTGATGCCTTTGGCCGCCACCTACTGGGTGCGCCGGCTCATGCTCCTGGCGCGCGCCCGCTTCGGCCGACAGAAACGCTACACATGGGACTGACGGTAAAGGGCAGGTTCGCGCCGTCGCCCACGGGGCGCATGCACCTGGGCAATGTGTTCTCGGCGCTGATCTCGTGGCTCTCGGCGCGCAGCCGCGGAGGCCGCTGGCTGCTGCGCATCGAGGACCTCGACCCGCAGCGCTCGCGCACGGAGTACGCCATGCAGATAGAGGACGACCTGCGCTGGCTGGGCCTCGACTGGGACGAGGGCGGCACCGCGGACGAAGGCGACGCCGGGCCATACCGCCAGAGCCTGCGCGGGGAGCTGTACGCTGCGGCGCTGGAGCGTCTGCGCGCCACGGGCATGACCTATCCCTGCACGTGCCGGCGCGCCGACATCATGGCAACGCAGGCGCCCCACCAGAGCGACGGTCGCGTGATCTACGCCGGCACCTGCCGCCCGGCCTCGATGCCCTGCGTGAGCGCCGAGCCGCCGGTGCCGCACTCCACGCGCATCTATGTGCCTGACAGCGAAATATGCTTCGAGGACGGCGTATTCGGCCCGCAGGCCTACAAACTGGCGGGACAGTGCGGCGACTTCGTGCTGCGGCGCGCCGACGGCGCGTGGGCCTATCAGCTGGCCGTGGTGGTGGACGATGCGCTGATGGGCGTGACGGAAGTGGTGCGCGGATGCGACCTGATGCTCTCGGCCGCGCAGCAGATATATCTGTACGGGCTGCTTGGCTACAAGCCGCCGCGCTTCGCCCACGTGCCGCTGCTGTGCGCTCCCGACGGACGCCGCCTGAGCAAGCGCGACGCCTCGCTGGGCATGGAGAGCATGCGCCGCACCCATTCGCCCGAGCAGATAATCGGCCTGCTGGCACAGCTGGCGGGACTGCGGGAGGAAGCCACGCCCTGCACAGCGGCCTCGCTCCTCGACGGCTTCGACCTCACCCGCATAGTACGGCAGGAGAAGATAATATTGGCGGAAATGGAATAAAAGTCGTACCTTTGCAGCGCCGAAAGAACGTTTTGTAATCCTCATCGGAGGGCATCGACGCATGCCGGATAAGATGACCGGGTAAAACCAGTTGCTTGTTCGGCATCTATTATATTGTAAAGTAAGCGGTTATGGATAAGAAAAGACTCGATTTCGGCAACGGGCGCGTGGGCGCGCTCTTCCGTGCGCTGTTCTTCCCTACCCTGGTGGGCATGTTCTTCAACTCGGCGCTGAACATCTGCGACGGCATGTTTGTGGGCCACGGCGTGGGCAGCGACGCTCTCGCGGCCATCAACATAGTGGCTCCCGTGTTCCTGCTGTGTACGGGCGTGGGACTGATGTTCGGCATAGGCGCGTCGGTGGTGGCGAGCATACGCCTCGCCGAGGGCAAGGTGCAGGCAGCCCGTACGGTGATGACACAGGCCTTCCTGACGGGCGCCGTCATCTTCTCGTGTGTAATTCTGGTGTCGCTGCTGTTCACCGGTCCGCTGCTGTCGCTGATGGGATGTAGTGAAAGGCTGGAGCCGTATGCGCGTGACTATCTGCTGTGGCTGCTGCCGGGGCTGATGTTTCTCTACGTGCAGTGCGTGGGCATGATGCTGGTGCGCCTGGACGGCGCGCCCAAATATGCCATGACGGTGCAGATAGTGGCCGCCGTGCTCAATATCTTCCTGGACTGGCTGATGGTGTTCCCGCTTGGCATGGGGATAGGCGGCGCTGCCATGGCTACTTCGGCGTCGTGCGCGGTAGGCGGCCTCATGGTGCTGGTGTACTTCCTGTTCTTCTCCGACAAGCTTAAATTCAGCCGCGAGGTGCGCACCGGCGCCCTGCGCAACGTCGCCAACATGGCGCGCGTGGGCGCGGCTACCTTCCTGGCCGAGCTGGCGATAGGCGTGATGATGGTGACGGGCAACTATATGTATCTGCGCTATCTGGGCGAGGACGGCGTGGCGGCGTTCAGCATAGCGTGCTATCTGTTTCCGCTGGTGTTCAGCATCAGCAACGCGGTGGCCCAGTCGGCGCAGCCCATCTTCAGCTACAACTACGGCGCGGGGCGCCCCGACCGTGTGCGGACCGCACTGCATATAGCGCTCGGCACGGCCGCCGTGTGCGGCGTGCTGGTGACGCTGGGCATGTGGCGCGGCGCGTCGGTGCTTGCCGGCGTGTTCCTGCCGTCGGACACCGCGGCTTACGGCATGGCATGCTCAGGGCTGCCCATGTTCGGCATGTGCGCGATGTTCTTTGCCGTAAACATCACCTTCATAGGCTATTATCAGAGCGTGGAGAACGCGGTGGCGTCGACCCTGTACACCCTGCTGCGGGGCATCGTCTTCCCGGTGGCCGGCTTCGTGCTGCTGCCCGCAGCATTCGGCGCGTCGGGCCTGTGGTACGCCATTCCGCTGGCCGAGGCGCTCACCATGCTTGCTATACTTATACAGCGTTTTCCTCGCCGCGGATGGCATTGAGGATAGTGCGCACCATTATCTTGAGATCGAGCAGGAGGGTCCAGTGCTCGATGTACCACACGTCGGCCTCGACGCGGCGCTCCATCTTCCACAGCTGGTCGGTGGGTCCGCGCCAGCCCGTCACCTGCGCCCAGCCGGTGATGCCGGGCTTCACGGAGTGGCGCGTCATGTACTGCGAGATAAGGCGACTGTAGTCCTCGGTGTGACGCAGCATATGAGGCCTCGGCCCCACCACCGACATCTCGCCACGCCATACGTTGATGAACTGCGGCAGTTCGTCGATACTGGCCCTCCGCAGGAAGGCGCCTATGCGCGTCACGCGGGGGTCGCCGGCGGTGGCCTGCCTGGTGTCGGCGTCGTCGCTGCTGCGCATGGTGCGGAATTTGAGGCAGCGGAACGTACGGCCGTGGTAGCCGGTGCGTTCCTGAGAGAAATACACCGGGCCCGGCGAAGAACGCTTGATGGCGATGGCAACGGGAATGTATATCAGCGGGTAGACACACAGGAAAAGACCGCTTACGGCAATATCGAACGCCCGCTTTATGCCCCGGTTCAGCCTGGAATTAAGCGGATTGACACGGACACCCATAACGGCCATCGCCCCCACCGTATCCAGCTCCATGCCGCGCTGCACATAACGCGAGAGCTGCGGCACGAAGAAGAACTCGGCGCCGCAGGCGTCGGCGACACGGAGCACCTCGGCGGCCATGCCGCCGCTGCCGTTGGGGCTCGGCATGCAGTAGTACACCTGATGCACGCAGTTTTTGCGCATGAATTCCTCCAGGCCCGCAAGAGGGCCGAGATAGCTGCCTGAGAAGCCCGGAGGACACGCCTCGTCGAAATGGCCGAGCACACGGAAGCCGAAGCCGGCATCGCGCGCCATTTCGACAGCCAGACGCTCGCCCGTGGAGTTGGCGCCCACAATGACTACCCGTGCATAGCCGCGGCCGTGGCGGCGATAGCTCTTGAGGAGTCCGCGCGAGGCCAGCCGCGCCACGAAGAACGCGGCGAAGAGCATCGCATAGAACAACCCCAGAACACCCAACGGCATACACCGGATGCCCGTCAGCGACATGAGCGCAAGCAGGAACAGGGCGTGGAGGGCCACGTCGCTGAGGGCCTGCCGGGCCACTACGTCGAGCTGCAGCGCACGCTGCGGCTTATGGCGCAGACCCCACCACAGCTCAGGCAGCAAGGCCAGCTCGACAATGAGCCACATCCGCGCCGTTCCTTCCTGCGGATACATGATGCACAGGACAAGGAAGACGAGATTGACCGTCGCCACATCGGCGGCGGCAAAAAGCCAGGGTATGTATTTTCCGTAATTTGTCAGATGTCGGGCCATTGCAATACGGTTATAGGTACAAACGGTAAAAGGTGCAGAAGCGCCGCGGCCACGACAGCCGCAGCGCTAATGACCGACTGCGCGGCAGGCACATTATGCCTGCGTGCGCAGCATCTTGATTTTTTCTACCATCTCGTCGATATCGGCGCGCAGACGCTCGATCTTGCGCTCGAAATCCTGAATGAGAGAGTTGCCGGACTTGCTCTTGGAGGAGAGGAAGCCGAGATTGTTTTCGAGGGTGCGCAGCTCGGCACGCTTGGCCTCGAGAGCACGGGCCATGCGGTCGCGCTCGCGGTCGGCGGTGTCGCCCTCCATGCGGGCTACGGCTCCGGCAAACTGCTCGCGGCGCTCGCGGCGGCGTCCGCTGTTGATGGCGTCGCGCAGCTCGTCGAGGCGGGCGCGGTAGAGGTCGTACACCTTGTCTTTCTCGCGGAAAGGCACGTGGCCGATGGTCTGCCAGCTGTCCTGAATCTCCTTGATGGCGGCAAGCAGCTCGGCGCGGGGCGTCTCGGGGTCGAGGGCGTTGAGCCTGTCGACAAGCGCCCGCTTGGCTGCGAGATTGGCGTTCTCCTCGTCGCGCCGTCCGCCGGCCACCTTCTTCTTGCGCTCGAAGAAGTGGTTGCAAGCGTCCATAAAGCGCGTCCAGAGGGCGTCGCTGTAGCGCTTAGCCACAGGGCCTATGGTGCGCCATTCCTTCTGCATCTCGACGAAGCGGTTGCCGGCCTTGGTCCACTCCTCGCTGTCCTTGAGGGCCTCGGCCTCGTCGGCGAGGGCCGTCTTGGCGGCGAGGTTGGCGGCGAGGCGCTCACGCGTGGCCTTGAAATACTCGGCCTTGGCGGCGAAGAAGCTGTCGCAGCACGAACGGAAGCGGGTGAAGAGCTCGCGGTCGGTGCGTCGTGCGGCATGGGCCATATCGCGCCAGCGGGTCTGGAGTTCCTGGATGGCGGCCGTAGCCTTCTCCCAGGCGTTGAAACCGTTGAGTGACTCTATGTCGATGGCCTCGGCCTGCTCGCAGAGAGCAAGCTTTGCCGCCTCGGCCTCGGCCTCGGCAGCCTTGCGTTCCTCGAAGTGGGCCTGATAGCGCTTGTTGACGGTGACGCTGGCGGCCTTGAACTTGTCCCAGATCTCCTCGCGTATGTCTTTGGCAACAGGGCCGATGCGGCGCCACTTGTTGTGAAGTTCCTGAAGGCGGCGGTAGGCCGTGATTATGTCTTCTTCGGCAGCCAGACGCTCGGCCTCCTCAAGGAGCAGGATCTTGCTGTCGAGATTCTTCTTGAAGTCATAGTCGCGCAGTTCCTTGTTGATTTTCAGGTTGTCGCTGTACTTCTCGCGGGCGTCCTGGAAGCGCTTCCACACGGCGGTCTCCTCCGTTGGGTCCACCTCTCCCAGAGCGTTGAACTCGTCCTGAAGCTCGCGGTAGCGCGGGAAGGTGCGGTTCACGTTGTCGGTGTCCTCGGCGAGTGCGTTGATTTCCCCGATGATGGCGTTCTTGCGCTCGAGATTGGCGGCGCGCTGCGCATCCTGCTGTGCGGTCCAGGCGGCTTTCTTGTCGCGTATCTGGGCGAGTATGGCGGCGAACATCTCCTCCTGCTTCATTGCGGCGGCCACGGCTTCGGCATCGGGTTCGGGGGCGGCCACGGCTTCGGCTTCCCGAGCATCCGCGGGTTTCAGAAGATTCCATGCGGCACGGAGGCGGCGGACGTCGTCGCCGCTGATTTCCGAGGCCTCGCGGGCGAGAACTTCGCAGGCGGCGGCTATCACTTCCTCGGGCGTGGAGGGGCGCTCGCGGTGAGGCTGGAGCCCGTCGTGCTCTTCGATGGCTTCGGTCATTTCTTCTTCGGCCTCGGCTTCCGGGTCGGCATCCGCAGCGGGCTGACCGGTTTCCGACTCATGCTGTGGATTTTCTGCGGCATCCGTCCGGGGTGCCGGGGTGAGGATTTCCTCAGCGCCGGGGGCGCTCAGGGAGGGTTCGTTCATTTCCATATTATGTGGTACTGTTTGGTTGGCGCACACGGCGCGTCGTCAAAATTAACTATAAATTTCGATTGCGTGGCTAAAAAACGAAAAAAAATGCCTCCGGGGAGGCATTTTTCTGTATTTCACTGTCTAATCAGCTCTTATTTCACCACGACTTTGCTCACGCGGTTGCCTTGGCGGCGGATGACGGGCTGTCCGGCGGCGGGACGCTGCACGCGGAGGCCCTGAAGATTGTAATACTCCACGGGGGCGTCGGCGTCGGCATCAGCCACGGCGTCGTTTATGCCGCTGAGGTCGGCCTGACCCTCGAAGGTCATCTTAAGGCGATAGATCGCCTCGCCGTAGGTGGGACTGTCCTCGTCGAGGTCACGGTCGGTGACAGTGTACTGCTCGGGATAGCCTGTCGCGTCGTCGTAGCGCACAGCACCCTCAGTGTATTCATAGAACTCGGACCAGGTGAAGTCGGTCCACTGAACTTTACGGAGCGTGAGCAGGCCGAAGGCATCGTACTCCTCGGTTTCGGTCTCCGACTCACTGACCGCGTCATTGTAGGTGAGTGTGTAGTTCTTGTAACCACCGTTGGGCAGTTCAGTGTAGGTGACGATGAGGTTGTAGAAATCATCGTCGGGGTCGTCCATGGTGCCGCGGCCATCCACGTTGTTGCCGTCGTAGGTGAAGGTCATCTCGGATATGACTCCGTCGTTGTTGAACGTGCCCTTGCTGATGCGGTTGGCGCCGGAGGTGAGATATTCCTCGTTCCATATCTGGCCGTCGGTGCGCTCCCACTCGATGTCGGTCAGCTCCATATCCGTTTCCCAATAGTACTCGGCGGTGCCGTAATCGTAGTTCAGTGCCGAATGCGTTATCTTGCATGCCTTGCCGTCGGGGCCATACTCAATCACGAGCTTGAGGGTGGGATCATAGATTCCCTGAAAGAGCACGGCGATGGTACATTCGGTGATGTTGCCGTCGGTATTGCGTGTGATGATGCGCTTGTAGCAGTTGCCGTTGTACCACTGGCCGCCATAGTTGTTCTGCTCTACGTTGGAGATGATGACATTCTTAAGGATGGGGTCATATTCGCGGGTCAGTTTCTCGGTTTCCTCGAAAGTCTCGCCCTCGTCCTCCGACTTGCTCACGACACGGGATATGAGCATATTGTCGGCGTTGTATGTATTCACCTCAAGCAGGATTTCTCCGTCGGGCGTGGTTGTTCGCTTAGTGGCTTCCTTACCGGCGGGAGTGTAGGTGAGCTCGTAGCTGTCCTCCTCCACCCATTCGCCGTCGTGCGGTGCGGATTCGTCCTCGTACATCCAGCTGTAGTCGGTCTGTTTCAAGGGGCACCAGGGTGCCTTCTCGGCGTCCGTCTTGTGCGGCAGCAGGCGTGCAAGGCCGCTGTGCAGCTTTGATTTTGCGGCCTTCTCGGCCTTGGAAGGTTGTGCGGCAACGGCCGTTCCGCATACGGCAAGCATGCAGAGAGCTACAAGAGTAAATTTTTTCATACGCAAGATTTGCTTTGATTAAGTAATGTGGAATTGCTTGCAAAGGTAGGATTTTTTGCCGAAATTTGCAAACGCACAGAGCCGGGGCGCAATATCGCTCGCTCGCGCACGTTACATTTTAATAAATATATGAAGAAAGGACTGTGTAAGATATGCCTGCCGGCAGTGTTGCTGTGCGCCCTCGTGGCCATGGCGTCCTGCTCCACACGCAAAAACACAGCCGCCAGCCGCAACTACAACGCCTTCATAACGCGCTACAACATCTACTACAACGGCGACACACACTTCAAGGAGACGCTTCAGAAGATGGAGCAGGACTACGAGGACGACTACTCGCGCCTGCTGTTCATGCACCCCGCCGAGGCGAAGGCCGACAAGGAGGCGCCGCAGCCCTCGGGTAACTTCGACCGCAGCATAGAGAAAGGACAGAAGGCCATACAGCTGCGCAGCATCAAGAAGCGTCCGCGCAAGAAGCCGGGGAAAAGCGGCGACCCCGCCTATCAGGCGTGGCTGAAACGCGACGAGTACAACCCCTTCCTGCACAACGCATGGATGATGATGGGCCGCAGTCAATACTACAACGGCGACTTCCTGGGCGCCGCGTCGACCTTCTTCTACGTAAGCCGCCACTTCTCCTGGCTGCCGGCCACCGTGACGGAGGCCAAGATATGGCAGGCGCGGTGCTACGTGGCTCTGGATTGGCTATACGACGCCGAACTGATACTCGACCGAATACGTCCCGACCAGCTGACGAACAAGAAGCTGCGGGGGCTGTACGCGTTCACCCGCGCCGACCGCCTGCTGCGCGGAGGGATGCTTGAAGAAGCCGTGGAGCCGCTGCGGCAGGCCATCGCCGACGCCGACGGCGCGGCTCAGCGCACCCGTCTGCGCTTCCTGCTCGGGCAGGTGCTCCAGCGGCTCGGACGCCGCAAGGAGGCCTACGAGGCCTTCGCAAAAGCAGGAGCGTCGCCCTCGGCCACATACCGAACGAAGTTCAACGCACGCATCAAGCAGAGCGAGGTCTACGACGGGCAGGACATCATGCCCGAGGTGAAGGCCCTCAGGCGCATGACACACTACGACCGAAACAAGCCCTATCTCGACCAGATATACTACGCCATAGGCAACCTCTACCTGAGCCGCCGCGACACGGCGCAGGCCATAGCAAGCTACGAGACTGCGGTGGAGAAAAGCACCCGCGGAGGCATCGACAAGGCCATGCCGCAGCTGCGTCTCGGCGGCCTATACTTCGACCGGCGGCAGTACAACAAGGCACAGCCCCACTACTCGGAGGCCGTGCCGCAGCTGCCGCGCAACTATCCCGGCTACGACTCGCTGAAGCGGCGCAGCGACGTGCTCGACGAGCTCGCCGTCTACGCCCAGAACGTAGAGCTCCAGGACTCGCTGCTGCGGCTCTCGGCCATGACGCCCGAGGAGCGCCTGGAGGTGGTGCAGGGCATCATCAAGCGCCTTATAGAGCAGGAGAAGAAAGAAGCGGAGGAAGCCCGCCTGGCCGAATATGAAGCCGACGTGGCATCGCGCGGAGAATCCAATACCGGCGGCGCGGCCAACGCACCGAACTCATTCAACATAAACACCGACAACTCCTGGTACTTCTACAACCAGAGCGCGCGGCAGGCGGGACGCACCGACTTCCAGCGCCGATGGGGCTCGCGCAAGCTCGAGGACGACTGGCGCCGACGCAACAAAAACACGTTCAGCAACGCCGACTTTGAGGAATCAGGGACTGACGAGGCTGACGAAGAAGGCAGCGAGGGCAATGACTCCATAAGCACGGACAACGACGAAAGAGCCACTGCCGACAGCCTCGCCTCCGACCCGCACAATCCGGAATACTATCTCAGACAGATTCCCGACACCACCGAGGAGGCCCGCGCCGTATGCCACGAAATCATTCAGGACGGGCTGTACAACATGGGCGCCATCCTCAAGGACCGCCTGGAGGACTATCCCGCCGCGCGCACGCAGTGGGAGCGCCTGCTGCGCGACTATCCCGACAACGTGCACCGGCTCGACGTCTACTACAATACCTACCTGATGCACGCACGGCGCGACGAGAATGCCGATGCGGAGGCCTGGCGGCAACGCATACTCGCCGACTTCCCCGAATCGACCTACGGCGTAGCCATGCAGGATCCCGCCTATCTCGACAATCTGCGCAACATGGAAAGCCGACAGCAACAGCTCTACGAAGCCACGCTTGAAGCCTATTTCGACAACCGCAACAGCGACGTTCACGACGCCTACCGCGAGATGAACAGCAAATACCCGCTGAGCGCCATCATGCCGAAGTTCATGTTCCTGCACGCCCTGGCCTACGTGCCCGAGAAGAAGGCCGACGAATTCAACGCCACACTGCGCGACATGCTCAACCGCTACCCCGACACGGACATCACGCCCATAGCGTCGGCGTGGCTCAAAGGCATGGCCCAGGGACGACAGCTGCAGACCGACGCCGGCAATCTGCGCGGCATGGTATGGGACATGCGTCTGACTAACGACAGCACGGCCGTGGCGCAGGAAGGCCCGGCACAGTTCACGCTAAGCCCCGACAGCGCGCAGCTGCTGGTGATGCTGTTCCCCACCGACTCCGTGTCGTCCAACCTGCTGCTGTACGAGGTGGCGCGCCACAACTTCAGGTCGTTCGTCGTGAAAGACTTCGAGCTGGAACCCATGAACTTCGGGCGTCTCGGGCTGCTCGTGATACGCGGCTTCGCCGACATGAACGAGCTGAACCATTACCGCCGCGTGATGGCGGCGTCGCCCGACTTCCGTCTGCCGGCAGGCGTAAGGCCGGTAGTAATCTCGGCCGCCAACTTCGACCTGCTGCTGAAGGAGGGACGCAGCTTCGAGGAGTATTTCCGCTACCTCGACGAACAGAACTACGTGGACGCGCAGGCCGGACTGCTCCAGCCCGAAGCGGTGGAGACCCTTGACGAAGCCGACGCCGCGGCCGAGGAGGCGGAGCCGATGCGGAAGCCGGGAGAAGAGTCGGACGAGTCAGACCCGTCGGACAAGTCAGACCAGTCGGACGAGCCTGGCCTGACGGAGCCTTCAGCCCCCGCGGTTCCTGCCGCCCCACAGCCGCAGCCTGCGACTCCCGCGCCGAAACCGGCACCACAGCCGGCACCTAAACCTACCCTACCCGCACCCGAGCCAGACGAAGGCAGCGAAGGCGACGACCCCTTACTTGAATAAGCCATGCCAAACAATCCTAAAATACTCTGGGCTGACGACGAGATAGACCTCCTGAAGCCCCACATCATCTTTCTCCGCAGCCGCGGCTACGAAGTGGACACCGCATGCAGCGGCGCCGACGCGCTCGACATGGCCGACGCCACTCCCTACGACCTAATAATCCTGGACGAGAACATGCCGGGCATCTCGGGTCTGGAAGCTCTGGCGGCCATCAAGCAGCGCATGCCTCTGCTGCCGGTGATAATGATTACCAAAAGCGAGGAGGAGAACATCATGGATCAGGCGCTCGGTAGCAAGATTGCCGACTACCTGATAAAGCCCGTCAACCCCAACCAGATTCTGCTGGCAATAAAGAAGCAACTCGACGCGGGACGCCTCGTAAACGAGCAGACATCGGTGGACTACCGCCGCGAGTTCGCCGCGCTGAGCGACGACATAGGCCGCGCCGACACCATAGAGGACTGGTACGCGCTGTACCGTCGCCTGATGTTCTGGGACATGCAGCTGGCCTCGGCCAACACCGGCATGGACGAGATGCTGGCCCTGCAGCGGCGCGACGCCGACACGGAGTTCGGCAAGTGGATGCGCCGCCGCTACGAGGACTGGGCGGCCGACCCCGACGCTCCCGGGCGCCCGCTGATGAGCCCCGAACTGATTCCGCGCCGCGTGATGCCTCTGCTCGACGACGGGCGCAAAGTGTTCATGATTCTTATCGACAACTTCCGCCTGGACCAGTGGCTGAGCGTCAAGCCGCTGCTGGCCGACATTTTCAGCTTCGACGAGCAGCTGTACACATCCATCCTGCCCACAGCCACGCAATACGCCCGCAATGCCATATTCTCAGGCCTCATGCCGCTGAAGATTGCCGAAATGTTTCCCGACCTGTGGGTCGACGAAGAGTCGGAGGAAGGCAAGAACCTCAACGAATCGCCTCTGCTTCAGACTCTCTTCGAGCGATTCCGTCGCCCGACGCGCATATCCTATAACAAGGTGAACGACTCGGCCGGCGCCGAACGCCTGCTGCGCGACTTCCCGCGCCTTGAGGACAACGACCTGAACGTGATTGTAGTCAATTTCATCGACATGCTCTCGCACGCGCGCACGGAATCAAAAATGATACGCGAGCTGGCAAAGACCGACGCCGCCTACCGCAGCATCACCGAGTCGTGGTTCCGCCACTCGCCCGTGCTGGAGCTTTTCCGCCGTATCGCCGAGCGCGGCCACACAGTGGTACTCACCACCGACCACGGCACCGTGCGCGTGGAGCAACCCGTCAAGGTGGTGGGCGACCGCAACACCAACACCAACCTGCGCTACAAGCTGGGACGCAACCTGGCCTACGACCAGAAGCGGGTGTACGAGATACGCAACCCAAAGCGCGCAGGACTGCCGGCACCCAACATCTCCACGGCCTACATCTTCGCCCTGGGCCATGACTTCCTCGCCTACCCCAACAATTATAACTATTACGTACAGTACTACACGGGCACCTTCCAGCACGGAGGCATCTCCATGGAGGAAATGCTGGTGCCCCTCATAACCATGACTCCGAAATGACCGAACAGACATATATCATATCAGGATTGCAAGATGTTCCGGCTGTAGCCGAGGCACTGGCAACGACAATAGCAGAAAAAGAGCTACGCATAGTCACCTTCGACGGCGAGATGGGTGCAGGAAAGACCACGCTCATACGCAGCATGGTGGCCGCCCTCGGCGCCGACGGGAGCGACGGGGCCAACTCGCCCAGCTTCGCCATAGCCAACGACTACGGCCGCACGCCGCAGGGACTCAACGTGTTCCACTTCGACCTCTACCGCCTCGAAAGCGCCGCCGAGGCTATGGACATAGGTTTCGAGGATTATCTTGACGACCCATCGAACATCTGCCTTATAGAATGGCCCGACCGCGCCGAGGAGCTGCTCCCGGCCGACGGCGTCCTGCGCGTACGCATCGAGCTGCTGCCCGACCGTACGCGCCGCCTCACCGTCGGCGACTGACAAATCCACAATTTGCCGAACGAAATCGCCACAATTTGCCGAACGGATTTGCCACAATTTGCCGAACGGAATAGTAACTCTCAACAATTGACATTGTAAATCAACGAGATAATGACACCTGCAAGCATAGAATGGATTGACTCTTGCGAGTCGACAAACACTGTGATGAAACAGCGAGGCGCGGCCGTGCCGCACGCACACGTCATCGCCGCACGCACACAGACAGCCGGCCGCGGACAGCGCGGCAACAGCTGGGAAGCGGAACCGCTGAAGAACCTCACCTACAGCCAGATGCTGCGCCCCACAGCCATGAGCGCCACGCGGCAGTTCGAGCTCTCGATGCTCACATCGCTGGCTCTGCTCGACGTGCTGTCGCGCCATCTGCCTGAGCCGGAACGGCTGAGCCTGAAATGGCCCAACGACATATATTACGGCGACCGCAAGCTGGGCGGCATACTCATAGAGGGCTGCGTCAGCGGCTCCGAGCTGGAGAGCTTTATCCTCGGAGTGGGCATAAACGTCAATCAGGAGGTGTTCACGAGCGATGCGCCGAATCCGGTGTCGATGAAGCAGATCAGCGGCCGCGAATACGAGCTGGAATCGCTCATGCAGGAACTAGCCGACGCCGTAGCCGTGCAAACGGACATCTACGAGGAAGACCCGGAGATAGACGAGCTGCACGCGCTGTACATGCAAAGCCTGTGGCACCGCGAAGGCATGCACCCATACCGCGACACGGCCACGGGCGAACGCTTCCTCGCCGAAATAGCCGGAGTGGCCCACAGCGGGCTCCTGAGCCTGCGCACGGCCGAGGGCGATGTGCGGGAGTACGAATTCAAAGGCGTTGCCGCCGAGCTATGAGAAAGAAGACTATCCTGGACATGGCGCGCCCCGACATCGCCGCCTTCCGTTCCGCGAGCAAGATGCCCGTGGCCGTGGTGGTGGACAATGTGCGGTCGCTCAACAACATAGGCTCAATACTGCGCACCTGCGACGGCTTCGCCGTGGCCGAGGTGTGGCTCTGCGGCATATCGGCCGTGGAGCCGGGAGCCGAGGTGCACAAGACGGCCCTCGGCGCCGAGGACTCCGTGGAGTGGCATCACTGCCCGTCAACGACCGAGGCCATCGACGGGCTGCGCCGGCGCGGCTTCTGCCTGTGCTGCCTTGAGCAGGTGGTGGGCAGCGTCGAGCTCCAGGACTTCCGCGTGGACCCGGCGCGCAGCTATGCCATCGTGGCGGGCAACGAAGTGGACGGCGTGGACCCGGCGGTGGTCGACGCATGCGACGTATGCCTGGAAATTCCGCAGCTTGGTACAAAGCACAGCCTGAACGTGGCCGTAAGCACGGCAATAGCCCTGTGGCACTTCTACGAAACATTCCTCCCCAACATCCGAAAATGAAAAAATTATCAGCTGTCGCAGCCATCGTCGCCGCGACCATCAGCAGTCTCTGCGCCATGAACCTCAATACAAAAGCCACCATTCCGGCTCCGCTGCGCGACGGCGACCGGATAGCCATCGTGTCGCCCTCCGGACCCGTCGACTCCGCACTCGTCTACGCCGCCGCCGACACCCTGCGCGGCCAGGGCTACCGCGTCGACATCTTCCCGTCGGCCCTGGGCAAGTGCGGCCAGTATGCCGCCTCGGACTCGGCACGCCTCGCCGACCTCAGCGCCGCGCTCACCGACAGCACCGTGCGCGCCATCCTGTGCTCGCGCGGAGGCTACGGCGCCGTGCATCTGCTCGACAGCCTCTCGGCCCTGCCGCTGGAGCGCGACCCCAAGTGGCTCATAGGCTTCTCCGACATCTCGGCTCTCCATGCCCTGCTGGCATCGCGGGGCATAGCGAGCATCCACGGCAATATGTGCAAGCACATAGCCCTGGGCCCGGACGACGAGGACAACGCCACCTTCCTGGCCATGCTGCGCGGCTACCGTCCCGCCTATGAATTCGCCCCCGACTCGCTCAACCGCTGCGGACAGGCCTCGGGACGGCTCCTGGGCGGCAATCTCGCCGTCATAGCCGAGCTCATCAATACGCCCTACGACGTGATTCAGCCCGGCACGATCCTCTTCATTGAGGATGTTGAGGAACCCATCTACAAAATCGAACGCATCATGTATCAGCTGCGCCTCAGCGGTGTGCTCCCGCGCCTCGGCGGCCTGATAGTGGGCCAGTTCACGGGCTACCGTCCCAACGACAGCTACGAGACGATGGAACGCATGATCGCCGACATGACAGCACCCTACACCTACCCCGTGGCTTTCAACGTACCCATAGGCCATGTGGACCACAACGTGCCGGTGATACAGTCGGCAGAAGTGACCCTCACGGTCACACCCGAGGGCACAAGCCTCTCTTTTCAGAAATAACTCCCGGACTTCCCCAAACACTCAAAATGCTTATCCGCAAGTTTTTTCTCAAACTCTTTGAGTCAAGAAAACGGCCATGGAACTATCTTTAGGGTACATAAAGCGACTCACCTCAAGCAACGAAGGCGTTGATGTTGAGTTTAAAGAAACTACCGGTCAGCTATCCCGCGGAATGGAGACATTATGCGGAATGCTCAACAGCAACGGCGGCATTGTAGTATTTGGCATTTCCAATAACGGAAAAATTATCGGTCAGGATATTGCAGACAAAACGACCAGAGAAATAGGGGAAGCGCTCAACAAATTTGACCCGGCGATTGACATTCAACCTGTTTATTTCCGTATTGACGATTCAGATAAATCTATAATAGTTTTCCATGCCGACGGTTTAGATACAGACAAGCCGTACATGTGGAATGGCAAGCCTTACCAGCGTCACGACAGCGTGACAAGCGTAATGCCCAGAGAGAAGTTTATCAGACTGCATGAACTCCAGCACGGGTTGAAATATAAATGGGAAAATGAAATAAACCAACGCCTGTCCGTTAACGACCTTGACGAGCAACTGATTCTGAATATAATCCAAAGTGCCGTCAGACGTGGCCGATTGTCAAGCGTCGCTCTTAACGACAATGTCCTCACCACCTTAGACCGTCTCAAATTGGTCAAAGGCTCATATATCTGCAACTCAGCGGCTGTGCTGTTTGGAAAGGACTTCACGGATTATCCGCAATGCAAGTTGCGTCTTGCGCGATTCAAAGGCTTCACCAATCAGGATTTTGTTGACAACCAGCAATGTGAAGGCAACATATTCCAGTTGGCCGACGCGGCCATGGCCTTTTTCTTTAAGCATCTTAATTTAGGGGGAACCACCCACAACCGTATACACCGGGAAGATGAACTCGAAATTCCGTATGATGCTTTACGCGAAGCTGTTGTGAACGCATTCTGTCACATGAACTGGGGTTATGAAATTGCCACTGTAGGGATTGCGATTTACGACGACAGGATTGAAATTGAAAACGCCGGACATTTTCCAGCCAAAATTTCCCCTAACGCCCTGATGCTGGAAGAGGAAAAGGACAGAATGAATACTTCACTGCCGCCGAATCCCGTAATTGCCAATGTCATGTATCTTGGCGGCCTCATCGAACATTGGGGCCGCGGCCTTTCCCTGATGGCAAGAGAATGCGAACGTGTTGGCCTCCCCACTCCCAGATTCAGTTGTGGCAACAACGTTGTAAGAACCATTTTTACTCGTCCGAACGACACGAACAAGCCACAAGCAGGACACAGCAGGGAAACAGCAGGACATAGCAAGGCAACAGCAGACAAGGCGACACTTAAACTTATTGAACACATTGGGGAAGATTGGCTTACGGCAAATGCCCTATGCAGCATACTCGGTTTAAAGTCGAAGAGTTCTTTCATACGAAATCATATTCAGCCCGCTATTAAAGCCGGTTTAGTCACGTCAGAGAATCCCGGCAAACCGAATGTGCCGGACCAAAGATATGGTTTGACAATAAAGGGCAAGGCCATTTATTACGATTGTAAAAAATCAGATAAAGAAAGTGTTTATGACCTGCAAAATGACCCTCAAACTAATTTTGAAGGTCAAAATGACCCGCAAATATCAGAGCATGACCCGCAAAAGACAACAATTATCAGAGCAATCATGAAAAACAATTCTATCAGCCGCGCTGAACTCGCCAAGATTGCCTCCTGTTCGGAAAGCACAATCAACCGACGGCTGAAAGAATGGAAAATAGCATGGCTCGGTCATCCCAAAACAGGGCATTGGGTATATATACGAGACATTGAATAAAATAAGCCTCCCTCAGCATTTATCAATATGATAGAAGACGTTTTTCGGCAAACATTACGCTGATATCGGGAATTATGCGTAACTTTGCACGTTATGAAAATGAGTACATTTTCCATCGCAATCAGCAAGCAGGCCATCGCGGAAATGCCGCCCGAGGTGACGGAAGGCGACATCGTTGTCGTGGACACGCCGCAGGGCCTCGCCGATGCGCTCGCCGACCTTAACGCGCACACTACGGTGGGCTTCGACACGGAGACAAAACCCTCGTTCAAAAAAGGTTGCGTCAACAAGGTAGCCCTGCTTCAGCTGTCGACAGACACGCGCAACTACCTCATACGCCTCAACCGGCTCGGCATCCCGGAGCCGCTGCGCCGCTTTCTGGAGAACCCTGACATCACCAAGGTGGGACTGTCGGTACACGATGATTTCAACGTGCTGCGGCGCAGCACACCGATTGAGCCTCAAGGGTTCGTAGAGCTTCAGCGCCTCGCAAAAGATTATTGCATCACCGACACGTCGCTGCAGAAGATCTACGCCATAGTGTTCGGCCGACGCATATCCAAGAAACAGCGCCTCACCAACTGGGAGGCGGACACTCTCACCGACTCGCAGCGTGCCTACGCAGCGCTCGACGCGCGCGCCTGCCTGAGGCTGTACCGCCATCTGCTGGCCGGCGGCTTCGACCCGACGGCTTCGGCTTTCCGCACGGACACCACGGCACATGATGACACCGACAACATGAACCGGACATGAAACTGAAACGTTCTACTGTTCTGCCGATAATCCTGACGGTATATCTGACCGTAATGGCCGGCATAGGCTACCCCGAGTATGCCGCAGGACGCACCTCGTCGCTGATGTACTTCGGCATCATAGCCATAACTCTCGCGGTAATCGTGCTGCTGCATTTCAACCTCAAGCGCCGCGAACGCTACCGCCGGGAACGTCTTGACGACATACGGCGCAACGAAGAAAATTCAAGTAAAACCAAATAACAATATAAATCATGGCTAAAAAAGCACTTCTCATAATCCTCGACGGCTGGGGCATAGGCAACCACAGCCACAGCGACGCCATCTACTCCACTCCCACCCCCTACTGGGACCACCTGCTGGCGACCTACCCCCACTCGCAGCTCAAGGCCGGCGGTGAGGACGTAGGGCTGCCCGACGGACAGATGGGCAACTCCGAGGTGGGTCACCTCAACATCGGCGCAGGCCGCATAGTCTATCAGGACCTCGTGAAAATCAACAAGGCCATTGCCGACGGCTCTATCCTTGACAATCCGATGATAAAGAAGGCCTTCGAGTACGCCAAGACCACCGGCAAGCGTATGCACTTCATGGGCCTCACCAGCACCGGCGGCGTACACTCGTCGCTCGAGCACATCTTCGCACTCTGCGACATCGCCAAGCACTACGGCCTTGACAATGTGTTCCTGCACTGCTTCATGGACGGCCGCGACACCGACCCCCGCAGCGGCAAGGGCTTCATAGAGCAGCTCCAAGCTCACTGCGCCGAGAGCGCCGGCATCATCGCCAGCATAATCGGCCGCTACTACGCCATGGACCGCGACAAGCGCTGGGATCGCGTCAAGGTGGCCTACGACCTGCTCGTGAAAGGCGAGGGCAAACAGGCCACTGACATGGTCAAGGCCATGCAGGAGAGCTACGACGAAGACGTCACCGACGAATTCATCAAGCCCATCAACAATGCCAACGTCGACGGCACCATTCAGGAGGGCGACGTGGTGATCTTCTTCAACTACCGCAACGACCGCGCCAAGGAGCTGACCGTAGTGCTCACCCAGCACGACATGCCCGAGGAAGGCATGCACACTATCCCGGGGCTCCAGTACTACTGCATGACGCCCTACGACGCATCCTTCAAGGGCGTCTACATCCTCTTCGACAAGGAAAACGTGGGCAACACCCTGGGCGAGTATCTCTCCAAACTGGGCAAGAAGCAGCTGCACATAGCCGAGACCGAAAAATACGCCCACGTGACGTTCTTCTTCAATGGCGGACGCGAGAAGCCCTTCGAGGGCGAGGACCGCATACTCGTTCCGTCACCCAAGGTTGCGACCTACGATCTCAAGCCCGAGATGAGCGCTCCCGAGGTCAAGGAAAAACTGGTCGAGGCCATCGACTCGCAGAAGTATGACTTCATTGTGGTTAACTACGCCAACGGCGACATGGTGGGCCACACCGGCATATATCCCGCAATTCAGAAAGCGGTGGAAACCCTCGACGTATGCCTGCACGACACGGTAGAAGCCGCCATCGCCAACGGTTACGAGACTATCATCATAGCCGACCACGGCAATGCCGACCACGCCGAGAACGCCGACGGCACCCCCAACACGGCACACTCGCTCAACCCGGTGCCTTTCGTATACGTCACGGACAACGCCAAGGCACACACCGAGAACGGACGCCTTGCCGACGTGGCTCCCAGCATACTCCACATCATGGGCATAGTACAACCCGAGGAGATGACCGGCCACGACCTTATCAAGGACTAAGGACTGAGGTCTAAGGTTTAAGGCTTAGATAATACCAATATAAATATAAAAGCGCCGGATGGCATGGGCAACTTTACCCGCCATCCGGCGCTTTTATCTAAGCCTTAGACCTCAAATTGACCTTAGACTCCAAGACCCTACAACGCACCTTTGAGTTCCTGTGCCGTATATATCAGGCGGACAAAATTGAGAGGTTCAGCCTTGCAGTGTATCCACATACTGAATCCATAACCCTGTTCAGCAGCCGCTTTGAACAATTGGCGCGATTCGGCATCGCCGACAAACTCTTTCAGCAGAGCAGGGCGCATCTGGTCGAAAGTTTTCTGTATGGCGGTAGCCTGCGAGGCGGGATAGTCCATAGTCATATGAAATTCCATGTCCTTATCGGTAAGGAAAGCCTTGTCTATGGTGTAGCCGTCGCCGGCCATGGGGCATTGCTTGTTGAAAGCCTCTATTTCCTGCTTCAGGCTGATAGTACCTTCGGCTTGCGCACCGACCGAGAGGGTCAGCACGGCCACCAGAGTGAATAAGATTTTACGCAACATGTTTGTCAATCGTTTGGTTTATTAAATGGTTTGAGTGTGATAAGCTTTTTGCCGTTCTTGTCTAGCAGCATCACCTGGCGGTCGGAACCCTGTATGGCCGAGGCTGTCTGTTCGAGAGCCACGAGCATGGCAGTTTCCTGAGCCGTCTTGGGGCATGCCATGCGTGTCACGCCCATATTGCTGAGCTCAAGGGCATTGCTGCGGTCGGAGTTGATGTAGATGTTGCCGTTGAAATAGTTGCAGCCCGTGTTGCCGTGGACCTTGCCTTCGGCGATGTCGAAGAAGATGTTGCACTCCTCGTCGTCCACAGGATTGCCGTCGATGCTCGTGACGAGCCACTGACCGTTGAGGAATCCCATGTTGTGGCGGCGCGCCGTCATAAGCTTGCGGCCGGCGCCGTCGAGTAGGTAAAGGTACGACTCGTGCCCCACACGCTCGATGCGCACCGGATAGGATGTGCCGTCGGCAATCACGACATTTATGTCGTGCTCGAAGGGCACGTCCGGACAATAGCGCATGGTTGAGGCGACGCCTCCGAACGACAGTTTGCCGTTCGCCAGCTTGTAGCTGCCGTTTAGCACATTACAGCCGTTAGAGGCATATATTTTGCCGTCGTCGAAGGTGATGTAAGGCATCTCCTCGCGGTCGGTGATGGAAGTCTTGCCGACGCCCACAATGGTCCATTCGCCGGCGAGAGCCTCGTCGTTGACAGCGGTAGGCGTTACCTTGCCGCCCTGCTGGCGCTGTGTCGTGCCTTTATTGTCGGCGTTGGCTGTGGTGGCCGTAGCCTGCGAACCGGAAGTTTTTGTGCCGCCCTGAAGCGCATTGCAGGAACAGAGCATGATTGCAGCCGCTGCGGCTGCGTATAGTACTGTATGTTTCATCGTCTTTTCTTTTTATGATTAGAGTACAAATATAGCTAAAAGTTTAAAATCAACAACAAGCGCCCCCGCAATTTGGTTTTAAGATACATCAAAATCGCCCGGTTTCACCCTCCGTGCGCCCCTCTTACGGACCCTCTTACCTATTCCCTATCAACTATCGACTAAAAAAATACCCTCCGTTTGCCGAATAATTCTTAACTTTGTGCTTTGAAACAAACTATCGCGTATGAGAAACAGCCTCGCCATACTGCTTTTTGCCTTAGCCTGCACCATCCCGGCCGCGGCTCAGGACACCGCCGACACTGACAGCGCGTCCGCCGCGCCCGGCATTCTGGAGCGACTGAACGCCTCCGGCTCTATCATAATCCGGCAGCCGGCAGCCATGGACGAACGTCTGCGCAAGACCGAGGGTGCCGAACAGGAAGCCACCGAACAACGTACCGCGCCCCGCGGACGTGTGGGCTACCGCATACAGGTGTTCGACGACAACAATCCGCGCACGGCACGCGGCGAGGCACAGAACCGCAAGCGCCTGATGGAGTCGCGCTTCCCGGAGCTGCGAGGCTACATGCAGTTCAACTCGCCCTACTGGCGCGTCCGCATAGGCGACTTCCGGTCGCGCGGCGAGGCTGAGGCCATGCTGGAAGAAATGCGCCACGCCTTCCCCTCGCTGTCAGCTCAGCTGCGCATCGTACGCGACTACATCAATGCTGAATAAGTAATGAATCAGAATCTTAGCGACGAGCAACGAATCAGCCTCATAGCCGAGCATTACAAAGCCATAATAGAGCTGATCGGCGAAGACACCGGCCGTGAGGGCCTTGTAAAGACGCCTATCCGTGCGGCCAAGGCGCTGTGGTATCTGACGTCAGGCTACCGCACCACGCCCTCTGCAGTGATGCAACAGGCTCTGTTCACGCACGACGGCTCGCAGATGATAGTGGTGCGCGACATCGAGTTCTACTCGCTGTGCGAGCACCATGTGCTGCCGTTCTTCGGCACTATCTCCGTGGGCTATCTGCCTCAGGGCAAGATAATAGGTCTGAGCAAGCTGGCTCGCTGCGTCGAGGTGCTGGCACGCCGCCTCCAGGTGCAGGAGCGCTTGACGGCGCAGCTCTGCCGCGAGGTGGAGCGCGAGCTCGGCGCCGCCGGCGTGATGGTGGTGTGCCGTGCGCGCCACCTGTGCATGCAGATGCGAGGCGTGGAGAAACAGGAATCGTCCACCGTCACCACCCATTACGAAGGGCGCTTCGCCGAGGACGCCTCGTTGCGGGCCGAATTCCTTAACGCCATCCGATAGCCATGCTGCTCGACATCGCATTTGTAGTCATCGGTCTGGTGCTCATCCTTTGGGGAGCGTCGGCCCTTACCGACGGAGCATCGGCCATAGCCCGCCGCATGGGAGTGAGCGACCTCGTGGTGGGTCTTACCGTCGTCAGCTTCGGCACTTCGGCGCCCGAGCTCACCATAAGCGTCGTCAGCTCCCTGAACGGCAACGCCGGTCTGGCCGTGGGCAACATCGTAGGCAGCAACATCTTCAATATCTGCGCGATAATAGGCATCACGGCCCTCATCCGCCCTGTGCCCGTGGACCGCAGCCTCATGTCCAACGAGATTCCGCTTGTGGTGCTGTCGTCGCTCGTACTCCTCGCCATGGGATGCGGACCGCTGCTGGACGGCGCGCCTGCAGCCGTGCTGACTCGTGTCGACGGCATTCTTCTGCTGCTGTTCTTCGCAGTGTTCATGCGCTACGTCTTTGCTTCTGCCAAAAACGGCGGAGATGCCGACTCGCACGAGGCTTCCCCGATGCCCGTATGGAAAGCTATCGGAATGACAGTCCTCGGCCTGGCAGCCCTGATATGGGGCGGCGACAAGTTTGTCGACGGTGCCGCGGCAATAGCGGCAGCCATGGGCATCAGCGAGGCCGTAATCGGACTCACCGTCGTGGCCGTGGGCACATCCCTCCCCGAACTCGCCACCTCCGTCACGGCCGCGCTCAAAGGCCGCACGGGCATAGCCGTAGGCAACGTCATCGGCAGCAATATCTTCAACATCTTCATGGTGCTCGGAGCCGCCGCCACCGTGCGCCAGCTGCCTTTTGCGGGCATAGGTCTGCCCGACCTGCTGCTGCTCACCGGCGTCAGCATACTGTTCTGGCTCAGCGGACGCGTGATAGGCCACAACGTCATCACCCGCAGCGAGGGCACCGTGTTCGTTGTCATCTACGTAGCCTACATGACCTGGGTCGTGGCCGGTGCCCTGAACCTTTTTTAACAGATACAGCCACAACCACCGGGCGTCCGGGCGTGTTTATAGTCCAAAAGCATTAACGCAATATGGACTATCAGGATTTTATCAACAAAACAGAAACGATGCTGGTGGAATTCTACGCATCGTGGTGCCCCCACTGCCAGCACATGATGCCGGTAGTGGCCGAAGTGAAGGAACTCCTCGGCGGAATGGCCGGTGTGTATCAGTTCGACATCGACAAGAACCAGCAGGCGGCCCAGGAGGCCGGCGTGGAAAGTGTGCCCACCTTTATAATCTACCGCAACGGCAAGGAACTATGGCGGCACACCGGCGAAATAGACGGACAGGTGCTCCTGGAAACCGTGCAGCGCTGCATGGCTCCGCGCACCGACGAATACTGATTCCATGACCCTCTTCTCCGACTGGCTGCAGCTGCTGCATGTGCCTTACACCGAGGCGTACAGCGACTCGCGCTTCCGGAGCATGAGTTTTCAGTCGCTCTACGGCCTGGGCAAGCTCATGCAGGAGTACGGCGTCGGCACCCGCGGTGTGCGCCTTCCCGACAAAGGGCACATAGCGGCGCTGCCGGTGCCGTTCGTGGCGCCGATGCGCGACGGCTCGATGGTGATAGTCACCGGCACTGCCGACGGCAACATAGGCTATATGACGCAGGGCTATGCCGCACAGGCACCGCAGGCTGAATTCGCCGACGCCTGGACCGGCGCAGCCCTGCTCGCAGCGCCGGCGTCAGGGGCGCGTGAGCCCGACTGGGGGCGCCACCGCTTCGCCGAGGTCATGACGCGCCTGCGCGACATCGGAGTGTGGATAGCCCTCGCCACCGTCTTCATCTATATGTTTATCGCCCACGGGCTGGAAGGCCGCTGGTACACCGTGCTGCTGACGCTGTTCGACATCGGTGGCCTCACCCTCTCGTTCATGCTTGTGCAGAAGACAGCCGGAGTACACACCCACATCCAGGACCACGTGTGCGGCGTTCTCCAGAAAGGCGGCTGCGACGACATACTCGCCACCCGCGCCTCCACTTTTATGGGCATTTTCCACTGGAGCGAGGTGGGCATGGCCTACTTCGGCGTCAGCCTCGCCACGCTCCTGCTCTTCCCCGACCACATCGGCGACCTCGCGCTCATCAACGTTTGCTGCCTGCCCTACACCGTCTGGAGCATCAGCTACCAGCGCTTCGTGGCACGGCGGTGGTGTACAATGTGCGTGGGCGTACAGCTGACGCTGTGGCTGCTGTTCTTCTGCTACCTCGGCGGCCACTGCTTCCGCGGCGCATGGCCTCCGGGCATCGGATTCTTCGTGCTGGGCGCCATCTACATCGCCGCACTGCTTGTGCTCAACAAGTACTCCCGCATCTTGAAATATATCTATTATGACACCGACAAAGACAGCGGCACCGACGCCGCCGGCAATCCCTCCTGACTGCGGCGCCGTGGAGCTTACGCCGATGGAGCTCAACGCCTTCCGCCTGGCGGGACGGCACACGCGCCTCACGCCCGAGGTCCTCGCTGCCGTAGCCGCCGGCAAAAGCTCGGCTACGGATGTTGTAGAGCCGTACTGATGCGCAAATGAACATCGAATCAATGTTTCACGGCTCCTGATGTTGTCCATTCGAGTGAGGCTCTTGATTTCGGGAAAGTTTTTTTGTGACCAGACGCAAAGAACAGGCTGGATAGCAGATTTTTCGAATCTACACTTCGACTCCCGGCCGTTCCGGCTTTTATCATTGAACTGAGCGCCTGAGATTGCTTTTGAAAGTCGTGGTTCACAGGGCCAACCCCACCACTTCTTTTTGCTATATCGTAAAAATTATCTAAATTTGTCCTGCAATTCAAACCTTAAAAAGACTATACCGACATGAAAATCAAGAATTCATTGAAAAAAGTAATGGATAAACTTAAAATATTGCCAATTCTTTATATTTTGATCACATTATGTTCGTGCTCTTCATCAGATGAAGGCGACCAACCGATTATCCCCTCCACAGATGACATTATATTTATGGCCACAGGTGGTACACAGGAGATAGAGATCGGTCAAGGTTGGACTCTTGATGTCTCGAACCCTGATGTTTGGTGCAGTGCTGAAGTGATTGGATCAAAGCTCATTCTTACTGCGCTATCCAATTCCGGCTCAGAAAGTCGACAGATGAAATTTCATCTGAGCAAAAGCAACTCTCGACGTGAAGTAAACGTACTTCAGTATCCTGTAGCAAAAGTTAATATCGGTGAAAAGCCCGGCAGTTTTCCTAAAGATGGAGGCCAATTCGACCTCTCCATAGATAGTAATATCCCCTTTAGTAAGGTCTCAGTTTCAGACGATGGCAAAGACTGGCTGACATGCGTCATCTCTCGCAGTGTTACCCTGCACATTACCATTAGTCCCAACAATGGTGAAAAAAGCCGCACAGCAACAATCACTTTGGAAGATGACAAAGGAAATATCATCTATAGTTTCACCATTACCCAGAAAGGGAATCAACCATTTAACACAATATATTATACTACAACGGGAGGATCACTTATAAGTGTAAACAGCAACAGCTTTGGTGGAAACGTTCAAATTCTGTCCCACACGTATCTTGACGGTGAAGGTGAGATTGTCTTCAGTGGAAATATTCTTGCAATTAACTACAATGCCTTTTACGATCAAAGTTCTCTGCTCACGGTGAGCCTTCCAGAAAGTGTATGCGTAATTGGCGAAAGAGCTTTTAAGAATTGCTGGAACCTTAAAGAAATCAACATTCCCGAAAACGTGAAGAGTATTGGGGAGGAGGCCTTCATTAACTGCAATTCCCTGAAATCCATTACAGTCCCATATGATTGCGAGTTAGGTCGCAAAGTCTTTGCCTTTTCTGGTCTGGAACATTTTTCATTCCCTGAAATGGAGTACATTCCATATTCAACTTTCTTAAACTGCACAAAATTGAAGTCAGTCCAATTGCCGGAAGGTCTTAAGACCATCGGCGAGAGTGCATTCAAAGGTTGCACAATGCTTCAGTCTGTAAGTATCCCAAGCTCGTTAACTGATGTTTATGTGGATGCTTTCAAAGATTGCAAATCACTTGAGAATCTTTCTTTCGGTCGCGAGGTTGCTTTCGAGAGATGTTTCGATGGTGCAGAAGGAAGCATCAGTTTTTACCCGAGTGCCGGGGAATACGGTCTTTCGCTTCTTGGGGGCTTTAAAGGGACTTATATATGTCCGGAAGATGTAACACCGGAGCGCCTTATAGGCAACAGAGCTTATTTGACGCCCGAATTGCGTTTCGGTGGGAAATATGCCAGTGAAGACGGTCGGTGTCTGATCATTGACGGCGACTTATACATAGCCAATCTATATGATTATTCGGATACTCAATATGAATTTCCCAAAGGAATCAAAAAGGTAGTTGACAGGTCGATAAAACTCCATGGCTGGGACAATGGTTACAAAAATGTTGTTTTCTTCTTCTTTGCAGAAGGATTGGAGGAAATGGGATGGGACGCCTTTATGACCTTTGACGAAAATCATAGTTATAGCCAAAGCACTTACCCTGTAATAAACTTTCCCAAATCATTTAAGAAGTTCACTGGTAATATTCCAATCAATTTTAACATTGGTTGTTATGCGATCTTCAATTCTGAAATACCGCCAGAACTTGACAATTACGACATATTTCAGTTTGATGTTGCCGCCAATGTTATACTTGTGCCGGAAAATGCTGTAGAAACATATAAATTGGCATGGCCACAACACAGTCGCATAATACGTCAGGGATCTATTGATGATTTCGTTCATTGGGACGGCCCAAATCAGTGACCTCCGTGCATGCGCGACATAGCTTCCTTCCTCAGGGATAAAATAAGCGATCACCCTCGCGATCACCGTGCCCGAGGATTTTTTCGTTTTTTTGCCGCAGAATCCGCTGCAATCCGAAAAAATTGCTTATCTTTACGCCACTATGACAGCATGGATTCTTTGGCTGATAGTCGCGGCGGTGCTCGTGACTGTCGAAGTGATGACACAGATGGTATGGACGCTATGCCTCGCTATCGGATGCGCCGGTGCTCTGGCAGCATCGCTGTGCGGCGCGGGCGTCACTGTGCAGATTGCAACTATGGCCGTAACGGCGATGGTGGCCTACGTGGTGCTGGTGCCATATTTCCGCCGCCTGCACCACCGCATCGCCGAGCGCGACGGCAACCGCCTGCGCACGGGCATGGACGCCCTGATAGGCAAGGAAGCTACCGTCATCAAGAGCATCGAGGCCGGCGGCATGGGACGAGTCAAGGCCGACGGCGACAACTGGCAGGCCGTGGCGCGCCATCCCGACATCAGCTTCCGCGTTGGCGAACGCGTGCGCATACACTCCTACGACAGCATAATCCTCACAGTAGAACCAATCTAACACCATATGGCAACTCCTACCCTGATTCTGGCCATTGCACTCGTAGTGCTGGCCATAGTGGTTATATCGGCCGGCGTCCGCGTCGTTCCGCAGTCCGAAACGTGCGTCATCGAGCGCCTCGGCCGCTTCCACAGCGTGCTCGGCCCGGGACTCAACTTCATCATCCCGTTCATCGACAAGCCCAAGACCATATTCACCCGCCGCATCGAAACCGGCGTCGGCGGCCGTGTCTACGTCCGCATGACGTCCTCTCCGGTCATCGACCTGCGCGAACAGGTCTACGACTTCCCTTCGCAGCAGGTAATCACGCGCGACAACGTCACCACCGAGATCAACGCCCTGCTTTATTTCCAGATTGTCGACCCGAAGAAAGCCGTCTACGAAATCGACAACCTGCCAAACGCCATCGAGAAACTCACGCAGACATCGCTGCGCAACGTCATCGGCGAGCTTGAGCTGGACGAGACCCTCACCTCGCGCGACACCATCAACTCGCGCCTCCAGACCATCCTCGACGACGCCACCAACAAATGGGGCGTCAAGGTGAACCGCGTCGAGCTCCAGGACATCACGCCTCCCGAGAGCGTGCGCGTAGCCATGGAGAAGCAGATGCAGGCCGAGCGCAACCGCCGCGCCGAGATTCTGAACGCCGAGGGCGAGAAGCGCTCGCTCATCCTGCGCTCCGAGGGTGAGAAAGCATCCAAGATCAACGAGGCCGAAGCCATCAAGCAGTCGGAGATTCTGCGCGCCGAAGGCGAAGCTCAGGCCATCATCCTCAACGCCCAGGCCGAGGCCGACGCCATCCTCCGCGTGGCGCAGGCCGTCAGCGACACCCGCACCGACCCCGCAACCTACATGCTGGCGATGAAGTATATCGAGACCCTCAAGGAGATGACTTCCGGACAGGACAACAAGACCGTCTACATCCCCTACGAAGCATCTTCCGTACTATCGTCCATCGGTTCAATAAAAAGCCTTTTCAACAAGGACTGACGCAATAAATAGGCCACACTTTCGTTTTTAGTGTGTGCGTAAAATAACGAGACATATCGCGGGCGCGCTTCTGTGCGCCCTGGCAGGAGTGCCGGCGGCCGTCGCTCAGGACGCGTCGTCGGCCTATACTTTTCTGAATGTAAGCTCGTCGTCCAAGATCTACGGCCTCGGCGGCGTCAACATCTCGCTGGTCGACGACGACCTAATGAGCACCGACTGCAACCCCGCGCTGCTCGGCCCCGAGATGACCGGGCAGATAGGCCTGAATTACATGCACTACATAGGCGGCAGCAACTTCGCCGGACTGCGCTACGCGCACTCCGCGGGCGAACACGGCGCATGGAGCGCGTCCGTGCGCTATTTCGGCTACGGAAGCATGAAGGAAACGCTGCCCGACGGCTCCATCGTGGGCGAATTCTCGCCCAAGGACGTAGCCTTCGGCGCCACCTACTCCCGCGACATCTACGGACGCTGGCGCGGCGGCATCACCCTCCGCGGCCTGTACAGCGCCTATGCCGACTACTCTGCCTTCGCCATCAGCACCGACCTCGGCGTCAACTACTACGACGAGGAGCGCGACCTGTCACTATCTATGGTAATAGCCAATCTCGGAGGCCAGGTCAAGCGCTTCAACCACAGCTACGACCGCCTGCCGCTGGACGTGCGACTGGGCTGGTCGCAGAGCTTCGGCTCCTTCCCCGTGCGCTTCAGCGTCACGGCCTGGAACCTCACCAAGTGGAAGCTGCCTTACCTCGACGCCGGCGACGGCACTTCCGAGCCGGAAATGAAGGACTCCTTCAAGAGCAACCTTTTCCGCCACCTCGTGTTCGGCGCCGACATCATAGCCTCGCCCAACTACTACATCGGCCTCGGCTACAACTACAAGACGCGCACCGACATGAGCACCTACTCGCGAAGCTTCCTCTCCGGCTTCTCGCTCTGCGGCGGCATCAACGTCCGCAGCTTCGCCGTCGGCGTCGCCTTCGCGCAGCCCCACACCGGCGCCACCACCTTCATGCTCAACCTCACCTGCCGCCTCGACGACCTGCTGCATTGAAACGCGGATTTGCAGATAAGCCGCGTTTTTTGTATTTTTGCGCCAAAACAACCAAACCAATGGCAGACAAAAAAGAAATCGTGCTGAGTGGAATACGTTCCACCGGCAATCTACACCTGGGCAACTACTACGGTGCCCTCCGCAAATTCGTGGCTCTGCAGGACGATTACGACTGCAATTTCTTCATCGCCGACCTGCATGCCCTCACAACCAATCCCGACCCCGAGGAGCTGCACGCCAACGTGAAGCACATTCTGGCCGAGTACCTCGCCGCCGGCATCGACCCCGAGAAATCAACGATTTTCATACAGAGTTCCGTCCCCGAAGTGGCCGAAATGTACCTCCTGCTCAACATGCACGTAGGCATCGGCGAACTCATGCGCACCACCTCCTTCAAGGATAAGGCCCGCAAGGCTCTCGGCCTCAAGGCACCCGAAGCCGGCGAGGACAGCGACGAAGCTTTCGAGAAGGAAATCATCGGCGCCGGCACCAACAAGCGCGTCAACGCCGGACTGCTCACCTACCCCACACTCATGGCCGTCGACATCCTCATTCAGAAGGCCACCAAGGTGCCCGTGGGCAAGGACCAGGAGCAGCACCTGGAGCTGACACGCCGCTTCGCCCGCCGCATCAACTCGTTCTACAACACAGAAATCTTCCCCGAACCGTACAACTTCGACTTCGACGGCAAGCCCGTCAAGGTGCCCGGACTCGACGGCAGCGGCAAGATGGGTAAGAGCGAGGGTAACTGCATCTACCTTGTCGACGACCCCAAGGTGCTCCGCAAGAAAGTGATGCGCGCCACCACGGACGAAGGCCCCAAGGAGCCGAACTCGCCCATGACGGAGCCCGTAGCCAACCTCTTCTCGCTGCTCGAGCTCACCAGCACACCCGACGTGGTGAAGCACTTCCGCGACGCCTACGCCGACTGCTCCATTCGCTACGGCGACCTCAAGAAACAGCTTGCCGAGGACATTCTGGCCGTCACCACTCCCATACGCGAGCGCGTGCAGGACATCATCAACGACGAGGCCTACCTCCACCGCGTCGTCACCCGCGGCGCTGAGCGTGCCCGCGAGCGCGCCGCCGCCACCCTGGCCGAACTGCGTCAGGTGATGGGCATACGCGGATTATGATGCCCGTAGCCCGCATTCTCGCCGTTATTCTTCTTGCCGCCGCGGGCGCCCTGAGCGCCCGCGGTGCCTCCCCCTCCGACGTCTGCGAGGCCGACAGCCTGCGCCGCGCCTACATGGCCCGTGAGATGGCCCTGAACACTCCAGGCACCCCGGCAGCCGACTTCGCCATGCGCACGCCCGACGGCAGCACGGCGCGCCTCTCCGACCGGCGCGGTGCACCCCTGCTTCTTGTGCTCTTCGACCCCGAGTGCGACGACTGCCGGCGCGCGCTTCTCGCGCTCGCCGCGGTTCGTCCCGACGGGCTGCCTGCCCTCGCCGTATTCGCCGAGGGCGACGAGGAATTATGGCTCCGTGCGCAGGCCGAAGTGCCGGATGGCTGGGACGTGGCGCTCGACACCGACGGCGTCTACTCCCTCGGCATCTACAGCCCGGAGTTCACGCCCGGCATCTATCTGCTCGACGCCGACGGCCGCGTCCTCGCACGCTCGTCATCACCTGAAGATATCGGGGCTAAAGTAAAAGGTCTAAGGCTTAGATAACACCAATAGAAGTATTATCTAAACCTCAAACCCTAAACCTTAAACCATTAAACCTCAGAGTGAAACTCTGACGCCTACCTGCAGCAGGCCTTGCGCGCCGTAGCCCAGTTCGCCGTACAGCGACACATTGCGCGACACCGCCGCCTGAGCCCCTATGGGCGAAATCTGCATGCCGAAATAGGTGCTGTTGTAGCTGTCGCCCCCGTAAGGCTGCATGTAGCTGATGATGACACCCAGACCGAGATGCCCGTACAGAGTCACCGTGCGGTTGCTGTAGTAGTTGTATTTGCCGTTGGCAAGCAGCACGTGGTAGGCGATGTGCGAACGATGCGGACCGCCCTTGGTGTTCGTGCTCGAGAACGTGTAGCTCGGTCCCACCCAGAAATTACGGGCAAGACGGAAATTGACGCCCGCCGTAAGGGCGCCCCAGGCGTTTTTCACGTTGTGCCATCCGTCATGACAGTCGCTTGCGTCCATCTGTGTGTAGCCGCCGTAGCCCACGGTCACTTCCGTGCGCTGAGCCATCGCGCCCGTAGCACAGGCAAATGCGATGAGGCATGTGAGCAATAGTTTTTTCATAAATAAACAGTTTGAAGTGTATTCATGAAAAAATAACACCTACATGCCCCGGATTGTTTTCCGTCAGTCGCGGCGCTCATTTCGGACACTCCTCCATACGCAATCCCGGCATCACATTTTTATAATTTTTCCATTAGTGTCCACTAAAAAATCATAAGAGTTCTTTGAAATAACTGAAATTCAATCTGTTGCAAGAGATTTTGGAGTCAACGGATTTCAAATTACATTTGCGGTCATAATCAGACCGTTATGCATAAAGACCCATTCGTTTTCTCCCAATTAATCCAATTCTTGGATAGAAATCACTTCAACTATCTTGTAAGGAAGTATGATGGCGACAAGTACGTAAAGAGTTATACTTGTTGGAATCAACTACTTACAATGATTTTTGGTCAGCTTTCAAACCGAGAGAGCCTGCGGGATCTCATCGTCGCTTTGGAAGCACATGCGGGCAAGGTCTATCACCTCGGAATCGGAAAGTCCGTGTCCCGAAGCAATCTTAGCAAGGCTAACGAACAACGGGATTACCGCATCTTCGAGGAGTTCGCCTTCTTCATGATTGCTGAGGCTCGCAGGCGACGAATACAGAAAATCTTTGAGCTTGACGGTCATGTATACGCATTCGATTCAACCACCATCGACCTGTGTCTGTCGGTGTTCGAGTGGGCTAAGTTCCGCAAGCATAAGGGCGGCATCAAGATGCACACGCTTTACGATGTGGAGGCTCAAGTTCCTGCATTTGTGTATATTACCGAGGCGAAAGTCCACGATTCAAAGGCTATGCCTGAGATTCCGTATGAGAACGGCGCCCATTATATCTTTGACCGTGGCTACAACGATTTCGGTAATCTCTATACCATCCACCGCATCGGAGCATTCTTCGTCGTCAGGGCGAAAACCAATGTCCGATTCAAGCCTGTGATATGGAAACGCAGGCTTCCTCCAAATGTGGTTTCGGATGCAATCGGTTACTTCACGGTTTATAAAAGCGCAAGGGATTACCCGGAAAAACTGCGGAAGGTGGTCTGCATCGACCCGGAAGACGGTACAAGATACATCTTCCTTACCAACAATCTGACGGCATCAGCCGAAACAATCGCCGAACTTTACCGTAATCGTTGGAGCGTGGAGCTGTTCTTCAAATGGATCAAACAGCACCTGCGTGTCAAGAAGCTCTGGGGGACATCGGAGAATGCTGTCCGTATCCAAATCTATTGTGCCATAATCACTTATTGTCTTGTAGCAATAGCGCAGCACGACATGAAACTGGAGCGAAGCATCTACGAAGTCCTTCAGATTCTCGGAATCTCGCTGACCGACAAAACCAATCTGCGAGACCTCTTCGACAAATCGAATTTCAAAAATGT